>JAAUYA010406480.1_pt1 | contig 11410 bp, 7 predicted proteins | sample 7278161 | NCBI WGS metagenome assembly JAAUYA01 (sample SAMN14350120, study PRJNA611818) | marine sediment metagenome | isolation source: surface marine sediment (3m) | place: French Polynesia: Moorea | collected 2018-08
ACACGTTGTGAATCTGGTTGATGGTGACACCCTGGTTGGCCAGATGCAGGACCTGGTTGTTCAGGTGCGCGTACATATCGCGCTGCCCGCGGATGACCTCCTGGATACGCGCGTTACCCCAGCGCGGCCAGCTGTGGGAGGCGAACATGACCTCGGCATCCTGCCCAAACCGGTACAATGCCTCGTTGATCTGCCTGGACCATTCCAGGGCGTCACGAACGAGCGCGCCGCGCAAGGTATAGATGTTGTGGATGGTGGCGGTGATGTTCTCCGCCGCCCAGAAGGCCTTCAGGTCGGGGAAATAGGTGTTCATCTCCGCCGGAGCCTCGGTATCCGGTGTGTTCTGGAAGACCATCTTCACGCCATCGACCGTTAGCTCCTCGAAGTCGTCCTCGATGATGACATTCGGCTCGATCAGGCCGAGACTGCCGGCTGCGACGTTCTTGCCGATGGACTGGTCCACGTGACCGAAGGGACTGGCCGGCAGCAACACGCCGTACTGGTAGAACAGGCGCCTGCTCATGGCGTTGCCGGCGTAGACGTTCTCGGACACTGCGTGATCCATGAAGCCGACCGGTGCAATGAGCTTGACCTTTCCGCTGCGGACGTCCGCCTCTTCGACGACACCGCGCACACCGCCAAAGTGGTCGGCATGCGAATGCGAATAGACGACGGCAACCACCGGACGCTCGCCCAGTTGCTCGTTGACGAGCTCGAGGGCGGCTGCAGCGGTCTCCTTCGCGGTGGCCGGATCGAATACGATCCAGCCGGTGTTGCCCCTGATGAAGCTGATGTTGGCGAGGTCGAAACCGCGGACCTGGTAGATACCGGGTATCACCTCGTACAAGCCATAGTTCATGTTGAGGATGGCCTGGCGCTGCAGTGACGGGTGGATGCTGTCGAAGTCCTTGCCCTGTAGCAGGAAATCGTATCTGCCCATGTCCCAGGCGACGTGACCCGCCTCAGCCATGATCTGCTTGTACTCCGGGGCGGCGATGAATCCCTTCTTCTGCTCTTCGAAATCCTCCTCGTCCGCAAACGGCAGGGTTTTCCTGAGCTGCTTCTGCTTCTCGACGGTGTACTTGGAGGGCAACGTGCCCTTAGGGTGGAAGTGCTCTCCCTCCGCCGAGGCGGAGGTCGCAAGGAGCAGGGAGATCGCAGAGAGGGAGAGCGTTCGGATCGCGAGGGCGCGCATTGGCCTTGTGCCTCCGCTCACCCCCCTACAAGGAGGCTATTGGCATCGAGGTAGCCATGTCAACAGCCAGGGCGATGCAGCCGACCGCTCGGTCGGTCCGCCATGGGGAATCCCCCCCCGCCGCAAAACGCAGGATTCCGGGGCTTCACAGATGTTCGGGGCTTAGCGTGGCAAGACGTAGTTCGTCCAGGCTTCCATGCGCAGCATGACTCGTCTGATGATGTAGCTCATCTCGAACTTGCCTGTGTAGATTGCCACGGTGCCGACCGCACCTGCCGGAAATCGTTCCGCGGCTTTCTCCTCGTCCAATTTCAGACGCACCAACAACGGTGCCGGCGATATCCTCTGCGGCGTGAGAAACTGCCCTGATGGGGTGACCTGTCCCTGAGCGGTCCCTGGCAAGACCGATTCGACGGTGGCCCTAAAGACCTCGCCCGGATAGAGCATGAACGTTGCCTCCGCCTGTTGACCGGCGTGGACGTGCCGGAGATGGATCTGGTGGATCTGGGCCAACAGCACGGCCTGTGAGTCGTCGACAAAAACCATCGCCTGGCGCAGAGGAAGCGAGACGACACGCGCTCCTGGCCGGAGCGCTTCCACGTTTGTTGCCAACCCATCCGCGGGCGCCCTTACTACCGTCTGTTCGAGGTCGTAACGAGCGCCGCTGAGCTGAGCCCGGGTACGAGCCACTGCCGTGTTCTCCCCAGCGATTTCGGACGCGTAAGCCAACCGCGCTCGTTCCTCGTCTGCTCTGGCCTTCTGGAGAGAAGCTCGGGCTTTGTCGAGATCGCTGAGGCTGACAGCGGCCGTCTTGAACGCTTCCTCTTTCGATTTGGCCTCGCTCTGCCAAAGCTCTCTTTCCGCTGTCGCGGCATCGAGGGTTGCCTTGAGTTGAGGGACCGCCTGCTCCGCTTCGGCGAGAGCCGCCTCCAACTCCTTCACCCTCGCTTCGAACGGCTCCGGGTCGATCCGGAACAGCACGTCCCCCTTCTTGACTCTCGCGTTTGGCCCCACCGCGACCTCAATCACCTCTCCGTTGACATTGGGGATGATTTCTACGGTCGGCTTCAGCACACGGACACCTCCAGCCGGAGCGTAGAACTGAAGCGGAATGAAGAGCACGATCAGGAGGAAGAGCATCCAGATCAGGGGAGAGATCTTGGTCCAGAGGTTCCACGGGAGCAGCTTGAATCTCACGGCGATGAGCAGGATCACCACATAGAGGAGCGTCAGGAAGACGATCACTCTGGTGCTCCTCCTGTTTGCCCTTCCGTGCGACCTGGATGGGGCTTGACGAATGCCCAGATCATCACGGGAACCCAAACCAGGCCCCCGGTCGGGATGCCCAGCCACCCACCGACCCGGATGGCGTCAGCCTGCGGATGGTTTCTCTCCCGAGCGATCTTTCCCGGCAACATCGCGAGCCAGATCACCAAACCCAGAATGGAGGCAACCACGGTGAGCAGAACGATCAGCGCAAAGATGTCCAGTGCCACTTGATTCCTCCCCTTCTAGCCCGGATCATTCACGAAAGATCGGGCTTATGAATTGAAGAAGGCCCCAGTTCAGCTTGGCGCCGTTGCAGCAGTCTGACGGGCTTGATCACACACCCCGCAGCTGCAGATGTCAAGCGTCACCGGAAGCCTGCGGGTGCCGCGGAGGCTTGAGCTGCCCGTAGACAGCTTCCTGTTGCCAGCTTGCTCGCCTTGGCGCTCTTGATCTGGTCATCGATTCTTGGGAGCTCCCATCATGACCATTTCCAGGTCGGGAGGCTTCGATCCGATGAACCGTTGCCGCCGAAGCGTCGCCACGAGCCTCGCTCTGCTCTTCGCGTTGCCGGCGCTCGGCTGCGCCGCCTTCAACCCGCAGCCCATGGAGGAGATCCCCTTCATGGAGCGCAGCCAGACGCAGGAGCGCGAGGGCCTACGCGTCACGGTGGCGGTGCTCGACCGCGACGAGGCCGAGCGCGGCTTCGGCGTCGACCTGAGCAAGAAGGGGATCCAGCCAATTTGGATGGAGATCGAGAACAAGACCGAGATCCCCTACTTGTTCATGCTCGCGGGCCTCGATCCGGCCTACTTTTCCGGCCGCGAGGCGGCCTACATCAGCCACTTTCGGCTGCGACCCGGCGTAAACCGGAGGATGGACGACCACTTCGGCGACCACGCGATTGATCCCTTCATTCCGCCCCTCCAGAGGAGGTCGGGCTTCGTCTTCAGCAATCTGAAGCTCGGCACCAAGGAGGTGCGCGTGAAGCTCTACGGGCCGCGACGCGTTCATCTCTTCGAGTTCTACGTGGCAGTTCCCGGCTTCCGGGCCGACTGGCACGAAGTCGACTGGGAGGCGCTGCGCGCGCAGGAGGCAATCGATATCAAGGAGGAGGACGCACTGCGGCAGGCGCTGAACGAGCTTCCTGCTACCACCAGCCGAAGACGCGGGACGGGCCAGGGCGATCCGCTCAACCTTGTCTTGATCGGCGACGCCGACGAGGTCGGCAACGCGCTGATCCGCGCCGGCTGGGACGAGACCGAGGCGCTCAGCTGGGGTTCTGGCTGGCGCACCTTCAAGGCCTTCTTTGGCGGCACGTACAAGTATTCCCCGATGAGCGCCCTCTACGTCTACGGAAGGCCACAGGACGCGGGCTTCCAGAAGGCACGAGAGACGATTCACGAGCGCAACCATCTGCGCCTCTGGCTCGCGCCCAAGCGCTTCCGCGGCAGGGAGGTCTGGATCGGCACGATCACCCGAGACATCGGGATCTACTTCACGACTCGTGCCTGGAACCTCACGACGCACGCGATCGATCCCGAAGTAGACGACGCAAGGGACTACCTCCGAGAGGACTTCCAACTCGCCGAATCCGTCGAGCGCTGGGGATATGTAGAGGGTGTGGGTGCGGCCACGCGCGAGGACCCGCGTCGGAATCTGATGAACGCACCTTGGTGGAGCGACGGCCTGCGCCTGGTCATCGACGTCGCGGACGAGGGATCCGTCGTCCCGCTCGAGGAGCAGCGATTCTTCTACTGGGACTGGCCCGACGAGGACGCCGAGGCCTTCAACGAGCAGCTGCGCCGGCTCGCCGAGTGATCCGGACACCGGGCTTGGAGCGCCCGATGATTCCCCGCTGGCTCAAGCGCCGAACTTCGCATCAATGCAGTGCCCGGCGTTCTGCCTTTCTCGCGGTCTGGTATGCTCGGAGCCTAGGAGGTGTCGTGGACCGCAAGCTCGCGTTGCTGTTCTGGGCCGCGGCACTCGGCGTGTCGGTTGGCAAAGGTGCCGCCGGCGGCGGCCTCTACTTGAATGAGTTCTCCACCACGGTCCAGAGCAGCGCCGGCGCCGGCCGCAGCGCCTGGGCGCCGGACGCTTCCGCAACCCTCCACAACCCCGCGACGATGACCCGGCGGAACGACCACGCCCTATCGAGCGGCTTCGATCTGGCCGTCGGTTGGATCGAGTTCGACGCCTCCGACAGCTCGCCGAGCGGAGGCGGGAACGGAGGCAATCAGGCGGGCGTGGCGCCCATCTCGAGCTTCAACTACGTCCACAGGCTCTCGGACCGCTTCCGCTTCGGGCTCTCTTTCTTCTCCTTGTCCGCCTCGCTTCTCGATCCCAGCAACAACTGGGCCGGACGTTTCGAGGTCGTCGAGCTCTCGCTTCTGACCATCAGCGCGTCTCCGACCCTGGCCGTTCGGCTCACCGACTGGCTGTCGATCGGCGGCGGGCCTCTCTTCAGCTACGGCGTCCTGAACTGGGACCTCCGGGCCGGACTGCCCTCCGGGGGCGAGGACACCATCCGCCTCGACGACCTCGACGACTTCGAGCCGGCCGGGCGCGTGGGCGTCCTCTTCCATCCGAACGAGCGCTTCGGCCTGGGCGTCTACTACAACTCGAAGACCGACTTCAACCTCAAGGGAGATATCGAAGTTCCAGCCGGCCTCTCGTCGAGCTTCAGCCTGGAGCTCCCCCTGGTCCAGTTCGTCGATGTGAGCGCCTTCTGGAAGCCGACGCCCCGACTCACCCTCCTCACTACCTTGAACTGGGAGGACTGGAGCGAGGCCGACAACCTGTCGGTCAGCCTGGGCAGTCGTTCCGTGAACGCCACGACCGGGTTCCGGGACACCTACAAGGTGGCTGTGGGCGCGAACTACCGCATCGCCGACGCCTATCTGATCCAGTCCGGCTTCTCCTACGACAGCTCCGCGCTCCGGAGCAAGGATCGCACCACGGCGCTGCCCATCGACCGACAGATCCGGGCCGCGTTCGGCGTGCAGCACGACTGGAACCAGAACCTCCGGCTCGCCTTCGGTTTCGTCTACGTCAACCTGGGCCAGAGCAACGTGCGAACGGCAAACGTCCGAGGCGACTACGACAACAACGAGCTCTTCCTCTTCGGCGTGACCATGAACTTCAAGAAGCTGTGGTGGAGCGGTCGGGCGACTCTCTGAGACAGGTCGAATCCTCTCGCTAGAGGCCGAGCATCTCGCCCCGACACGGCTCCTGGATCTTGACGCCGCCCCGACCTTGTCGCGCGTACTGGCTCATCGGGTGCCCTCCTGCCGGTTGCCCTGCCCGAACCCGACCCGCTCCGGAAGGGGCCCGTGCGCCAGGCAAGCCTGGTACAACGTCTCCGTCTTGGGCCCCCGCTCGAGGAACTCGCCCGGCAACGGCCGCAGCTTCGAGCCCCGCACGCCGTAGACCTTGAGGCTCAGCGATCCGTCCTCGTGGGCATCGAGCCGCATGAAGCCGGGAACCGCCTCGGCCATCAGGGCCGTGGGATACTTCGCGTCGACGCGGTCGACCTTCTTGGAGCTGCCCGCGCCGCTCACGGCGTAGTACATCCCCATGAGGTCGCGGTGGACCTGGAGGCTGTGCTCGTGCCCGGCGGCCACCAACTATCGGCGCTCTTTCCGACGCGGCACGGTAGATCGCGAACAGGTATTTCTCGTAGTACGAGCTGCTGACATCGGTCCTCGTGACGCCGAGCTGACGCGAGAGCGGATACAACGAGCCGACCACCGGGAGAGGAAGCCACGCCCAGCGCCAGAAGTCGGTCAGCGGAAACAGGTGCTGCTTCAAGGTGTAGTTCCCGCCGTGCGGCCCCGCCATGACCAGGGGATGATGTGTTGCGAGAACCACGTGGCGCCCGTCTGGGTGACTGAACTCGTCGGAGAGGCGGTAGTAGATCACGGCGTGGTCTTCTTCCTCCGGGCAGTGCACCCGATGCTCGTCCGGAGCGTCGGAGGCGTGCTCGGAGCCAATGACATCCATGAACACAAAGCGGAGGTGACGGCCGAAGTCGACTCGCGACGGACCGCCACAGCCTCCCGGCGGCAGCATCCGCACCCGCGGCCCCTGCGCCGCCAGGAAGTGGCGCTGTTCGAGGATGTGCCGCCAGCCGGCGGGCCCTTCCATGTCCCAGTCGTGGTTTCCGGCCGTGAAGAAGACGTGAGCGTCGCCGCCGGCCGCGATCTGCGCCTCGAGTACTCTCTCGCCGCGGCGTCGGTCCCGGTGGTCCGGAGGTACCAGTCCCTTCTGATAGACGTTGTCTCCGAGGTACACGACCGCCACGCGATCCGGACCGAGGGCTTCGACGCTCTCGTCGAGCGCGCGCCTCAGCTCGGCGGGCACGGAATCAACGATCTCGTCGCTGCCGTCCGGCGGCAGCTTGGGCGCACCCGCGTCGCCGATCAGGAAGACGGCATGGGTGCGCGCTCCGGCGCCGTCACACTGGAGAGCCGGAGCGGGGCCGGGCTCCAGGAAATGGGGCTTCGCACAGCCGAGTCCCACCAGCAGGGCACTCGCCGCCAACGACGTCACCCTCGTGTCCATGTGGCTCCTCCCGCGGTGTGTCCTCGCCGACCAAGGTGCGACGGCCGCCCGGGCACGGCAAGGGGTGCTTGGCCTTCTGATGGGATCGGTTTCGGCCCGGACAGTCAGGATCGACTGAAGACCCCGGTTTCAAGGATAGGCGCGCGCCGAATCGAGTCTGACTCCAGATTGGACGACGATCGTTGGACTCGTCGTCGGTCGGGCCGATTTTGACTCGGGCGAGATCCGCGTTAAGGCGGCCCTCCAGCCGTTCTGGATGCTAGGGATGGAGCTTCGCTACCGAACAGCATCCCGATGCGGTCCGCCGGAGCTCGATGCCCGGACCTGTCTTTGGTCCGAGCCGTCTCTGAGACCCTGGGATTGGTGGTCGGGCCGCTACGCCCCGCCGCGGGCTCCTTGGACCCTCGGCTGGGATGCCGCTGGCGCCTGCGGGGGTCACGGCGCTTCCGGTGTGCTTCCACAGACTACGCGGGAGCCATCATTTAGTACGGAGTCCGGGGCGAACCGGGAAGGGCCCTGAACGGGCCCTGTGTGCCAAGCGCACGGTATAGGGCTTAGAGAGAAGGCCCAGTATGCCGCGCACTTCCATGGTCGGGCCGGGGAGATTCGAACTCCCGACCTCCTGAACCCCATTCATGGCCCACAAGCCCGGAACCCCAGGATCGGCGGGCGGTTGCAGGAGCTAGGCCAGGCCCTGGAAGCAGCGTGAAAGCGCAGGCGACTCGAACCCGCGACGCTCGGCTTGGGAAGACCAGAGCGTTCGCGGATTGCCAAGCGCGTCAAGCGATTTGCGGACTGCCGTGCCGCCCGGCTGTGCCATAGAGCGCCATGCGGTGCAACGACCCGACCCTGTGAAGAGGCGCCCAAATGAGCGATTCCGCCCGTGAGGGGACCACGACACGAGGCCTTCAGAGTCCAATTGCCCCCAGCGACGAGACCGCGGGACTCTACCCACGGGTGGCCCGAGCGTCTCGCGGGAGTCGCCTTCCGGGGAGGCGCAGTCACTGCCCCATTCGAGGTTCTAATCGATCGCGGCGGCGTCTCGGTTCTCGACGGCCGCCTTGCAGGAATTGCCGCCATCCGCGCCGATATCGCTGAACGCGAACACGAGAAGCGCGGGGTTGACCAGGCCCGCGACCAAGACGATGCCGTCCTGTGGCCCGGGCAGGATGGTCGCTGCGACTTCGGGCTTAGCCAGCGTTCCAGTCACACGTACAGGGGTTGCGGCGCTCAAGAGCTGCGCCTGTTTTGGGCGCGGGCTCAGCAGAAGATCGAGTACTTCGGTATCGAGGTCCAAAGTGCCGCTCGCGGCGATCGTGAGCCGACTCGTGTCGACCAGGAGCCTGTCTGTTCTGGCGACGCCGCCCTCGACGTCGACCTCCCCGGCGATGCAATTTATCTCCATCATGGGCTCCCTGCGCCATCCGCGCGACAACATCGTCATCACAAGGTCGGAGGACCATAGGCCGTACGCGTGGCTCGCGATCCGGCCGGATCCACCGGTAACTGTGATATGGCCCTCGGCCTGGGCAAGGAAACTACGCTGGGTTGCACCCGGTCCCGTGAGCTCGATGTCCACGTCAGCCCGGCCCTCCGCGAAATCAACGGCTTCCGCGTCAGTGAGTATCAGCCCGTAGTCCAGATCGCGCGCGGTGATGTGAACGCTGTTGAGGGGAGGATCGATGACTACATTCCCCTCGTGCTTGAAGCTCAGCCTCGAACCGCTGCGCTCATTCCTGACGCGCACCGACAAGACGCTCGCGCCGTTCTCCACGGTTGCCTTGACCTCGAGATCGCCGAACTCTCCTCTGCCGATGCGAATCCGTCCCGCTCTGAGATCAACATGGAGATCGACTGTCTGCAAGGCTTCTACGGGGAGCACGTACTCGGGAACGACGCGCGTTCTGTCGTGGTGTTCGTCGACGCTTTCGACAAACTCCAGATCATCGTAGTGGACAGTCTGAGAGCGAAGCCTTGCGCTGATCCTGGTGCGCGGCTCCGCCATGACGAAGACGACCGAGCCCCCAATGTCGCTTTGACCCACACGTACCTCGAGGTCGCTCAACGAGAAGCGCCTGGCGTCCTCGCTGAGGTGCCCCACAACCCGGTACTCGCCCCGCAGGGGTATCACATAACCGAGGATGGGATCGAGCTCGCTCACGTCCGCGCCCGCGACCTCGAACTCCAGATCAAACCCGCTGCCTCGGAACGGATGGGTGACACTGCCGCTTGCGCTCAGGCTCACCTCGGCCACTTGCAGCGAGGCGACGAGAGGCCACGGACGGGTGTCCGCAACCAGCCCTTCGAGCGTGACGATGTCCATGATGAGCTGGAAGGGCTTGGCCCGGTAGTTGCCGTTCACAGTGAGCTTCATCGGTTGAGCCTTCTTCGCCTCGATCGCCGCTGCCGCGATATCGAGCCTCCAGCGCTTCTCGGCCTTGTCGCCACGCGAAGTGATGCGGCCCCTTCGCATCTCGAGGAGGAAGTCTGCGTCCCGAAGCAGCGCCCGTATCGACCGGCCACGACCCGTCACCGCGAGCGTCATGTCGTCCGCGCCCCCCATGATCGGCATGTCTGACTCAAGCTGCTCGAGTAGACTGCCCAGATCGAGACGAATCGCCTCGGCGGCGAGCCTGACTTCGGGTGTGGGATCACCCAGTGCAATGGACAAGTTGCCCGTCACTGGGTTGCCGGCGACCGTCGCCCGCAACGGCCGTACGGTGAGGCCGCCTTGTTCCAGTCTGACAGTGGCAGTGGCGCTGCTGATCGAAACCGGGCTGCCCCGGATGCGTCGCACAACCAGTTTGAGCTCTGCGTCGATGGCAGCGAGCCAGTCGAGTGGCAGAGGCCGATCCAGAACACCCGCCGCTGCCTTGCCGTCCGAGCGCGGTTCTGGAGCAGCGAATAGATCTTGTACCCGCATCGACTGGGAGACGAGCCGGCCCGTGAGACGGGAGCGTCCGCTGACCCGTGTCAATTGCAGCTCGCCTGCTATGTCAGTGGATCCGACGTACCCATTGAGGCCTGATGCGGTGTATGAGTTCCTGGCTCGGATCAACGCGGCGGAGAGCTGATACGGGCGTGTGTCAGGTAGCGTTACGCCGAGCAGCGGGCTGAGCGCTGCTAGGCGATCGCCTTCGACTGCCGCCTGAAGCTCGAGGGCTGGTCCGTCGACCGTGCGCATGATTGCCCCGTCTACGCTCAAGATCGCGTCGGCTATTCGCGCTTCGAGGCTCAAGGGCCACGACTCAGTGCCTGATGCGAGCGCCTCGAGCGTCATGGTTTCAGCGGCGAGTGCGAGCGGCACGGCTCGGTATTTGCCGTCCACGTTGATTCTTGTTGGCTGGGCCCGGTTCGCCGCGATCTCGGCCCCCGTGATGTCGAAGGTCCAACGCGTCTCGGCCTCATCGTCACCTGAAATGATCCGGCCCCTCTGCGTCCTGAGGTTGAGATCTGCGCCTCGAAGCACCTCCCTTAGCGTGCGCCCGCGGCTGCTCACGGCCAGTGTCAGGTCTTCTAGGTTGCCTTGGACATGACCACCCGGCTCCAGCAGCTCGACCACGTCACCCAGATCCAATGTGTCGGCCTCGGCAGCAAGCCCGAACTCAGCGCCGTCTTCTGACGGTACGATGGTGAGGTCTCCCCTCACCGGGATCCCTCCCAGGGTCGCACGCAAGGGGGACAGGGCGAGCCTCCCGTCGCTCAGCGTTCCCGTGGTAGCGGCGTCGCGGATCGGCACGAGACTGTCCGCGACACTTCGGACATCGAGGTCGAGCTGGGCGTCGATCGCACCGAGCCACTCTAGCGGGATAGGCCGGTCGAGAGCGTGAGGCTTCGCCTTGTCGAGCGAGCTCGGGTCCGGAGCACCGAAGAAATCACGTAATTGGGTCTGCCCCGGTTCCGTAGACACCTTCGTTAGCTCGTGAGACCCAGTCCCTCCGGATCTCTTCCCCGTTCAGGAATGAACGGGGGTTCGGGGGCGGAGCCCCCGAGTGCCCTCCGGTTCTTCAGCTCGAACTCGATTGGGCTCAGGTAGTCCAGCGACGAGTGCCGCCGACGGACGTTGTAGAAGTCCTCGATGTACTCCGCCACCGCTGCTCGGGTCCCGGCGCGCGTCTGGAGCGGAAGCTCGTAGAGCAGCTCCTGCTTCAGCGTCCCGAAGAAGCTCTCGATCACCGCGTTGTCCCAGCAGTCCGCGCGCCGGCTCATGCTGCACGTGATCCCCGCTGCGTCGAGGGCCTCTCGGTAGTCGTGGCTCGCATACTGGCCGCCACGGTCCGAGTGATGGATGAGATCCCGCACCTCAGGACGCTGCAAGAGCGCCTTGTGAAGGGCCTCGAGCACGAGGGCTCGATCGATCCGCTCGCTCATCGCGTAGCCCACCAC
>JAAUYA010414994.1_pt1 | contig 11408 bp, 15 predicted proteins | sample 7278161 | NCBI WGS metagenome assembly JAAUYA01 (sample SAMN14350120, study PRJNA611818) | marine sediment metagenome | isolation source: surface marine sediment (3m) | place: French Polynesia: Moorea | collected 2018-08
ATTTCTTTTCAGAACCCATGAAGACCCATTGGCCAGATAAACGCCAATGTCGTCTAGTCCATCACCATCGAAATCGCCTACAACAGGAAGCTCTCCAGGTCCACCAATATCTAGTGGAAGTTCAAGATCAACTTGGCTTCCAAACCTTTCCTGTGTATCTTTTTGGTACTTGAACAACCACCTTGCACCGTTGCGTTGTGGAATGTATAGTCCAATATCGAGCAGTTTTCGAGCATCATCATTCGCCTCTGGAAGTTTCTTGTCAGGTGTCGGTTGGTCTCCATTTTCTGGACTAATTTCCGGACCCGAATTCGGTTTCGGGGAGTGATTATTAATCAGGATACCAATTACTGCAGCCAAGCCTGCCAAGAAAGCGCCCCACCCCGCTAGGGTGCCACAGCCCCGTCTTGATTTGTTCTGGGAATCACTCATGATTCGGTAGGTTGAACCTCATTATCTCATTAACGCTCTAGAGCAAAAAAAACGCAATCAACTATATATTAGACGGATTTTTGACCTATAAACCCCCAAATTAAGTATTTCTTAAAAATTTATCCATATAATCACCCTTATTGGAATGATATGTGGAAATTTGACCTATAATATCCCCGTAGGGATTTTATATGGATTTATCTGCCGACCATGACCACGCCACCGCCGAGGAAACTACTAGACGTAGCCTGAGCCGTTAAGAGACAAGTCGCAGCTTCTACCCAAAATCAGGCATTGACTGCCCTTCTGTTTTTGGATCGAGACGTTCTCAAAATCGAGCTGGGTAAGTACCAAGACAGAATTATTTACAGTAAAGCTGATGGCCAATAATGCTTTTCAGCCCATTTTCGTCTGTAATTAATTTAGTCCACCTACTTAATATCTCCGAGTTCATGCGAACCAAACACCCGAAGCGATCGCCAACTGTCTTGACAAAAGAAGAGGTGCAAGCAATCATAGAAATTAAAAATTCAGAATTTAGAATTACCTATCCCTGAAGTCTTGGACGTGGAATCGAAAAACGAATCAGTTGCCACACTTTTCGGCATAGTTTCACTACCCAACTTCTACAAAACTGGAGGTTTTGGCGTTAATAGCAAAAGAAGTCAGTTATGAGGCGATTGCTTCATCGTTGGGAATTACAGTTGGCATGGTGAAAACCCAGATCGGCAATATTCTCAATCGGCTTTATCTCAGCGAACTGATTCAGAACTCGGTTAAGGCTTTACACTTAGTCTGAATCTGGAGGAAAGTTAATCAGAGCTTTCAATGATCCCAGTGGTTGGGATATGCGATCGCACTCGTCGGTAAGTTATGCAACATCTTCGTTTGCCAATTCAATTGCGAATATGGGTAAGTGCGACCCGAAATACTAGCTGAACTATACTGCAAACGGCTCAAAACTTAACTTTTGCCAAAAACGTTGACTCTTAGCGTGAAGGCGTTTTGAGCCGTTTTGAAAAAGTCCAGTTCTTACCCGTTCAGAGTATATATTAGACACCGGAGTTTCGAGTCAGGCTAGCGATCGAGCTGAGCTTCTGATCAGTCCACCTCAGCCGTAGGCAAGGCACTTGATAGCCAAAGAAGTTTGCCTGAACCTCCTCCACGACCTCAGCTCCCATCCTCAAGTACACTTTCAACGCCGGAACGTTATCTCTGAACGCCAGAAACTCATAGAACACCCTGTCTGACTGGACCAGGTACTGGGCGAAGGCCGAAATCAGCCTGACCCCGATCCCCATTCCATGGAAATCTGGGTGCACGTGAAGTCCATCGGACTCGGCAGCACTTTCCGGATAGTGGGCCAAAAAACCTAGAATCCTACCTTTCCTCTTCCAGGCAAGAACAAGGTCTCTTCCGGAGAAGTCAGTGCAGTGCCACCGCTCGCGGAGATCTACTTCTACTCGACTGGCTAAGTAATCCTTAGGAAACACTTCGATGTAAGTACTGCGCCAACTGGCCACATGGAGGCTCAGTAAGTCTTCTAGATCTTCTGCAACTGCTCTACAAACACTCATGAATGAAGTCTAATTTGTGTGTCTAACTATAGAATATACGGATTTTTGACCTATAACACCCCAAATTAAGTATTTCTTAAGAATTTATCCATATAATCACCCTTATGGCAATGATATGTGGAAATTTGACCTATAATACCCTCATAGGGATTTTATACGGATTTATCTGCCGACCATGACCACGCCACCGCCGAGGAAACTACTGGACGTAGTCCGAGAAGTCATTCGCCTTAAGCATTACTCCTACCGTACTGAGCAAACCTATATCGATTGGATTAAGCGGTATTTGCTCTATCATGACAAAAAACACCCTCGCCAGATGGTTACTCAGGAAATTCAAGACTTCCTGACCCATCTTGCCGTTAACAGACAAGTCGCGGCTTCTACCCAAAATCAGGCATTGAGTGCCCTTCTGTTTTTGTATCGAGACGTTCTCAAAATCGATTTGGGTAATATCTCCGAGTTCATGCGAGCCAAACGCCCGAAGCGATCGCCTCCTATGATCGCGCTGTTGAAACAAATAATTAATAACTAATATTCTGCCATTCTTCTGCTTCAGCAAATAAACTAAGATGCCTGACATTTGTAGTGGCAATTACGATATATCGACCGGGAAACTCGTCGGTTAATAGATGCCAATGGGCGGTGACAATCATATCTACATCAATATTTTCCTCCTCGGCTGTGGGCTTTCCCTTTATCCTCGACTCAGCCCAAATTTCGGCGGCCATATCTGCTACAGATTCATTTACACTTAGAAAATCAATCAAGTTTCTGAGAAAAATTAACTTGTTTAATCCTTGAGGATGTTTTCCTTTTTTAACTGCTAAAACTAAACTTCTTTTCAATTCATAATAACAGAGTTCGGAGGAAATAAAATAAACGCCTCTAGCAGATAAGCGTTCAAACCAAGCTCTACATTCAATCGCCTTAGGTAATTTATTCGGATTGGCTAAAAGTCCTAAAATATTTGTATCGAGAAAAACAATCATTAGTTAGGAAAATAATAGGCGAGAGCGATTTTTATCAATAATTTTTTCAACCATTGCCCATGTTTGTTGTATTTCTGCTAATTCTTCCTCTGTGTAATTTTTCTCATGTTCCTCTTCCCAAGCCCTTAACTTCTCTAGTCCTTGTTGATTAATTTTAATTTGTTCTTCTCTGGTGCGTCCGTAATGTTTCAAACTTAGAGTTAAACGCCTTTGGGGTTGGGGATAATCTGTTGTTTGTGTGGTTGGTAAAGCTGATTTTGTCATAATTATCATTAACCTCTATGAATAATTGAGAACTCTATCCTAAGTTTAACAAAGCTAATTTGTAATTCTTATTTGTAAATCCACAACCTAGATTTGAGCAATCATTCCCGAATAAGCGATCGCCTCTATGCTCCTTTTTGCTAAAACATCGTTCCAGTCCGATGTTCTAGGGAAAGGGGATGAACAAAACTTGACCTTCATATTCGTCAGGCTGAGCGCAACAAACGAATAAGTACAACTCATCAATAACTTGCCCAATCGGAGCAGTTGCAATAACTTCAACAACACCAGGCATGGGGTTTGCCATTCTTGATGCGATCGTAAGCGTAAGCAGTAATTGTAGCTATATCATGAGTAAGCAAAATGCGACCTTCATTAGCTGCCCATTCTAAAATTTCATGGTCATCAGCATGAAGTAAGCCAACATCCTGAATGCGAACAATATCTAAAGTTGGCAATCGTCTAATTAATCCTCGTAATATTGAACCATTAAAGTTTTCATCAGTTAACAGACGCATTAGATCTTCCTTGAGTCTGATAACGATCGCTCAAACGCTGCCGAAGATTAGCTAGGTTATGTTGCTTAATGAATTGATTACGTCGTTCATGTGCGTTTTGATGGCGTTCATTCAAGTAGCTGTCTATTTCCTGGCGATGGTTGAGATAGTAAGCAATTGTTGAATAAATCTCCTCTAAGGGAAGTACAGAGTACTGAACAGCAATTTCTTCAGGAGTGGAGCCATGATGGTAGGCTGCGAGCAGGCTGTCGAGAGTGACACGACTTTTACCAATTCGGATACCTCCCCTCTCATCCCAACGAAATGGAGGGGCAGATACTTTAAATTCAAGCTGAACGCTCATAATGTTATTTCTTAGCGTGGTAATCTGTCTAGATAGTGATTATTATATGATAATCTTATATCTTTATTACTTTCTGTAGAAAAGGGCAATTAATGTCACCCTTATGGGAATGATATTAGGCGATCGCCCTTTCTTGTAGAGTGTGATAATTCTGTAAAGTTGTGGGAGTAAATCATAATATCTTGCTTCTGTTGCTAAAATAAAGCTAAAATCCCCATGAATATCCATAAATCTATGGCAGTTGTCCAACCCAAAACCTATGTAGAATACCGAAATAAAGGATACTGGATAACAGGAACTCGAATTTCTCTAGATTCAGTAATTTATCGCTTCGGTGAAGGGTTATCGCCTGAAAGTATTCGTCAATCTTTCCCAATATTAACTTTAGAACAAGTTTATGGTGCAATTGCTTTTTATCTAGCCAATCGTGCTGAAATTGATAATTACTTAGCTACTGAAGAGGCAGCATTTAAAACGATGCCACAGCCCCTACAAACCAGCGACCCCGTTTTATATCAAAAATTGATAGCTGCCAAAAATCAAACAAAATTCTCTCAATCGTGACTATTCGTTATCAAGCCGATGCCGATCTCAATCAAGCTATTGTTACGGGGGTTTTACGACAAGAACCAAATATCGACTTTCAGACAGCTTATCAAGCTCAATTATCCATAAGCTAAGGAATTTAGGAATTACAGTTGGCATGGTGAAAACCCAGATCGGCAATATTCTCAATCGGCTTTATCTTAGCGAGCTGATTCAGAACTCGGTTAAGGCTTTACACTTAGTTTGAATCTATAGTCGGATTAAGAAATTAGGTTTCAACAAAAGCAAACCTTTCAAAGCTAACGGGAAACTTGGGCGGCGGCAAGTAGTTTTGAACTCGCCCCTCACATCTCCTTTCCGTCTGCACCAACGCTGGGTTATGCTATGTCTCTACGGTTTGGGAACTAATACTGGACTCAAGCGAGTCAGCCACGGGACACCTGGTGTAGATTATCACGATTTGCGTTATATTAAGCGGCGCTTCATCAATGCTGAAGCCTTGAGGAAAGCAATTGCTGAGATAGTCAACGCCATCTTCCGCGCCCGCCACCTTCAGATCTGGGGGGAAGGAACGACTACAATAGCTTCCGATGCCAAGAAGTTTGGAGCCTGGGAGCAGAACCTAATGACCGAGTGGCACGTGCGCTATGGCGGTCCGGGGATCATGATTTACTGGCATGTGGAGAAGAACTCCACCTGTATCTACTCCCAATTGAAGAGCTGTTCTTCTTCTGAAGTAGCTGCCATGATTGAGGGGGTGCTGCGCCACGACACGGAGATGACGGTCAAGAAGAACTTCACTGACAGTCACGGACAATCTGAAGTCGCCTTTGCTTTCACGCACCTTTTGGGATTCGAGCTAATGCCAAGGCTTAAGGGAATTAAGCGGCAGAAGCTTTACCGTCCAGAAGCGGGACAACCAGATGCCTATGACAACTTACAACCTATCCTCACTCGCGCCATTAATAACCCCCAAAACCCGAACCCAACTGATTTGGGGTTTGAAGAGGTAGCAGTGCCTGCTTCAAGGATATCAAGCCCGGCAGTGTCAACCTTCGCTTTTCTCCTTCAGCGTTGAGAATTGATTGTAGAAAACAATCAATCCTCAGCAAATGCCAAATGACATAAGACAAGTGTTTAAACGAACTTAAATATAACTATTCGTACAACCAAGAAAGTAAAGTTGGTTCCCAACTGCAAATTTCCTCTTCTGCGAACCAGAGACTAATTTCTTTTTGGGCAGTTTCTATCGCATCAGAGCCATGAATAATATTGCGACCGATACTTAGTCCATAATCTCCACGAATAGTACCAGGTTCGGCAGATAAGGGGTTAGTGGCACCAATAATTTTTCGAGCTGCACTCACCACTCCTTCTCCTTGCCAAACCATCGCCACTACTGGAGAAGAAACAATGAAATCAACTAAACCAGTAAAAAAGGGTTTATCTTTGTGGACATCATAGTGTTTTTCTGCCAAGTCACGAGAAACTTGCATCATCTTCAGTCCTACTAAAGTATATCCTTTCGTTTCCAAACGCTTAATAATTTCACCTACAAGGTTGCGCTGTACTCCATCGGGCTTAATCATCAAAAATGTTCTTTCCAAGATTCTCTCCTGCCAAAATTAAATCAAATACCAAAGAAAAGATTAACCTAAATTAGGTCTAAAACCAAACTAGTGCCGCTGCGCGGAAGTCAAAACTCAAAATTCACGCATTCAAAAGTATGATCGAATAAAGCTTCCGGCATCTTGCCAACTCCGTTTTATTTTCGTACTTTACCACTAGATAATGATATTATTTGTCATTTACCATGATCTACCTGTGGTGGTTCAAGCCAACCATCCAACATGGTTTTTTGCTCTGGAGAAGCATCTTTGCTTTCTTGAACCTCGTAGCGTACCGGTTGAGGTGGCTCTAACTTTACCTCTACACTTTTGAGTTGGTCTTGATGAAAGAAAGTTATGTTAATAGTATCACCTGATTGGTAATCTTGGAGGCGATCGCTTAGTTGTTCTCCCGTAACTCGCAGCCCATCAATCGCCAAAAGTTCATCTCCTGCATCTATGCCGGCGAGGGCAGCTGGAGAATCCATGGTAACAAAACTGACCTTTTCTTTCCCGCCATTACTTTTAACCTTGATTCCTAGATAGGGAGGTGTATCCTCTTGAATAATCGGCTTGAGCTCCAATCCGAAGGGTTGAAGGTATTCATGCCAAGGGAAATCTTCCGTAGTATCTAGGTAACGAGTAAAGAAGTCGGTTAAATCTGTACCGGCTACTTCTTGAATTACTGCTTGTAGCTCATCGGTCGTATAACCAATTTCATCTTTGCCAAATTTATACCACATTTGACGCATCACATCATCAAGCGATCGCTGATTTTGGTGATGTTTTCTGATTAATAAATCTAATAAAAGAGAAACTAATTCACCTTTTAGATAATAAGAAATTTGAGAATTATCACTATAAACATGTCGACGATAAAGTTTAATCCAAGCATCAAAACTAGATTCACTTAAAGGCTGTATTTTACGTCCAGGAATATTGAGATATTTAGTAATATCTTTGCTTAAAAGCTCTAAAAAAGTCTGGCGAGAGTAAATTTTTGCCCTGAGAGGAATTAACATATCGTAATAGCTAGTTGCTCCTTCACAAAACCAGAGAGAAGTTGTATAATTCTCCTGGTCATAATCAAAATTTTCCAAAGCTTTAGGGCGAATTCTTTTAACATTCCAAAGATGGAAAAATTCATGGGCGACTAATTGCATGAAACGATTATATTTCTCTTGATTCTTAAAGCCAAAACGGGAATAATTGAGAGAACAACAATTTTTATGTTCTAATCCTCCAAAACCACTACTAGATAAATGGAGTAAAAAGAAGTATCTTTGATAAGGAATTCCTCCATATAATTCTGCCTCAGCAGTAATAATTTGTTTGGTATCTTGGATTATTTTTTCTATATCAGCATTACCCTTTCCCCAAATTGCCCATTGATGAGGCTTACCTAAAACTTCAAAATTATAGATATTATGAGTACCAATTTCAAAAGGACTATCAACTAAAGTATCAAAATCTTCTGCATAAAAAGTATTTTTTTCTCCTTCAAGATTAGATAAGGAAGTGCTGACCTGCCAATTTGCTTGAGGGGAAATAATTTTTACCGTAATCGGTAAATGTTCTAAACCAGGAATATAAAAAAATAATGCCGCTCCGTTAAAGTAACCATGAGTAGCATCTAAATGATTAGTACGTACTGTTAATTCATTAGCAAAAACTTTATAGGTAACCATTAAAGAGGCAATTCTATTGGTATTAATTTGCCAGTGATTTTTGCCAACTTTATGAAACAATAAAATCTGATTATTATCAATTGTTTGAGCCTTAAATTCTTGGACATGACGTGCATATTCTCTGAGTAAATAAGAACCAGGAGTCCAAGCTGGCATTTTTAAATTCAAAATAGGCTCTGACCAATTATCTATTTGTAAATTTACCTCGAATAGATGAGATTGTGGTTGAGGCATTGCTATTTGATAAGTAATCTTAGCTTTAATTTCACGATTTTGTTGTTGTTGGTTCAAAGTTAGTTTAGTCATTACTTAATTTTCCAATGATGTGGTTAAGTTGCTTCAGGTTGGTTAAACATAGGGTTTGATGTTCTGGATCTATTACGATTAAACTTTTTTTCTCGAGGTTAGCCATGATATAACTACATTCTTCTAATTGAACTTGGGCTAAATCTGCTAAATCCTGAAGTGGAATATTATAAATTTCTGTACCAACTTCAGTTACTTCTCCATATTTATCTGCTAGTGAAAGTAAAACAGTTGCCATTTTTACTTTCGCTGGTTGTCGATATATTTGACAATTTTTTTGATACTCTAGTAAACGACCAATCATTACTCTTAACAAGCGATGTTGTATTTGGGGATCGCGGAAGAGAGTTTGGATAAATCTTTGAGCAGAAATAGTTACTATTTTCACAGGCGATAGAGTAACTACAGAGGAGGGAAAGTTAATTTGATGGAGAATACCCATTTCCCCGACAAAACCTCCTCTGCCAATTATTTCTATTGTTATCTGCTCGTGCGGACAGCGATTTTGGACTTTTACCCAACCAGAGATAATGAAATATACAGCTTTGCCCCAATTATCTTCGGCAATGATTACTTGATCTTGAGCATAGTCTTCTTCTTCAACGATCGAGCCTAGCCATTCTAGGGTTTCTGAATTAAGATTATTAAATAAGGAGAAAAGATCGCTAAAATTTTGCGTCTCCATGAAAAGTATCTTGGTAACCGTCTTGATTTGTTAGCTATTATCTTAGCTTAATCTGTTGACAGTCTCTACTAGACTACTGAATTGGTTATTTTTGACTTTTGATTTGGAGCACAGTGGTACTAAGCCATCTCATTTTCCCTTGCCCATCTCCCTAATAAGCTCCCTCCTATGTTTTTCTTCAACTTGAAATAACCCTACGAGAAAGAGAGAATTTTTTAGCCTTCCAAGAGATGCTATCTCTGAGATCTTCTACAATCTAACCTCCTCTGCTGAAACATGAAACAAAAGTTGTCTCAATGGCTAAGAAGAAACTTAGATTCTCCTGAACTGCTAATTCCTTTTCTGAAAGGAGCTAGTATAGCTTTATCGATTCAAGTTTCCGCAGCAATAGTTAATTATCTTCTACAGCTTTTCTTAGCTCAACAAATGGGAGCTACAGAGTATGGAGTTTATAATTACCTCTTAGCTCTGGGGATTCTCTTGGGGCAATTTGCTGGGTTTGGATTACCTAATGCCCTGCTACGTTTTATTCCAGAGTACAAAGTTATGGCTCAATGGCAACTGCTCAAAGGAATTATTTGGGGAAGTTGGAGTTTAGTCTTGCTCTGCGGGCTACTAATAGCAGGATTGGCAATAGTTTTTATGCTTCACTTCAATGGACAGGATAACTTGAATCAAGAGCAAATCCTGCTGTGGGGAATTTGGTTAGTGCCTATGTGGGCAATAATTAAGCTACAGTTAGAGATGATTCGGGCAAACAGACAGATTATTCTGGCTCTAGTTCCTTCTCTGTTGCTTTATCCAGCTCTGATTAGTGCAGGAATAATTATACTTCGATCGCATCATTCCTCACCAATAACGGCAATTGAACTCATCAAAATTACTTTATTAAGTCTACTAGCAACAGCAATTATCCAATTGGTTTTATTTTGGCAAAAGTTCCCGCACCAAGGGAAAGAGGCTCATCCCATCTATCTGCCCAAACAGTGGCTGTCAGTCTCATTACCTCTACTGTTGGCAAGTGGCTCTTTTGTAGTGATGAATCAAACTGACTTGCTGATGCTGGAGGCTTGGCAAGGAGCTAAATCGGTGGGAATTTACACTGCTGCTATCAAAACAGCAAGTTGGGTAAACTTTTTTTTGGCAGCAGTGAACATAGTTGCTGCGCCGATGTTTGCTAGTTTGTATGCTCAGGGCAAAAGGAAACAATTACAAACATTGATCGGCAATTATGCAGCTTGGATATTTTATCCGTCTCTAATGGTGGCGGTGGGATTGATAACTCTATCAGACAAAGTATTAGGGTTTTTCGGCACAGAATTTTATGTAGCACGAGAGGAGACGATCATTTTAATTTTAGGGCAATTAGTTAGTGTCGGAGCAGGTTCAGTAGGATATCTGATGCAGATGACAGGGCATCAAAATCAATGTGCGCTAGTTTTCGCTGTTACGGCGATCGCTAATGTGGGGTTGAATGCACTACTAATTCCCATTTGGGGTACAGAAGGAGCTGCTCTAGTAACCACCTTTTCTATATCAATCTGGAATATTTGGCTTCATCAGTTAGTGGTTAAAGAAATTGGCTTTTATCCTTCCATTATCTCGGGTTGGAGAGCTAAAATCAGGGTATGAAAAAAGCTCTATCTCTGTAAAAATAGGGAATTTTATTTTATTTTCATGAAAAAGATATATTGAATAAGTAGAAATCATTGACTTGTTTATTTGTGATAAATAAACTATTTAAAAACTCTTTAAAAATATCAGCGATCAATTTTATCTCTTCAAGAAATACAAGGATGTTTAAATGATTTCTTGTTTTTTTATAAAAATAATTACAGTAATATAGCGGAAGCTTTATAGAACCTAAAAATATAAAATAATAATAGATATAAAACTTATATTGTTTTACATTTAGAGAATTATAGCGTATGAATTTTGAAAGCTTAGAAGATGCCTTAATTTTCATAAAAAACAACGATTTCATAGGAGTAATGGATATATTTTACGAACACGAAGTTGGTTGGCTCAACTGCATGACAATTGTTAAGAAGATTACTCTACAGCCTTACTGTGAACAAATTAATCTGACAACACTCGACATTAAGCATATTACAATCATCAGTAAGCCATCTGTCAAGTTTAAGCTCGATCTTCCTAAGCTTTTACTCGGTGATGTACTTAATGAGCTTCTGCGCAGCAAAGAAGAACATTAATTGCCTTAGAAATAGGGATTTAATAAGTTATCGAATTGTAGGGTGTCGTTAGCGCGAAGCGCGTAACGCACCAAGGATTGAAGTTTGACCATAAGATTGGAGACAATACTGCTCGCTTAAGCCTTGAAATCAATTTCAGGCTTAAAGCTAAAACCCGTTAAAACGGGTTAAAAGTTATACATAGTCATCTTTAGATGACTTTAGCTGTTAGCCCGAAATGCGCGTTCCGGGCGGGAG
>JAAUYA010048787.1_pt1 | contig 11402 bp, 5 predicted proteins | sample 7278161 | NCBI WGS metagenome assembly JAAUYA01 (sample SAMN14350120, study PRJNA611818) | marine sediment metagenome | isolation source: surface marine sediment (3m) | place: French Polynesia: Moorea | collected 2018-08
AGTAAAAAACCTGAATTCAAAGAGAAAGAACGACAGCGCCTCAAATATATCCGGGAAAACCCAGTATTTAGAAGTAAAGATAGAGATAAGGATAGAGAGACACACAGAGACATGAGTAAAAATCCTGAATTCAAAGAGAAAGAACAACAACGTATCAAAGACATGCGGGAAAACCCTGTATTCAGAGATCAAGAAAGAGATAAGGATAGATTCACACAGAGATATGAGGGAAAACCCTGTATTCAGAGGTAAAGAGAGAGACAAAGATAGGGATTCACACAGAGATATGAGGAAAAAACCTGTATTCAGAGGTAAAGAGAGAGACAAAGATAGAAATTCACATAGAGACATGAGGGAAAACCCTGTATTCAGAGGTAAAGAGAGAGAAAAAGATAGAAAGCGGCATGAAGAGAATAGAACCGATCTGGTAAGGAGAGAGATAGAGAATGTAAAAGCTTATAAAAGGAAATATGGTGAAAATGAACAAGAGGCTATAAGAAATTATCTAGCAGCAATACAGACTGGACCCAGTGTTGTGTGTACCTGTTGTTTACAGCTGTGGTTTCCTGATAACTGTACTGCTCTTGAAAAATTAACATTTCCTAATCCACTGAGGGTCACTGAATGTACAACTGGGACTCTGTTTGATGGTAAAGAATGGTTGTGCAGCACATGTACAAGACATCTAAAAGAAGATAGGGTACCTCCTATTTCTTTTGCCAATGGCATGAAATTTTACGACATTCCCGAAGAATTGGTACTAGTCCAGATGGAAGAAAGGTGCCTTGCTCTGAGACAGCCATTTTTCCAGATAAAGGAGCTTCCTAATGGTGGACAGAGGTCGATTAAAGGGAATGTTGTAAATGTTCCTATGGATGTGGCCAAAACTATAAATGCACTGCCAAGAGACTTAACGGAAACAGAAACTATTGGAATAAAATTCAAAAAGAAGATATCATATAAAAAGTGTGATTTCACTGAGAATATAAGACCTCAAGCTGTTATAAGAGCTGCCTAATATTTGATCGCTAATAGCGAACTGTACCAGGCTCATAGTGTGAAAATTAATGAAACATGGCAGGAAAACATTGCTTCCAGTACTGATGAATCTCTCAAAACTTTGATGGGTATCCAAGACAAAGATAATGATAGTGCGAAAAAATCAACCATTTCTGATATTGTCGAAATAGACCTGACATTGTCCGATGATGATGATGATGGTGTTATCGTAGTACAACCGCAAGGTGACCATTCAGGTGGGACTTGTACAGTTCATGATGCCCAAGGAGATACAACTGAAGTGACCGTAAAGTATGAAAAGATAAATGACTGTCCTAGCACATCACAAGCTGCTTCCTCAGTGAGTAATGAAGAAGGAAGTCAAAATTTAACTAGAGATCAAAATAGTGATGATGAAAATGATAACTTTAGTGAGATTGATGAGATGGAAAATTACTCTGGAAACCTGGATACTATGCTTGATAGTCCCATAACATTGTCAGCCAAAGCTATGAATACGGTACAGCAACAGAGAGGTGATGGCACAGAGAGCCTGGAAAATGTCAGTACGTCTTCCGGTGGAGCTAGCCATATGACAGATGCAGATGCCTTAGTGATTGCCCCTGGAGAAGGGCAACACCCAATATCCCTGTTTAATGACCCTGATGCGGAGTATCTGGCATTCCCAAGCATTTATTGTGGGCGAAGAAGGCCAATTGATACTGAATGCAAAACTAATAAGAAACCCTCAAAAGCTGCTATATATAAGTGGGAATGCAGGGCACAGGATCGGCGAGTTGCAACATGCATACCAGACCTTTTCTTTAAGTATAAGAGCCTGCAAATTGAGGCAGTTGAGAACGTTGTTGGAATATCTATGAGAAAGGTCAAGGGAAAAAAACAACCCACGGCTGGAGAATTAAGAACACCTGAAGGCAGAGACAAACTGATTAATCTGAATGAAGGTTACAGTCTATTTAGCAGGATGCGTAACACACCTCCCTATTACAGTCATAAAAAGAAAAATCTATTGGCTGTTGTACGTCAGGAGGGAATGCCATCTCTATTTTTCACACAATCATGTGCTGATACCAAATGGCCAGAGCTGCTTAAGGTGTTGGGAAAGTTGATCGATAATAAGGATTATACTGATGAAGAAGTTGAAAATATGTCACCCACAAACAGATACCGGCTTGTGGCAGCTGACCCAGTCACAGTAGTTCGCTATTTTGAGAACAAGTGCCATAAATTCCAAAAGCATATCATGAATCTGAGAGGGTCATCTAGGCAGTTTTTAAGACGGGAATTCCAAAGTCGTGGAAGTCCACACAGTCATGAGATTCATTGGATAGCTGGAGCACCTGTGTATGACCCTGATAAGCCAGAGAATGATAAAAATGTGACTGAATTTATTGATACATGGATTAGCACTAAAACTGAAGTTAGCCCTGAAGAAGAGAAATACCTAAAATATCAAATTCACAAGCATTCAAACTCGTGTAGGAAAAGGGGTGAAGCTATTTGCCGGTTTGGAATTCCTTTCTTTCCAATGGAAAACACTTCTATATTGAAACCATTAGACAGTGATGAGGTTGATGCGGAGAAACTGGAAACATTAAAAAATGCCTATCAGAAATTGAGGAAAAAACTGAATGATATGGGGAATGGATTAGAAATAACCCATGAAGAATTTTTACAGCATATTCAAATGAATGAGTCAGAATACATACTCACCATAAGGAGTAGCTTGAAGACAGCCAAAGTATTTTATCAAAGGAAACCCAATGCATTAAGAGTTAACCCCTATATGAAGGGCATGTTATCTGTTATCAAGGCAAACCATGATGTGCAGTATCCTCTTGACATATATGCATTGGTTTGCTATGTAGCAGATTATCTCTTGAAAAGCCAAAGAGGCTTAAGTGCTACTTTGGAGCAGGCTGTCAGGGATGCATTTGATGGTGACATGACTGTGAAACAGCAAATCAGGCACATTGGATATAATCTTATAGGTGCAATTGAGACTAGTGCTCCAGAGGCAGCTTACTATATCATGCAAATTCCTTTCACATATTGTAGTGTGGAAGTAGAGTTTATCCCTACATCACCACCAGAGGACAGATTATATGTGTTAAAATCAGAGCAAGAACTGAGTGAATTGCCAGAAGGATCTAAGGATGTTTTGAAATCAAACAAAATTGCTGCATATGCAAAGAGGCCCCGTATACTGGAAAACATGTGCCTTGCTGATTATGTTTCAGAACTTAATATCCAATATGAAAAATGTGACAAGCAAGACCTTGACTTAGAGCAGGGTGATCATGACAGTGATGAGAAAGATGAGGATATACCTGACTCAGAGAGGATAATAGATTTCAGTGCAGAGGGGATATTCCCATTCACAAGAGGTTCTGCCACATTTAAGAAAAGGAAAATGAGGAGGGTTATACGCTTTGTAAATTACAATCGATTACGTGATGAAGAAAACTATTGTAGAGAAAAGCTCCTGCTCTATAAGCCATGGAGGAAAGAGGAATTGCTGATTGGAAATCATGACAGTTATAGGAAAGCATTTGATGAGAATGAAGGCATTATCAGGCACAATATGATTAAATATGAAGAGTTTTCCGAAGAAGTGCAAGAGGCTGAAGAATTAATAGAAAATACAGAAAATGAGAATTTTGATGGACTTGCACCCACTACAGAGCAAGAGGAGAGGGATGCTGAGCTAATAGGACCCACAGACTCAGCAGATTATAGATTCTTTAGACCTCCCAAACAAGGGGATGGAGAACAATGTGCTGCTGATGTCCTGTATGAAGCTGGAGTAAGTGGTACTACAGACATAACAGTTGAAACAATGTCAAGATTTTTAAGTGAGGACAAATACTTGAACATGGTTCGTTCACTAAATGAAAAGCAATTCCAAATTTACACCCATGTTATGCATCATGTCTCTAAGGGAAACCCTGATCCTCTTCGTATTTTCATAACAGGGGGTGCAGGAGTAGGCAAATCTATGGTTCTTCGCTGTATATACCAGGGACTATTAAGACTCACAGCAAAAAAGGAGGGGGAAAATGCAGAAGACATGAGAATCATTGTTGCTGCACCAACAGGGAAAGCCTCATATTATGCTCAGGGTACAACAATACACTCAATTCTGAAATTGTTGCCGAATAGGAACAGTAAAGAATACACACCACTTAGCAAGGAGCAAAGAGCAGCTCTCCGTTTGAAGTTCAAGAATCTACATACAATTATCATAGATGAGATTTCAATGGTTGGGACGCGCATGTTCCGTGATATTAATTTAAGACTTCAAGAAATCAAACAGAACAAAAGCCTATTTGGAGGATTAAATGTAGTCATATTTGGAGATCTATATCAGCTGAGTCCAATCATGGATGACTGGGTCTTTGAGCCACCTAAGAAACCTAAGAATAAGAAGGCAAAATTATACTCAGCAGATGTATTAGCTCCCAGCGTTTGGATGGAAAATTTCACATGCTTTGAACTTACTCAAGTTATGCGTCAAAAAGATGACCAACCATTTTGTGAACTATTGAACAGATTACGTGAAGGGAACCAGACAAACGCTGACATAACCACAATTAAAGATAACTGTGAACTGTCTAAAAATGTTAATCTAGCTGAATACATCAATCTACCACACTTTTACTACAAAAATCATGACAGGAATATTCACAATAAAAAGGTTGTATCAGCAAAAGAAGGGAAATGTGTTTCTGTCCAGGCAATTGACTTTTGCACACAAACAAATTTGCCTGAAAAGGACAGGAGAAGGATCTTGGATAATGTCAGCAAGCTAACGGAACTTCACCTGATGGGACAATTGGAGAGAGTGTTAGAGTTGAAACGTGGTCTCCAATATGACATTACTATCAACATAGATACTGAAGACGGACTTTTCAATGGCACTTCTGTTGTTCTCCAACATATGCTGTACCTGGATGGCCAGTGCCCAAATGTTCCAAGCATACTCTTAGTAAAGCCAGAGGATGACCAAATAGGTAGGAAAATGAGGAGCAAATATCGCAACTTGCTACCTGCTAACACACCTAAATCATGGATTCCGATTTTAACTGTTCACTCTCAATTTATGTATTCACAAAAGCATCCCATCACTCGACAGCAGTTTCCCCTTACGCTGTCCGCTGCAAGGACATTTCACAAGGCACAAGGGTGTTCTATGGACAAGGCTGTGATGGCATTTCCAGACTTCAGGAAAGCTGGGTTGCATTATGTAGGCCTAAGCAGGGTGACCAAAATGTCTGGAATTTCAATTCTACCTGGCCAGTTCAATGGAGACAACATTCATGTTAGTGAACCTGTACAAAAGGAAATGCTGAGATTAAGATCTGAGGCGAGGCTTAAACTATGTTATACACCCTTGTCCCAAATAGCTGCTAAATTTATTATATCCAGCTTCAATGCCCAATCTCTTCATAAACACATTGAAGATGTTAAAAGTGATTGGAATATGAAAGTTGCTTCAGTACTTGGTATTTGTGAAACAAGACTTAAGAAAGGAGAAGATGTTGGCATGTATCAAATGGCAAATTATGAGTTTTACCATGTAGAGAAACCTGTTTCAACACAGAGGCAATATCATGGAGTAGCACTCTATGTGAGAAAACAATATCCTTGTCAGAAAAAATTTTCTATATGCTCTGACAGCTTTGAATGTATTGCATTAGATATACATGTTCCTTCCAAAGATGTGGAAATACAGATCATTATGTGTTATAAACAGCCAAGAACTCCTAATCAAATGCTATTTTCAGAACTACAGGCAATGATGGAACAAATAGATAGCTCAAAACCTTTCATTATTATGGGAGATTTCAATGTAAACAAGCAACAGCATGGTACTCTTATTGGAAAAATGTCCCAGATTCTCAAGAGCAGGCAGATTATATGTGATGTGACAACTAAATCAAATACCTGCATTGATTTAATATTTACGAATATTAATCCTACTGCTTGTGGGTCTATATTCACTGCAGTCTCCCATCATCATTTAACATATGCTGCTTTTGATGATGTGGCTCAATCCACAGATAGTCGATTATAAACATAAAAAGCCTATGCTACTGCTCAGAGCTCAATCTCATTCTTGGAAGTGCTGTTTCTTGACGGTAGTCAAGATTAAACCCTTAGTCCTGTACTGCATTGATCGACTGTCTTATATTATAAAGATATGACATAAAGTGTATTGATTTTGGTAAAGTCAGTAAATTAAAAAATAAATAGTTATACCAAATTCGTGTTTTTCTCTAATTTGGGCATTTGTAATCATCATCTATTGCATAGAAAGCAGGCACGCCCATATCCTGAAATCAGGGGCACACGAATTTTAAGGTTCTGGCCTCCGATTTTTATTTCCCTTTATATAGCATCGTTAACAGTGGTGTTACACAGAGGTCCGTGCCAGCCCAATTCCTATTGGTTCATGCAACTTGTCACTTGACACCTTTGAAGTCCCTCGTCACTTGGAGTAGATGCCACTTAGCATTAACACCTCATGCTTGCATAGTGCAAACAATCGTCAGAGCAAACTTCAAAAGGCTAGGTGACGAATACAGACAGATCATGCCAATATACTAGCCTGTTCTAGGCTGTTTTGGGCTGACTTCATGCAATAGACGTGTACACGAAAATCCAAATTTTAGGAGCCAGGGGCACACGATCGTGTATTCGTTTACACGTAATGGGCGTGCTTGTAGAAAGGGTTCTTAGGTGTCAGCCAATTTTTTAAATTTTGAAAAAAAAAATTCATTTAAAGTTCTCCATACATACTGTAGAATAGGAAATTGTCGCGAATTTCAGGCACAGGCAATCGGCGTGCAGGAAATTTTAGCAAATTTTCGAAAAGTAGAACTTCCCGGCTTTTCAACGGTGGTTTCGGATTGAAAATCGGACTAATATTAAGGCCGTCAGAGCAATTTATATATAAACTAGTGAAGTCTTTTTTAAGAGTGTAGATCATGAATAAATCGTTTTAGCGGATTGTTTGCAACTACATGTACCCTGACGAGGTGTGAATGCCTTCTCATAGGTGAGATGAGATATAGCTTATCTGAGTGACTACTACTCTTTATGTCTTCCCAAATCACAGAGACAATGACATTTACTCAGATTATAGCTATCTTGACATCCTGGGAATACCCTGAAACTTCACCTTAACCCTATTTAGTAGGCCAAAAAATAATCCCGTAAACGTTGACGTGGGGTACTTTTGGACCCCAAATTCAATGTAATACATATAAAATCTGACCATGGAATACCAAGAGGAATGGGCCTTACATTATTTATATACAACAGCCGATATACCCTCCGGGGTCCAAAAGTACCCCAAAACTACTAAATAGGGTTAAATAAAAAACAAAAAAAAAAAACAAATACAAACAGATGTTTGTCAACTTGCTTTTTCTTCCAACATTAATGAAAAGACTCAAGCTCAAAGTCTTAGACATGTCCGATTTTCAATCCGTAAAAAACCGCTGATAATATTAGCATGCAGGATATTATCGCGAATCCACGGGAAATTCGCAAAAATTTCATATATTTTTTTATTTATAATATTAAGTCAAAGTTTACTAACAGAAGTGCAACTTGAAATTGGCAATGAGCGCCCCTCAGGATCAGCAAAGTCACATCGATTTACATGTATGCCATGCAGACTTGAAAAAAATTCCTTACAGTGTAGTTCAAATTTTTTACTTGTAGCCCTGAAGATGTAGTATATTGTGGCCAAGTTTCGTATTGCTGGGTACTTAACTTTTGGAGATATGAATTATTTTCTCCCATTTTGGTCTAGTCCGGCGTACAGAGTACAGAGTACAGACAGACAGACAGACAGAAAGTGACGCATATGAGCCCTCCGTGCAACTTGCACAGGTGGGCTCAAAAATGGCAGCTGAGAATGTCATGCATGCCGCAAGTTGCCACATAGCGCGAGCGGCAGCGCGTCGTGCCACATTCCATCAGCCTACACCCTACCCCTCCCCTCATTAATTCCTTTGAAAAGATGGTGAAAACTCCTTTAAAAGGCCAGATGACTGCCAATATAGGAGGGATAAACTATAAACAAGGCCAAAACTTGAGATAAATGGCACGCAAACAATACCTCCCAAAAACCACCTGTCAATTGACCAGCATTAGGTGTATAAAATCACCTGTCAAAAAAGGACAATTTTGAAAAGTGCCTGTCAAAAATGACAGGTGGACAGGTGGCTAGGAAAGTCACTGCCTGGCAGCATGTGTTTCCAACAAACTGCAGCCGCACAACCACAATGCACAGGACGTGAATGCATTTCGGTGCAAGAAATGATAGTCTAAATTATTTAGGTCATGCTCACTGTGCTTGGATCTATTCAATTAAATGTGCATGGGGCAAGTGGGAGAAAATTTTCTAACCTCGATGACCCCTGCAAATTAGAATTTTTCCTTGATAGCCTTCTGCCAACATTATTGCAGAACATTACCATTTCAATTATACATAAAATTTGTAAATAATTTCATCAAAACATTTTTGTATCTGCGACAAAGATAATTCTTCCAAATACAAGTATGTGTAATCACGAGAAGTTCTAGGAAATGACTTACCACAGAGAAGTGAATGGAAGAACGTGGCATCAAACTGATAAAATCCTAGTCCACATCTCGGGTTAATACACTGCGTCTGATTGGCTGTTGTATTGATAGGGATGTCCCGGATCATGTTCATCTTTTGTGATTGGCTGATAGGACTCAACACAAAGCGTAAACTCAGGTCGTTAGAGCGCAGGTATTTGAGTAACATCCTGGACTGAGGGATTGTGGTCAGGTTGGAGAGCTTCTCAGCCAAATCATACAGACTCGCTGTTGCTGGAAGACCCTGCAAAAAGCAAACGACAAAAGATTCAGCATTTTGAAAATTTTGATACATCGAACCATAAAAATTATATAGACTGTATAGGGAAATCAAAATATTTTTGCTTCACATGTAGATGAATAGTAACGTAAAATTAATTAGGACAAAGAGAGATTACAACATAAACCGAAACCATTAACAGTCAACTGGGCAAAGTGACGTTTACATGAGATTTGTTCCTGCCATTTACAGGCATCTACAATGCATTGATCAATCTATAATGATACTCAGAAGTACACATACAGAGAGCATGCTAATGTTATCCTGGAAAATATCGACGATTATAAAATGGAAAGTTAAACTGATAGCTGCAGCTAAACTAAATGATCTCAATTCCTTACAAGGAGTTGGAGAAACAGCAAGGTTCCGTTCACTAAATTGTTTGTAAATTTAGTTAAGTTGATAAACAATTGTGTTTTAAAATAGTTTCCTTGATAATTACCTCAGCATCAAGTTGTGTTGTGTGTTGTTTAGAGTTCTGTGTTTCCCACGCGGCCACTTTCTTCATCAGTTCTTCTTTCTTTCTCAAGATGGCCGTCTTCCTCTGACCGTAGATTGCGTCGCTCTGAGCTCCCGGTAAAAGTGGACGCACTGATGTTGTGCGGAGCTCATCCTCCAGGGTGCCGATAGGAACATGATCCCTTAAAAAGAATAAAGTCTGGCATTTTAGTAGGGGTAAAGTGGTGCCATTAGGAGCTTTGGTGTCACCTCTATATTCCTACTCATTTTGTAAGCAGGATCCATTTACAACAAATCTCAAAGGATCTGGACATCCTATATGTAACTCCGGGGCTATTCAACATAAACTAAGTGGGCCATGGGTTAGTCAAATTCTGTGGCATGAATTTTACCCTTCATAGACTTGCCTAATGCCCCCTTTTTCGAAGTACTGACAAGGGAACAGCTCTCCAGTCAATCATGATAATGAATTTAACATTCAGTGTAATATTTAAGTTAGCAGAGGGTCATCTCAGACCTGGCTGGTGACCAGCATGAGACTTGACCATTCAAAATGAATCTTTCGGATTGAACTGAACTTTTTCATCATGTTGTGATGTCTCTCTGTCAGAGACATAAAAATATAGAAACAAATTCTTCAAGAATACTGGTGTCTGGGATTCAATGCTTTACTACAATCTCATATCAACCAGTGATTGCCATTTGACTTTGATGCGACTGAGTATGTGATTACCTGACATCTCTAATGGTGAGATCTCTGAGTATCCGTAGTTGTAATTTAATGACAGCCATGGGCGTTGGACATCTCTGGTTGTTCTGAGTATCTCGATCCTCCTCGATCATCTGCATCTTAGTCACATACATGATGTGGAACTTCCTAGCGTTACTTACGTCGTAGTCCAATTTAAGAGCTCTCTTTATGGCTTTCACTTTGCCCGTCCAATACTCTAAACCTATCGATAACAAAGGTATTTGCAACATTACTACCATTGCCCCTAACATCTTAGGGATTTTAGCCCACTAGTAGTTTAAATAAAATAGCCCTAAAATCAATTTCTCTCACAATTTGTTACACAAGATGTATTCTACCAAGGAATGTAAGAAGGGGAGACTTTCCATTTTGAAAACTTAAATTCTGACTTGGAAGGACGTGGAGAATGCGAAAATCAAAATAGTCCATTACTTGATGTGTTGAACATTTAAATCATAATTATTGCAGTGGAATTATCTCACATCACGGTAATGGACTTGAAAATAAAGTGTAAATAGTTTGGCCATTTTTACACGGAGATCTGCCATTAGACGCACCAGAACATGCTGGAGATTCCTATACATGTATTTCTCAAGGTGTATTGCTGTCCAATCCCCTTACCTTTCTTTCCTGAGTTGAAATCTTTGAGAAGTCGGTCAAATGTTCTGTTCACCGCCTTCATTTTCTCCTGCCTACTTCCCTGTAATCAAAACAACACTAGTATTACTGGGTGCAACTATCTCTTGAAAGGCGGGTGTAGTAGTTAATTCAACAAGAACAAATGTAAATGTTGGTTAAAAACAGAAAAAAGCATATAATATGAAGACTCAATGTAATAAAGTGTAGAATAAATGCAGATTTACCCTGTAGTTTGATGGCAAATCACGCAGATCCCCCAATCCTTCCATAAAATCTGGCTCAACACTCGATAAGTACATACAGATTATCTGAAAATGTAAAATCATACAGTTGTGCACTGACAGAATGTTAGCTTTCCATTAAATGACATCCTCCCTTTTGCTCCATTAGGCCGCTGCGGATGTTTAATTAACTGGTTCTTACATAAGAGTAATTTTTTAGGGGTCTGGGGGACGGTATGGACTTATGTAAACAGAAAAACAAAAGGAAACACTGTAAATAAATAGTAAAATCCCAAATTGGCTGTGCTTTAGCACTCGCCAATTTTAGTTTCTGTCAAAGCAGTGGACCTATGGTCCAACACTATTGCCATGGAATAACCATTTCCATACATCC
>JAAUYA010275482.1_pt1 | contig 11385 bp, 2 predicted proteins | sample 7278161 | NCBI WGS metagenome assembly JAAUYA01 (sample SAMN14350120, study PRJNA611818) | marine sediment metagenome | isolation source: surface marine sediment (3m) | place: French Polynesia: Moorea | collected 2018-08
ACCATAACCCCCTGTGATATCCAAAATTGGGTGAGCCGAGTCACTAGAGCATATAATAAGGAGTTACCATACTAAGTTTCGTGGCAATCGGACAAATGGTTTTTGAGCTAGAGCGTCACAAAATTTTGGTACTCGAAGCTGTATTTTGAAGCTGTGTGGCTGATACAACTTTATTATAGTCTGGATGGTCTTAAGGCTGTTCATATAGTGTATTAATACCAAATTTGTCATTATAACACACCAGGATAAAGAAACAAACACTCCATAGAGATATCGTTAAGAGCATCCTTAAAGTAATCTCATTTTTCATGACTTCCTATGAAAAGCTTTTATGTAATCTCATTACACTGGCTTACAAGGAATGACTTTTATTTAATCCCACTATCCCGAATTCCCATGTAAAGCCTTTATCTAATCTCATTTCCCTGACTTCCGGCAAGAAGCTTTTATTTAATCTCATTACCTTGACTTCCCATGAACATGAACAGCTTTGATGTAATTTCATTACCCTGAGTTCCTTTAAAAAACTTTCATTCTATCTCATTACTTTTTATCTCATGTCCGAGACTTTCTCTGAAAAAAGCTTTGATCTAATTGATGTAATCTCATCACACAAACTTCCTCTGGAAAACCTTTATGTAATGAGAACCCACTTACCTAAGATTTCCTACAGAGGAAGAATTTTCTGTAAGGAGACTTCCTATGAAAAGCTTTTAGGTAATCTCACTACCCTAACTTCTTCTGAGAAAGCTTAAATGTAATCTCATTACTCTGACTTCCTTTGGGAAAAGCTTGTATGTAATTTAATATAACCTACTAACCTCAGATTTCCTGCAGAAGAAGAATTTTCTGTATTAAGACTTCCTCTATAAAGCTTTTAAGTAATCTCATTACTTCCTGAGGAAAGCTTTTATTTAATGAGACCCTACAAACCTCAGATTTCCTGCAGAGAAAGAATTTCCCCTGTATAGAAGTCCTATGAAAATCTGTTATTAAGTAATCTTATTATCCAGACTTCTTTCGAAAAGCTTTTATAGAAATGGAACATATACTAACCTCAGATTTCCTGCAGAGAAAGAACTTGCCCTGAGTTGACTTCTGACTGTGAATGATCTTCTCGTGTGGATCGAGCGCTCGGGGAGGTCCCTGTTGAGACGGGGTCTTCTCTCCTGTCGAGTCCCGGAGCCATTTTGTTGTGTCCTCGACGAGGAAATAGTCCTCGGGTTGATCATCGGGACATGAGGACTTCAATACAGCCTGGAGAGGAAAATAATGCAATCATGAGAATCAAATTTAGGATATCTAATTAATCGGAGTGTTATTGTTGAGACCAGGCTGTCAGTGTCCAATATTATGCAATTTCAAAGGACCATGTGACCTTAATATAATAGGATTGAAAAAAGCACAAATGTTGGACATCGTCAATAGAAACTCTCCTTAAGGCCACCAACACCCCCTTTCACAGCTATCCTCCTTTATGATTGGTTTTGATATGCTAGAACAAAGAGAAACATGTATTTTTCAATGGTCTTATTCATAAAGGAAAATTGCTGTGAAAGGGGGTGTTGGTGGCCTTAATCCCCAACGATTTCCTTTTTTATGAGGGTTCTGACCGGTCAGTATATACAATGTATTTGTTCCAAAAAGTGACTCACAGACACATAATACATGATGCAGCCAAAGAGACCAGATCATGTCCACACATTTATCTAGTACTAAGAATGTAAGACAAATTGTATGCATAGAGTGCAAAATGACCAATTAAGGGCACATGTACTACCTGCTGAATGACTTCTTGGGCTGTTGTGTCTTGTGTTACTCGCAGGAAGGTTGATCCTTCATGCAAGGTTGTACCAGAGACTACTATCGTCCTCCACCGCTTCTGTCTCATACTAGGGAGATGCAGTCCCTAAAATACAGGGGGGAGTTTTACTATTTAGGGTAACAGCCTTACTTGGATGAAGAGAAAAACAAATAATATGTGGGTTGACAACTTAGGTGTGGGTTCTAACTGTACATTATATCACAGGGGAAGGGCAGAAACTGCGTACCGGCAGCCTTGTCCTTCCTGTAGCAGACAACATTTTTAAGTGAATGTATTTTGCCTCAGTTTTGCTTGCTACTGGGTCTTAACTTTGTACCAGTTGAATTCACTTGAAAATGTTGTCTGCTACAGGAAGGACAAGGCTGCCGCTACGCAGTTTCTGCCCTCCCCCTGTGATATGTACAGTCGGAAAGTCTATTGGAAGCAAATGTACATCACAGAATAAATATCTACGTGTGATAACAAAAGATCACGACATCGAAAAGCAAATGAAAATCAGAATCTACACTCATTTCATAATCGGCTTAGTAGCGTGAAAAGGTTATGCAAGATGTGCTAATTCAACATATTCAAATGACACATAAATACACCAACATAATCAAAGAACTAAAAATAATAGCTGTGGGTCAACTTGCCTTATCGGTCAAATACCTGGCCGTTCCCCGAGAGTCATGCCTATGAACTGATGATACCTGCCAAACTCTCAGAGAAACAGGGGACAAAGGATCCAAAGGGGTAAATTGTTATTAAGGTTGACTTGACCCAAGAGGCAAGTTGACTAGCTACTAAAGTGATAACCTCCTACCTCTACAGCTCTGGATATTGACCCATGACATGTTGTATAAACAGAAGCATCTGAATCCTCCCCTTCAGCTAAGTACCCATCTGAAGAATCAGAAGTTGTCGAGTGCTGCCATCGTTCCCATGCCCTCTGGTGGGAAGCGAAAACATCGAAACTCTTTTCACCGCTAGAGGGTGGCGATGAGTCGGACTCTAGGCTGTCTGTGAAGAACACTTCTGATTTAGATTTCCTCAGGGGGGAATAGGCCCCTCTGATTGGCCAGGCTGTGTAACCATGGTCACTGTCAAGCTGAGAGCCAATCAAAGGCTGATCACATGACCTGGAAGTCATCTTGTTTTCTGAGGTCATTTGGCTTGGGAATTGTTCACAGAGATCACCATTTGATGCATAGAGTGACATTCCAGTCATTTCATCGCCCTTGCTCTCAAATAGATTTGTCATTGACTTGGCTCGTCCAACCACAGTTGCTTGTCGAAATTGACCTGACTTGTCCCTGAGATGCCGGGACCTAATTAGGGGTGACAGGCTTGCTCCAGTTGTAGAGGGCGCTGCCTTATGAGATTCTATTTCTTTGAAAATAAGCAGTCTATTTGAGACCCATTTCCCTTTTTCTAAGGATTTCAGCTCTCTGTGTTTATTTCCCCTTGGAGGGCTTGTGTCATTGTCTGACGATTCTGCTGAACAGACAGGCTTCTCACCAGATTGACCACTGATTTCAACCTCCTTTTGATCAGCATTATCTAATAGTTCATCAGACACTCTGGTGCTATTACTGCATTGAATATAGGTTGTAGTTCTCTGATGGACCTCACTATCCTGTGCATTGCCAGTTGTTACGGACTTGCATTGGCTACCTTCTACCTTCAGGATTCCATTTTTGTTGTGGGCCTCATTATTCAATGTAATATCAGGTGGTAAAGTTGCAGATCTTTCCCTAGATGCTAAATGTGGCATTGACTTCCACTGGCTCCCCGTTGAGTTTAGGGTTACATTTTTCCTACTTGTATGAAGGCTCCACTGATTCAGATTGGAATTTGACTGACTTAAGACCATTGACCTTGGATTGCTTTGGGTTCTAGGTATTCTGCTATCCCATGACCTTGCCACATTTCTAGCTGACCTCTCAGCTACAGATTCAAACAAACTGATGAGACTCCGAATTTTGACAGATTTACATGCTTCTTGTGCATCAGCATGATCCGGGTGAGGAATACTGGAATCCGAATCTGATTCTGAATTGTTCAGTTCATCACTGTCCTGCTTTTCCACCTCCTTTTCATTTATTGCACTTTCAATTTTGTCAATAGTACTGTTCCTCAATGCATCACTATGTTCGGAACTGTCCTGTTTTTGCTGTTCATCTTGCAAAGCCATGTCATGGACCATAGTCTTATCATGAGTCTTCTTTACTCTTTTGCTGTCATCCTTTTCAGTAGCTGATAGATTTCTATGTTTCTCCTTTGTTTCAATATCCACTGTAGCCGGTTCAGTTACAGTTGTTTGATTTATTTTCTCACACTTATGGAGAATGTCTCTGTTTGTTACCTTTAAATCATGTATTGTATCATTGTCTGGCATATCAGCAATTATGTTTCCATTCTCATTGTGGTCCCCTGAGTTGTCATTGCCAGAAGTTTTGTCTTCTTTGATATCATCATTAGTCATTTTGTCATCTTCAAGCTCATTGATTGACCTGATTGAAATTCTGTCATCTTCCACCTCATTTGCTGACTTTGTAGACATCTGATCATCTTCAAGACAGGTGGTATCCAGATCAGATAGGATACTCAGAATCCTACTTCTAGTCATGCCTTGAACCCGTGGACTGTCTGGCCGGGCCATCATGTCACCATTACTCTCCGCAGCTTGTATGCATTTACTACTTTGTTCATCTTTAGTGTTGCCTGTAAGCTCAGGTTTAACATCAATGAGGTCAGTATGATCAGTTGTGATTGATTCAGGAATATCATGGTTAGAGTATGGATGGTCTTCGTCACTTTGACTAGAATGTACAATTATCTTTGGAATGACTAGTTTCAAGGGAGTTTTCCCCTTTCCTTCTTCTGTATTCGTTGTCTCTTTATTATGTGCTGTAATCCCACTTACATATTTGTTTATAGTAGAATTTCTTTGTTCTGTACCATTTGTCGCATCAGGTGTTGGGTTTTCACCTAAATTGTGTGCTTGTGTCTCACTAACATTGAACATTTCATTAAGCTTGGTCAGAGGTGGTGATGTATCAACTGGGGGCAGACTTTGTTGCTTTGTGGCAGCTTGATCCAATTTTAGAACAGCAGGAAATTGTGGGGAAGACACTGTAAAATCTTGCCGTAGCTGTTCTGGGCTCCTGCGAGAAGGATTTTCCTCATTGGTATTTGCCTTACCTAACTGCTCATCTACTAAAGCCATTGCTTCAGGGCTTAGGTTTCCAGGGCTATTTACTCTTCTTCCTGCTCTTGATTTTGAATCCTGGACTGTGGATCCTAATGGGTTATTTGGTGAATCATCAGTTACTGCTTCTAGAACAATCTTTGTATGGTAAACATAAATCTTCAGTCTTGCTGAATAGACTCGTCCTTGATGGTTTGATACCCTGTTAATCCTGACCCCATCTTCATTTTCAGTATGGCTTTCTGCTTTTACTTCCTTGGTTGCATCTTCAGTCTCTTGCTCATTGCTATCAGCACCTTTCTCCTTTTTGTTGTGTTCAGCTGTTTCTTCATGTACACCACTTGCTTGTTCTTGCTCTGGTTGTTCGTCTACTAGTTTTTCTTCTGGTTGTTCATCTAGATGTTCTTCTTCTGGTTGTACATCTACTAGTTTTTCTTCTGGTTTATGTTTTTCACCTGCATTCTCATCATTAACCAAGTGTTCCATATGCCCAGGTACTTGATTAAATTTCCTGTTAGGTATTTCCTTTCCTTTTGAGGTCCTGGCCAGTTCTGGCTCATCAGAATTCACTCTCATATGGATATCCACAGCAGGATGATAGTTGTCACATTGTTTGGCTGTGCTGTCATCATCTAGACTTTCAGTGTTGTTGACAATTTCAATGTCCTCTTTTTCTACCAGGGCCTCATCCTCAGTGACAGTCAACTGACTAGCTTCAGCAACATCGATCTTATTTGACAATAACGATGATCCGTCGTTGGGACCTGGTTCCATGAATATCACCTTTTCACCTTCTTCTACAATTTCAGGATGTGGGGTATCCTTTACTTGTCCATTTAAATATTTCACATTCTCTGTATTAACTTCAATGTCATTGATAAAATCCAGCAGATTTTGCTGCTCATCTTCATTTAGTTTCAGAATGTCCAGGTCTCTCACTGCAAACTCCTCATTATCTGCTTCATCTGGATTGAATTTCAATAACATTGTTCTTTCAATTGCATTGTTCTTTTCAGTGGATTTATCAGCTTGATTCCTACTGATTTCCTTGCTGTGTTTAATATCAACACCACTTTCAGATTCAGCATCATCTCTTTCCTGCCCTGGTACCTCGCTGGAATTCTCCTCCTTAGGCTCTTTTGGTTGGAGTTGTCTGGTGTTTTTGTCACTGTTCTCAATAAAATGTTGGATTTCAATCTCTAGATTTTCTAGTTTCCTGAGAAGAACATTTGTGCCTGCATCAAGTCTGTTAATTTCAGGTTCCATCCTTACAAGGCTCTCAATTATTTCATCAGTGAGGGCCTGACTAAATTTTGGGGATGAGGGGTTGACTTGATTAGGAGGAACATTTGTTGCTTCACAATGACTAGTATACTCTCCAAGATCTGTGATGTAATTGTTATTCAGGAAAGGCGGCTGATCTTCCGAAGTATTTTCCCCAGGAATTGGCATGGCTTCTTCATGATGGTTAAAAGTTTTGGGCTCTTCATTGTGTCGAAAGTGCACTTCAGAATGCATATCCTCTAGGGCTCCATTTTCTTTTTCTGCCTCTAGTGCTGCATTCTCCACAACACTTTTCCCAGTTTCTTCTTCTTTGGCTGTCACAATATTCAGTAATTCTTTCTCGGATTCTTCAGTCTCTGGCTGGTACAGAGCTTCTCCTTCTCCTGTGGGTGATCTCCTATTCTCGTCTGCATCAGGAATGTCTGTGATGCCTAAGTTTGCATCTTTTGAATGGTCTACTACTATTACCGGTAAGTCGTATTCTAGCTTATCAGCCTCTGTGCGCTCTACTTCCGGCATGGTATTCTGTGGTTCAAGTAGTCTATCCACTGCTTGATTATTGCCTTGCTGTGCATGCTGTGAATGACTGTTCTCCAATGCAGTGTGCTGAGACTTAACATTTTCCTCTGCATGAACACATTCATTGTCTGCTCCATCAAGAGCCAGTCTGTCTTCTTCTGTGGGTGTTTCATGTGGAACTTCAGGTATTTTACTCATCTTTACCTCTGAATTGTTGCCTACCATTTGTGCTCCTTGGTTGCTCTCGACTTTATCGAAATCTGCGGTGCTGTGTTCCATTTCCATAGGCTTATTTGAGAATTCATCCTCCTCTTCCTTGTTGAATTTATTTTCCATTTCATTTTCTGTAATGTCTTCATGGTGTAAATCATGTACAGCGTCTTCTGCATTTGCATCTTCAAGATCCATGCTTGGTCCGGGGCTTAAATCAAATAGTGGCTGTGTAGCCTCATGGGGTGATTCACCATTCCCATTAAAAACCTTACTATGTTCCAGTTCATTGTCAGTAAGAGGGACATATGAATCCACACCAGGAACTAGATCTTGAGTTATCCCATATATCATATCTGATGATTCATCAACCTCTTCCTTATCCATCTCATCAATAATTTCTTCCCTAATATTTTCTATCCCTTGAACATCAAAATCTATATCTTCTGTATCAACGTCAGGTTGTGGAGTTATCCCATATACCAGATCTGGTAACTCGCCATCTTCTTTTCTACCAGTATTTTCGATCAATTCATTTTCACTATCATTAACTTCTTGGTTATCAACGTCTCTATCTAGAACATCGAAACTGGGTTCTGGAGTTATCCTAACTAGAAGTTCTGATAATTCATCATGTCCTTTCTTGTCTATCTCAGCATCTGTTTCATTTTCTGCATCCTCCATATCTTGGATATTACAATCTGCATCCTCTATATCAATGCTTGGTTCTGGAGTTATCACAACTAGAAGTTCTGATGATTCATCTTTCTCATTGTTTTCCCTCTCATCAATCCTTTCATTTTCAGTATCCTCAGCCTCTTGGATATCATCATCTGTATCTTCTATGTCAATGCTGGGCTCTGGAGTTAACACTTCATGAATGGTTTCAAGTGGTTCTCCCTGGTGTTTCTTCATCTTTTTGTGCAGTGGTATATTCTTCGAACCCATAAGATCATGCTCAGCATGGTTGTTATTGTGTTGATGTGTTTCGGAAATATTGTTGGAATCAGTCGATGTCTCACTCATATCATAAGATGGTTGAATTCTGGTTGAACCATCTTTAACCTCTTCTAGAATGCTCTCTTCAAGATTATCTATATTTTTATCTTCTTGATTAGCTGTTGTAATTCTTGTATCGGCTGGTGGTTTTTCCATTTGGACAGACACATGGCTGTCAAGGCCATTCAAAATACCCTCCAGGATTTCAGCAACATCTTGCAGCATAATGTGCTTACTTATAACTTTCAGTTCCTTAATTTCTTCATCCCACAAATCTGCATCTTCTGTAACATCATGAGAAATATTCTTCTTGTCCTTTGTTTCCTCAATTTTCATAACTTCCTCTTCATTTCCTGTGGCCTTGTGTACAACTTCCTGGGTTCTTGTTTCCTGTTCCTTAGATTCAACATCCTGGCATTTGTTTTCACATTCTACAGTTTCCTCTAACTTCTTTTCTTCTGGGTTGCCCTGGAGCAGAAATGAATTCCAGACTGTAGCCATTTTCCTAGCTCTAGCTGGTTCATTCGACGCCTCTTTTACAACCGTTTCAACAGAATGGTATTCAGATTGATTCTCTTCCTGAACCTCAAGTATATGAATATTTCTACTAATTTTTTCTATAGCTTCAGGTGTCTGCTTGATATCTGTCTTTTCTAAAGTTGTTTCCTTTTTGTCAGCTTCTAAATTTTTGTCAGAGCTCTTTGAGCATATCTCATTTGCTTCATCATTGTCAAAATTATTTTCCTCCCCTTTCCTTTCATGCTGCCATTTCTCCTTATCCTCCATGGCATCAGTATGAGAGATCTCATCATTTACACCGCTCACATCTTTGCATGTATTATTTGACAGCGATTCCTCCGAGTGTTTGTTCTGACCGTCACCAGTATTTGTATTATATGTGTTATTGTTCAATTCCATTATGATGTCATCATAATCAGGCTTAGGTTCATTCAATGGCTCATTTAGTGTTGTTGGTTGTTCATCGGTTTCCTGATTATTACTATTTACATGTGATGTAACATCTGAGCTTGTATGACAAGTATCAGTCATTGCATACTCCGCATCTCCATATGATCCATTGCTGGATTCAATGTTCACATTATCATAATTCACATTATCAGATGTTTCAATATTTGAGTCATTTTGATTTCCTGCATTGCTAGGAATGTGATCCTTGTTTTCATTCAAACCTTTCTCCCCTTTTTCATTGCCCTTTATATCTTCACTCGTATCTGTTTCTTTATCATCTGTGTCATAATCTGGGGCAGGTTCCTCAAAAGATGTTTCACATGGATTTACAGCAATTGCTTCTAAACTGGATGACCCAAAAACTGACCCGGAACTCGATCTGAAAACTGATCTAGAACTTGACCGCATATTTTCTTCTGATTCAGATTTATTTGTTTCCTCGCTATTATTTTCATCATTTTCATGGGGAGGTTGAGATTCATTTGTTTCAAAGTCGATGAAGGTCACAAGGTCAAATATTTGACCAAGCCTCTTTGTGGGCTCAGAGGTTGCCCGGGGTCGCGGTCTCCATGGCAACTCATCATCTTTTCCATTAGATTCAGAGGTTCCAGGCAATATGTCTTTACTATCTGACCTTGACCTTGGGGAAAATAGGTCAAGGTCCTTGGCTTCTGATTTTGACCTTTCTGTCCTTGAGGAAATCAGGTCACTTTCCTTAGCATCTGATTTTGACCTTTCTGATTTGGTGGAAAATAGGTCAAAGCTACTCTTGGCTTTATTGAATAGTTTACTGAGAGTTCCTCTCCGTTCACTTTTTGAGGGTTTTTCGGAGGACTTTTCTGTGTTTGCCCCATTAGAGTCTCTGCTTTCAGTAAGTTCATCATCAGTGGACACCCCAACAAAATCAATGGATTCAAAACTTCTTGACAGCCTGCGCAGACCTTTCAAATTCCTATCCAAGCTTGCACTTGACCTTGACCTTGGCTTGAGAATAGGACTACTAGTTGGTGACCTTGACGGTGACCTTGCTGGACTGAACCTTTCAAAGGCTGTCACTGATTGGCTCCTTGGTTTAAGGCCTGTGATTGGACTATCACTCAGATAACCCATCCCATGATCCTCTTCCTGCTCCTCTCCGTCCTTCGCACTTTTCCTGCGGTGCGCCATAATTACATGCATTGGGGGAACAGATGACTGCGTTTTGGAACGTTTTCTTCTTTTCTCTTTCTTTGCCACTTTCTTTTTGTATTTGTTTTGTTTCTTCTTTTGCTGAGTAAAGCAAAAGAAATCAAATATTTACATTTTGGTTATTGTTACAACCAAGCTCTTATCCATATCCTTATGTTATCCTATGTCCTTAGTCGAAAAGCCATGCACATCCACAGGCAGCCAACACCAGTTTCTTAGTCATAATGAGAAGGTTTAAATGTAGCGATAGGTCTCCTGTAGATATATAGATCAACCACAACCATCTTCCTTAAGGTACAGGCTTTGTTGCTATAGCTAAAGTTTATGCCAAGCACCACCACCAGATCTCTTATTTATATCTGTTTCCAGATTATTTTGCAATTCTCTAGATTATATTTGAAAATAACATGAATGCTATAGGGGAGCTATGACTCGAAGGAAAATCTATATAATACAGATTTGGCAGTTTCCTTGCCAGCCAGAGACCCTTCCCTCCTCCCCTGATACAACAGACTTTGTCATTTATGAAATTTCAATCCACCACCAAGCTTTTCTGACAAAGCTCTATCAGTTGAAGTAAATGTCAAGACACCTCACAATTACGTTAGTTGAAACTGAGAATGCTTCTATAGCATTCATGTTATTTTCAAATATAATCTAGAGAATTGCAAAATAATCTGGAAACAGATATAGGTAAAACTTCCTGACATTGGCAGTTTTAATAGATTTTGATCAAAAAGTTTCTGCATCCGGTGGGATTTGAACGTGGAACCTCTCGCGCCCTAAGCGAGATGTTATTTCAAAAGCCTTGAAAAATTTCCCCCATTGAAACCTGTAGAGTTTTTAAATACATGAATGTACAGGCACACTCAGTGGCGCATATATGCATATTGCAGGTATTGCTAGCGATGAACCGTACATTTGATCCGCTTTTTACTAAAATACTACACTACTTATTTCACAAAGTAATATACCAATATACAAATTTCAACTTGCCAATATACCTGCTTTTTTACCAATATACAATATACAGATTTCGGTGGTCCGTGGCCCTTCTCTTCACAAGATCATTTCTACATCATATTCAGAACTGACCCAGAACTCCATGTAAAGCCAAAATATTCGCATTTCATGGTAACTATATCGATTCCTACCATTCCATTTTTTGTCTGTACCCCCCCCCTCTATGGAAGGCACC
>JAAUYA010244154.1_pt1 | contig 11384 bp, 12 predicted proteins | sample 7278161 | NCBI WGS metagenome assembly JAAUYA01 (sample SAMN14350120, study PRJNA611818) | marine sediment metagenome | isolation source: surface marine sediment (3m) | place: French Polynesia: Moorea | collected 2018-08
CCTTCTAGAGTAAAAATTTCTGAGGGAGATACCAGCAACATCTTTTCCACAAACTCCACTGGGATTGCATAAGTAGCTTGATTGACTTCCACAATCAGTACGTGGGTTGTAGCTAAGCTGGTACTCAATTGAAGGCGGAATTCACAGCCTTTGCCTGGGATAGATTCCACTTGGATTGAGCCTTTTAGGCGCTCGACGTTGGCACGAACGACATCCAACCCAATTCCCCGACCAGAAATCTCTGAAACTTCTGTGCGAGTAGAAAATCCAGGGGCAAAGATCAGGGACTGGATTTGAGCTGTCGTCATAGTTGCGAGTTCTTCTTCGCCATAGATGCTGCGCTTGAGGGCAGTCCGTTTAATGCTCTCGAGATTCAAACCGCGCCCATCATCTATCACCTCAATGCCAATGCTGCTGCTAGTTTGATAGCCTCGAAGACGGATGGTAGCTGTGGGAGGTTTGCCAAGGCTCTCGCGCTCTTGGGGCGTTTCGATGCCGTGGTCGATCGCATTGCGGAGGATGTGCAGGAGCGGATCTTTAATTTCTTCGAGAATCCGTTTGTCTGCTCTGGTTTCCCCACCTTCAATGACTAGATTGATTTCTTTGCCTTGCTGTTTGGCCAAATCCCTCGCCATACGGGGAAAGAGATTGAAAATAGTGGATAACGGCAGCAGCCGCAGGGTTTTGATCCCCGATTCCAATTCCTGGGAGACGATTTCTAAGCTGGCGGTATCTTCATAAGCAGCATTTTTTATTTGATTGACGAGAATGCCCAGGTGCTCTAGATGTTGTTCGGCACGATACTGGAAATGCTCAACTTGCTGGAGATGACCATTGTGCAATCCCTGATCTATCTGTTTGAGAGCCGAGCGACTGACGACGGTATCGCGGCTCCACTCTTCGTAGAGCTTCAAAAGCTCTTCGAGCTCGTCCATCCGGCGAGCAATCCGCAATTTGGTAACATTAAGTTCACCAGCCTGCCTCATCAAGGTATCCAGTTTTTCTGCTTCCACACGAATGGTGTCCATTTCCTCGGTGCTGGCGTTGGCAGTTACGGGAGCTTGTTTGGTAGATGCAGCAGGCGTGGTTACAGGCTCGATTTGGGCTGGTTTGCTTAGAGTTTGAACCACTGGCACAGGTTCATCGGGAAAGAGTAAATCATCGTTGGAGATGGGTATTTCTTCAGCCACTGAGTCGTTACCATTGCCATTACCGTTGCCATTACCGTTAGAGTCAGCCCCCATTAATTGGGCCATCACATAGAAAAGATTGACACCTGCTGCCTCTCCCGTAACTGCCTCATGGGCAAGCTTGCGAATGGCATCGAGCCCTTGATAGAGGCGATCGCATAACTCTGGCGTGAGCTTAGCTTCACCGCGCTTAACGGGGGCTAAGCAATCTTCTATCTGGTGGGTGAGGGTTTCTACATCCTCCACTCCCAACATGCGCGAATCCCCTTTGAGAGTATGAGCTTCGCGCAGAAACTCTTCTAATTTAGGGCGATCGTCTGGTTGCTTTTCCAGATAAATTAAGGCCTCTTCCAGCTTTTGCAAACGTTCTGGGGTAACAACTTTATAGGCATCTCGCAGTTCTTGGTCTTCGATATACATAGAGCAAAAGTCAAAAGTAAAATGAACTTATTTTGCTCAAACAACCGCTTGAAGTTGTTTGGCAGAGTCATTGAGTTGGCGAGTCGAAACTTTTACTTGGTTAATGCCAGCGGAAGTTTCTTGAGCCCCTAAATTGATGGCATTCATGGCCGATAGCACTTGCTGCACTGCCACTGCTTGCTGTTTGGCGCTCAAGGAGATTTGTTGGTTGTTGACGAAGACTTCATTGACTGCATGGTTCACGCCATTAAAAGTTTCTGCTGTTTCTTGAGTTAGTCTGATACTTTGGTCGGTTTTTTTGGTGCCTTCATCGGTAACCATAACAGTGCTATTCATGGCAGCTTGGATATCGCCTACCAGATGATTAATTTTGTCGGCCGATTTTTTGCTTTCGTCGGCAAGTTTGCGAATTTCGCTAGCTACCACCGAGAATCCCTTCCCATTCTCTCCCGCACGAGCTGCTTCTACCGCAGCGTTAAGGGCTAACATATTAGTTTGGTTGGCCAGATCGCCCACGAGTTCAGAAATACCAGCAATTTGACCAGTTTGCTCGCTCAGGTTCATGATTTGCTCGGCGATCGCTCTGACTTGTTCTTTGAGCATTGACATTCCCTCCATGGTTTGCTCTACTGCTTTTGTGCCCTCATTCACCAAAGCTAAAGCCTTCTGCGCTCCTGCTGAGGATGCTTCTGCTTGCTCAGCGGCTTGCCGTGAGGCAGCTCCCAATTCATCCATGGTAGTAGTGGTTTCATTGACTGAACTGGCTTGTTGAGTGACCGTGCGTTCCTGCTGTTCAACTGTTGAGGCAATTTCTGAGGAACTACTAGCCACTTCATTAGCTGTCTGAAGAATAGCTTTACTGATTTTTGAAGCAATCAACAAACCAATTCCCACTGATAAAACCCCAGCGATAATCGTTCCTATATAAACGGTCATTTCTAGGGTACGAATGGCAGCTTCTGTCTTCGCTTTTTCTTCTTTAAGACTCTCTAGTTCTATTGCTTCTAACTCGAGAACTGCTTTTTCAAGATTATGTTCCAATTGCAGATTTTCTGGTTTGAACCATAAAGCACGAGCCTCATTTACTTTCCCTGCATCGACCAAAGCAAACACTTGTTCACTTAAGTTTTCAACTTTTGATGCTGCAACCAGAATTTTTTCTAACTTCTCTAGGAGTGATTGATCTTTAATCAAACTTTTGAGATGCTCACTTTTTTCAGCAATATCAGCCTTAGCTTCTTGGAATTGTTGTTTGAACTCTGGTTTTTTGAGTAATATATAGTCGGCTGTATCTTTCTCAATTATGGCAATGTCAAAGGCTAAATCCTTAGTGTCATCTAGAATCTCATTTTTAGTTTCAAGGGTTAAAATCTCCTTCTCTACGTACTTGGCATTGAAGAATACGACTCCAGCCACACCTATGAATAATGCAATAGGAACTGAATATCCCCACAGAATACGCTCTCTTAGTCTAAGATTGTTGAAGTTGAACATTTGCTACTCCTTATTTGAATTGTTTAAATTTAGTTGAACAGAAACAAGAAAAATCTGGGTTTAACTTGATAAAATTTGGTCACAAGAAATGACTGCTATAGAGACACAATTAAACTTCTTCGTTTACCGTTAGCCCTCCTTGTTTAATAATTTTGGGCAAGTCAATAATACTCAGCATCTTTTCAAAGTAAGGGGCAGTACCACGGAAAGATTCTTCACTATTAGAGGATACTGATGCAGGTACAGAATTAACATCAGAAGGATACAGATACATCACATCAAACACTTCATCTACAGGTAATCCTGCCACCACATCATCAACCTCAATCACCACTGCTTTAGAGCCAGTTTTAACAGGAGCCATTGATAAATTTAGAGCAGTGCGAATATCTACTAAAGTCACAATTTCTCCTCGTAAATTCATGTTGCCGACAATATGATTGGGACAACAGGGAATCTGAGTAAGATTGCGAATGTGGGTAAACTCTCGCACCACATCTAAATCAATGGCAAAGTATTCGCCATTTAGACCAATAACCGCTAGGGGGATTTGTCCTGTAACACCTATAACATCAGAGCTTTCAGTCGTTGCTTGTCTTAAATTATCAGCACGTCGCCGAAAAATTGCCCTTTCTTCTGGGGTAGCTTTAGGACAACACAAGTCGTAAAAACTACTAATGATTCTGGCTGCTTCTTGACCTTGATTATTTTCTGGCAAAGCATTTTCTATTTCTCTCGCTTTGCCATTGCCTTCGGCAAAGTCAACATAGGTATCTTTTTCATTAGTAACTTCACTAGTAGCTTCTTCAATCAAAGCTTCCACTGCATCAGGTTGGCGAATCAAAGCCTCCGGATTTAGCAGCAAAATCATGTCTGCATCAACCTTAGCCACACCCGCTACAAATGCAGGATTAATCTCTCTTACTCGTCCATATTCTATCTCCGTTTCGATTAATTCATTCTCAATATTTTTTACTTCATGAACAGCGTTGACAATCATGCCAATCTGCAATCCCTCCCACTCCACAACGATGACACTATCGCTGAGGTGGCACTCTTGTAAGGTATTCCCCAAACGCAAATCGAGATGCATTACAGGTAAAATTTTCCTACGCAGATTGAGGATGCCGACAATATCAATCGGTACTTCAGCAATGGATGTGAGTTCTGGGAGTAAGAAAATCTCACGCACTACATTAGCATCGATTCCATATTGCACATCGTGCAGACTGAAAGTTAGATAAGATTTGGTATACATTCTTATTGAGCAGAAATTCTTCTAATCCTTGATGATGAACTTATTTTGCTTAAACAGCGGCTTGGAGTTGTCCGGCAGTTTCTTTCAGTTGGCTGGCAGAAGCTTTGACTTGCTTAATATCAGACGCCGTTTCTTGCGACCCCAAGTCGATCGCATTGATGGCGGTTAAGACTTGCTGACGAAAGCAAAAAATCGGCCGACAAAATTAATCATCTGGTAGGCGATGTCCAAGCTGAAAGTTAGATCAGATTGAGCATACATTCTTTGCTTGCGATTTTAATCAGATAGTTTTATAGCTAAATGTTTATATCATTAAGTGTTCCCAACACCGACATATTTACTAACAAGCTCGAGTAAATTTTCCGGATCGAATGGCTTGGTTAAATAATGATTGCTTCCCGCAATTTGACCTTTGAGTTTATCAACCAAAGTATCTTTGGCTGTGAGCATAACAATGGGCAATTTACGAAATTTAGGAATACTGCGCACGGTACGGCACATTTCTAAGCCATCGATATCGGGCATAGTGACATCGAGTAGGAGGAGTGAAATCGGCTTGTTATTGAGTAAATTGAGGCCATCTACGGCATTACTGGCTAGAAGTACGTTATAGTAATCGCCTAAGGCTCGTTTGATCGTGGTTTGGATGATGGTGCTATCATCTACAGCCAGAATTGTCGGCTGATTCTGGAGCTGAGGCTGAGACTGGGGCTGAGTTGGATTTTGGCTAGGCGTACTTCTACTTCCTGGGAAACGTACCCAGCCTACTTGCGCCCAACTCACATACGATTTAGCTAGCTGAAAGGGATCTTTCTGCAATGCTTCAGCAATATCAACCAGCGATCGCTGGCCATCAACCCATTGCTGTAAGTGCTTAGCCACGGCTGTATCTGTAATCTTTCGCCTACCATTCTCTGGCAGTTGAGGAACTACTTCTCCGGAGGGAATTAGGGGAGCAAGAGTCTTCCATTCTTGCTGACGGCGATTTAGATCCAGCATCAACTTTTCCCAGGACAAGCTATGACAGTCTCGGCCGTAACAGAGATCAAACTCAATTGTGGGATCTAAGTTGAACTTGCCAGGGTAGGGTAATAACTGCTCTAGCGTCAACACGACTTGATTATGAACTACTGTTTCAATTTGCTCCCAACTCAAAACTCGCATCTTGATAAGTAGTTCTAGAAGCTCCCGAATAGACGTTTTCCCAATCGCTTTTTGCTTTGCCAAACTGATGGCAGCATCCATCATGCCAGATCTGTACTTCTGCCCTAATCTTTGGGCAAACTCTTCGTTATTGGGAATATTTAAGCCTCCATAAATAATTTCGCCATTTTTCCAAACCAGAACCCGAGATCTTTGCTTTTGTCCAGCATTGATCTGGCCATCTAAATACAAAGTTCCACTAATTTGTTGGTTTTGTAAAGATTTCAGTAGTTTGGTTAGTTCCTCAGCGCGATATTGATTTGATTTAATATTTGATTGAATATTATTTATTTGCACAGTGAGGTATTTCCCTTAGATATAGTAGTCATTAAGGCTTTTAAACTCCTATTAATTACTTTATATCCCAGAAAATTCTCAATTACTATTAGTAGTACTACGGATGTTTTGATTAAATTATATAAATATTTTTGCTGTCGTTCATGTAAATATACTGTTTTTGATTGTCAGGGATTTTTAATCTTAATTAGATGATTAATGGGTTCAGTAGATAATTTTTCATTTATTAAGTTTTCTACGGGCAAGTTCAAATAAATTTGAGTAAACCTTAGAATGAATCTCTTTGTTCACAAGCGCCAATACTTACCCAATTACTCGAACCATCTTGAAAATGCTCTTTTTTCCAGATTGGTGCATTATGCTTTAAAGTATCAATAGCATAACGACAAGCCTCGAAAGCTTCAGCACGATGGGGACAACCAACTGCTACTAAAACGCTAATATCATCAATTATCAACTTGCCAATACGATGATGAATAACTATCTTATTAGTATCAGGCCATTGATGGCGAATGTCGGTGGCAATTTGCCTAAAAATAGCCAAAGCCATTGGTTCATAAGCTTGGTATTCTAAATATACTACTGGCTTCCCTTCAGTTTGATTGCGTACTGTGCCGCTCATAAACACGATCGCCCCATTAGCAGGATCGTTTACTAGTTGATAAACCTCGTTTAAAGATAAAGGAGCAAAGGTAATCGCCAAATTATCTGCGGTTTGATTTTCTGCTTGACTAGAGAATAAAGCTGTCATTTGAGTTACAATGCAATGATGTTATTCATAAAATTACAGTACAGTATAGTTAATGAGCAACGATAGTCTCATTCTGCGTCAGGAAATTTTAGGTTCGCGCCGTTTCAGTAACTACTGGTGGGCTACAGTAGTAGCTCTTGGCGGTATTGGCTTTTTACTCGCAGGATTATCTAGTTATTTGAAGATAAACTTATTGATAGTTAGCGATCCTAGTCAACTACAGTTCGTTCCCCAAGGTGTAGCACTATCATTTTATGGTGTAGCAGGAACACTATTAGCCTTATATCTCTGGTTAACCATTTTCTTAAACGTAGGAGGAGGTTACAATGAATTTAATAAAGAAACAGGACAAGTTACTATCTTTCGTTGGGGTTTTCTAGGTAAAAATCGCCGCATCGAAATAACCTACAAACTAGATGAGATTCTCTCAGTCAGAGCAGAAATTAAAGAAGGTTTAAACCCAAAAAGAACTCTCTATTTACGGGTAAAACCAAAAAGGGAAATTCCCCTGACTCCTATAGGAGAACCGATCGCCCTATCGAAGTTGGAAAATCAAGGGGCGGAACTAGCCCGTTTTTTGGCAGTTCCTTTGGAAGGCTTGTAGATTTTTGGGATGATAAAATGACAACTAACGATCGATGACGAATAACTAATGATAAATAACAACAATTGGTTAAAATCAGTGCTGCTATTTACTCTAATCAGTAGTATTGTACTTGTAGGATGTCAGGGATTAGATGCTAATTCCCCGACTGGACAAAACAATGTCCCACAAAATAACCCAAATATCACTGCTGATACCAGTAGTATAGAGATGAATTTACCTAAATTAGAAGGCACAGCTACAGTAGTAATGACAGTCAATGGTCAATCTATTACCATTGAAGTAGATGGCAATAACGCCCCGATCACCGCCGGAAATTTTGTCGATCTAGTAGATCGTGGAGTATATGATGGACTCATGTTTCACCGAGTAGTAAAAGAACCTCAACCTTTTGTGGTACAAGGTGGCGATCCTCAAGGAAAAAATCCTAACTTCCCCGCAGCTCGTTTGGGAACCGGTGGTTTTGTCGATCCGCAAACTCAACGTGAACGCTACATTCCTTTGGAAATTCGTCCAGAATTTGCAGAAGATCAAGAACCAGCAGCGATTATTTATAGTAAAACTACCAGTGAAACTCCCCAATTAAAGCATACTCGTGGGGCTGTAGCTATGGCGCGATCGCAAATGCCAGATTCTGCTTCTTCTCAATTTTATTTCGCTCTAGCCGATTTACCTTTTTTAGATGGTGACTATGCTGTATTTGGTTACGTTACTGAGGGTATGGCAGTAGTAGATCGAATTAAACAAGGCGATCGCATTGACTCAGCCAAAGTATTAGCAGGAATTGAAAACCTGAAAAAATAATTGGCTAATTGGTTAGTGGTTACTGGGATTTTTCCTAAGCTCAAAAAATGATTCAGACTATTGCAGCAAGAGAAATAACTCTTGAAGAACTAAGAGAAAAATTTAATTTACAAGAGGTAAATGAACCTGAGTTTTTCAGGGAATGGCAAGAAAATTTACCTTCTCTAACTGAGGAAGACAAAAAAGCTTTAGCTAGAGTAAAAAGTAACTACTTTAACTTAGTCAATAGTCGTCCTATGCTAGAGCAAGGGGTTAAAATGGTGGTTTTATCTCCCTTACTAGATTTAGCAGGTTTTTATCAATCACCTTTCTCGCTTAAAACAGAAGCTTATATTGAAATTGAGGCAGAAGATGAGGGAATAATTGTTAGAGGCAATATTGATGTTTTAGTTGTTAAACAAAGTCTTTGGATCTTAGTAGTTGAATCAAAAAGCACTAAATTTGATGTAATGGTAGCATTGCCTCAAGCTTTGATGTATCTGCTCGATAGTCCTCATATCAACCAACCCTGTTTTGGATTTATCACTAATGGGAGAGAGTTTGTCTTCATTAAACTCACTAAAACAGAATTATCTCAATACAGTCGTTCCTATTCTTTATCCATAGAAAGAGAAAACGAATTTCAACAAGTTTTAGCCGTGCTCAAAAAAATTTTGCTTAACACTTAATGCTCAAAAGCTCAGATGTAGTTGTTACTGGTATTGGCTTGCGTTGTTGTCTGGGTTCACTACAACAGACATGGGAAAGTTTAATTAATTTAAAATCAGGCATTAACAAACATCAACCTTTTGCAGAATTACCCCCTTATCCTTTAGGATTAATTGCTGCGGAGCCGATCGCCTTAAATCATTTAACTCAACTAGTTTTAACAGAAGCCCTCGAGGATGCTAAACTCAAACCTCCTCTACCTGATTGTGGTGTCGTCATTGGTTCAAGTCGCAGTTGTCAAGCAAGCTGGGAATTTTTGGCTAGTCAAAAATATCAACCCCATAATCACCATCTCAGCCATTGGTTAGATACTTTACCTCATCAACCAGCAGTATTGACTGCCAGAGCTCTTAGTACATCAGCACCAGTTTTAGCTCCGATGACGGCTTGTGCTACGGGAATTTGGGCGATCGCTCAAGGTTACGAATTGATCCAACAGGGGTTGTGCAACAGAGTCATTGTGGGAGCAGTAGAAGCCCCGATTACTAAACTTAACCTGGCTGGATTTGCCAGAATAGGTGCTTTAGCCACAACTGGTTGTTATCCTTTCGATCGAGATAGAGAGGGGTTGGTTTTGGGAGAAGGAGGAGCAATGTTAATGCTAGAATCAGCAGAGTTAGCTCTGAGTCGCGATGCTTCTATTTATGGACAAATTTTAGGCTTGGGGTTGAGTTGTGATGCCTACCATATGAGTACGCCGGAAGAGAGCGGCAAAACTGCTATCAGAGCAGTTAAACAGTGCCTACAGCAAGCAGGTTTAAATCCTGAGGATATTGATTATATTCATGCTCATGGTACTGGTACTAAACTTAATGATGTCAGGGAAGCTAAAATTATTCAGCATCTATTTTCCCATAGTTTAGCGGTAAGTTCGACTAAAGGAGCAACTGGTCATACTCTAGGTGCCTCTGGGGCGATCGCCTCTGCTTTAAGCCTCATGGCGCTCAAACATCAACAATTACCTCCCAATATTGGCTTAACTACCCCTGAATTTGAGGTAAATGTAGTTACTAATTCCGGCCATTATCAGGTAGAAAATGTATTGTGTTTTAGTTTTGGTTTCGGTGGACAAAATGCGATCGTTGCTCTAGGGAAATAATAAATATAGCTTTTCTCATACTTATGAAGTACAGTTATATACCCTGGCTTTTGTTGATAGTTGATGGTTGATGGCTGATTGGGTGTACCTCATGAGGATTGAAAATTGCTATATCTAAGGAGCGATCGCCCCCTGAATTATCACTCATAAATAATAGATAGTTTATTTTAAGATAATATTAATAATAGCATTACAGATAAATTTAGATAAATTAACAACTTAGTAAAATGACTGCAACCATTGATATAGGAACTTTAATCGAATCAACCCCAGTAATTTGTGGAGATCGTCCTAGAATTACCGCAACAAGAATTCCCGTTTATAGTATTGTCATGGATTACAAAGCAGGCATGAGTGTGGAAGAAATTGCTCAAGAATTACCTCATCTTAATTTGGCACAAATTTATAGTGCTTTAGCTTATTACTATGCTAATCAACAACAGATTGAAGCAGATATTTTGACATATCAAAAGGAATGTGAATTTTGGGAAAATGAATATAAAGCAGGAAGACTGTAAGGAGTCAGATTCGTTTATATTTTGATGAAGATGCTGGTCAAAATTATTTAGTGGATGCACTCAAAAATTATGGAATAGATGTCATAACGACTTACGAGATAGGCGCTTTCCACCCTACACCTCGCTTCATCTTGTAGTGCGATCGCCGTAGGTTGGGTTGAGCTTAGCTTAGGAAACCCAACATTTCCCATAATTCTCCTGGACATTAGGTTATAATAGACGAAATATTTAGAGATAATCTAGATGCTAGAAATATCAGAAAAAACCTACTATGCAACTCGAAGATTATTTTTTGTTTCTTTCCCCAGATGACATTAGAATCAAAGGTCATCGCATCGGTATTGATAACGTATTATCTTACTTCCTAGAAGGATATAGCCCAGAAGAAATAGGAGCAATTTATCCTGATTTAAGCTTAGAAAAAATCTACGCTACCATTACCTATTATCTCCAAAATAGGCAAAAAATAGATGCTTACTTATTACGACTCAAAAACTGGCAAGAAACTCGTTATCAAGAAGCCATGAAAAACCCTTCTCCTATGAGAGAAAAAATGCAAAAAGCCAAACAACAGAAAAGGCTTTCTTTAATAGGATGAAAATTAAATTTTTGCTAGATGAAAATTTATCCCCACGTTTAAAGATTGCTGTGTTAAGGTTAAATCCTGCTATAGATATATTACGCATTGGAGATCCGACTACGCCAACTTTAGGAACACTTGATCCTGATGTTTTACAATATTTAGGATTATCCCAACGACTATTAGTAACTGATAATCGTACTAGTATGCCTAAACATTTAGAAGAATATTGGCAAAAAAATCAAAAAATGTGGGGGCTTTTTTGGGTTCGTCCTAATACAACTATGGGAAAATTAGCAGAAGAATTAATTATTATTTGGGAAACTAGCGAAGCTGAAGAATGGATCAATGTCAGTAGATGGACAAGTTTTCTAGATACCCCATGGCTTCATTGTTTCAGCCATTAACATTCACAACGGGGAAGCTTTGTTTATTCAGCTTTTCGAGCTTTCTACTTA
>JAAUYA010284921.1_pt1 | contig 11360 bp, 5 predicted proteins | sample 7278161 | NCBI WGS metagenome assembly JAAUYA01 (sample SAMN14350120, study PRJNA611818) | marine sediment metagenome | isolation source: surface marine sediment (3m) | place: French Polynesia: Moorea | collected 2018-08
CTTTGAAGGTTTCCTTTTAGAGGGGTAGGGGTGGGGGGATCCAGGATCCAGGGGGATTTCCTTTTTTGGATAACATTGAACTTTATAAACACTCCCTAATGCGGCCATATTTGTTTTCAGATAGTAGATTATTCAGATGTACAGAGTGCAATGTGTTGTACTTGAATGGTAAAGGTTTGGCCATACATCTAGAGGAGCGGCATCCTAACTCACATTATACACTACACAATGGGCACAATAGTAATCAGGTACAATATCAAATTACAATGACAACCATTAAGAACTTCAATCATCAAGTAAAAAAAAAAAAGAAAAAGAAAAAAAAAAGAAACAGGCCAGATTTTGTGGAAAAGTGTGTGCTTCTCTTGGCATAAATGCTAGAATATTAGAATATAGAAGAAATTAAATAATTGCGACCCTATTGCAGTAAGTGCTGTTAATTCCCTATTTAAAATGGTAAACCTAAGTTTGGCTTAACCGGGATATGAGAATAAAATGTGCTAACTGAGACATGAATAAAATACAGGCAGTGCGGGGTAAATAATTTATTGGGCGTCTTATGTAGGTGCGCCCCTAAGTAATAAACTATAAAACGAATAACAATAAACAATAAAATTGGCACAATAAATTACATGTATGTATAAATACTATCATGTGTGAAATATACTACTCAGGCTGGGGGCTGACAGCAATTACTAAACTATTTATTATAGAAGCTAATACAGCTAGGAAGGCGGATGAAAACCTTCGAGATAATACCCAATTAAATTTGCTGTCATACTATAATAACGCGCAGCCCGCCCTTTGAATAAAACACTAACCTGCATAAAAAGATGAGATGAGAAAGTACAACCAGGGAAGTCCGAGGATAACGCCCGCGGTGCTTACACAATTCCCTGGAACCAAACGGAGATATGCAAATGTAATGAAAATAAAGACAAGTTACCGAGAGTAAACACCCAAAACCTAAACACAAAAGGTAGCCACCCCTGTACTAGGGTGAGCGATTTAAAAAGGGAAATGACAAACCCCAACGAAAATAATGAAAAATAACCAAACTAACTGACAAGACGGAGAGGACCCTGACTAACCACAAAAAGGGGAACTGAACCAAACGTAATCTGGAACCAAAAAACCACCCCACAACTTGCCTTAATCCCGTGAAAACACACAGGGGGGGTCGGGATAGGGTGTTTTGAAGACTTCGAAGCACGGCACGTGACGAAAATGCAGCGATTTCATTGGTCCAGAAATTACTACGCACCCCCGCAATAGGGGAGAGAATTAAATAATTGCGACCCTATTGCAGTAAGTGCTGTTAATTCCCTATCCCCGTAATCGTCGATTTTTTACAGAAAATTTTTAAAATGTCGCAGCTTTGTTTTGAAGACTTCGAAGCACGGCACGTGACGAAAATGCAGCGATTTCATTGGTCCAGAAATTACTACGCACCCCCGCAATAGGGGAGAGTAAAATCTTAATGTTATCTGTGTATTTTTCAGATTGAAGTATCTCCTCACATAAAAATCCAGGCAGAAATTACAGGAAAAGAGGGATCAGAGACGCAATCACTGGATAATGGGGATAAATCAAGAGAGTCCTCCCAGGCCATGGACTCACAAATACAGGACCAATCACAGAAGGCTTCCCAGGCTGCTGTGCAATTGCTGGATAAAACTTACAAATATACATGCCGGCATTGTTCTGCCAAATTTGAGAAAGTATGGGCCTTGAGTGTTCACTGTCGTACGACTCATCCCCATCTCTATACCATAGATACAAACTGTCAGGCTGGCAAGTCAGGGGATGGAGAACCTCAAACTGTTCCTGCTGAGAAAAAGATAAAGGCTCACCCAACCAAGTGTAAAGGAAAAACTAGTGTCCATTGGTGTATGTACTGTGGAACAAGGCATTTGTCATTGGTAGACCTTCTTAATCACTGTATCACCGTCCACCCTAAACTATTTAATGAGGATAAAAATGAAGACAAGGTGAAGGGCAAACCATCTTATACACTTCCCTCAAAACTTAGAGTAAAGGCTATACCAAAAGACAAAGTTAAAGCGAATGGTCACTCCTGTGTATATTGCTCAAGTGTGCTGCCCACATATGTAGACCTGTCTGAACATTACAAGATTGTCCATCCTCATCTGTATTCTTTGGATAACACACCTAAAGCTCCAAGTGTCAAAACAAAGTCAAGTGCAATTACTGGGCAACAATGTTTAGCAACTGAACACAAGTTTAAAAATAACAGGGAATTGTTAGAGCATTATGCGAAGTGTCATCCTGGGTGCTTACCACAGTTTAGGTGTGAAATCTGCCAGGCAATTTATCCTACACATTTACAGTTGAGAATGCATCGATTCGAGAGACATTGCAAAACAATTGCTTGCCATTCTAATAGTGCAAGGCTGAATAGTACAGTAGCCTATAAAGCCAGTCTAGATAGGAACCAGCCTCCCTCTAGTACACCACCTCTTCCGTTGTGTATTGTTTCCTGTCCTGTGGAAATGTGCAGTGACAAACAGACTAATTTAGTTGCAGACATACACAGTAGAAAAGAGTATAATCATGCTGTCAGTGTGACATCTGACTTTGACCCTACTGAGAAATCAGGAGAAAACAAGGCTAATGTGATAGAGATTCAACCCATCCCTGACTTCAGTCATTCTTTCAGTGAATTAGCAGATGGCTCTTTGCATTCATGTGAAATGGGGATGGTTGACAATCTACCATACAAGGAAGATACCAATTCCTATCAACTAAAGGATGATCATTATAGAGAAGAAATAAAGTATGAGTTGCCTGTTATGGAAACTCAAATTGGAGACATTAACACACAGGACAATGCTATGAAACATGAGGTCAAAGAGAGTACAATCTCTGTGGATAGAATTGTTGTACCCATTCAAAGAGAGTTGTCTGTCCTGGAAACTACAAATAGTGACAATATTCAGGAAAACCACATGAAATGTGAAGAGAAAGATGATGAAGTAGTGGAGAACAAAAGTGTCTGTCTCACAAAGACAGAAACAAGTGATGGTTTGAAGATAGAATGTTTGAGTCAGGAATATTCAGAAGAGAATAAATTTCCAGAGGTCAAAAACAATAAATTTATTACGAATTCCTTTCTTTCCAACAGTTCTGAGACAAAGAAGCAGGAACTGGTAAATCTATTACCTGACCTTATTCCTTCAAAGGACATAACGACAAGCAAAACTGTAGTGCCTTTACCTACATATACAAAGCAAGCAGTTGGAGTGTTAGGTAAAGAGAGGGCACGTGCACCTACAAATAGAGGCCCCTTTAAGAGGAAACATTCTCCAGGGCGATATGGTTTGTCCTCAGAATGTCACATCACAAAATCTCCCCGCAGAGATAACATGGTAAATAGCTCATGTCAGTTCTGTACAATGACAGCTCATAAGTTGTCAGGCTTCAAGATGATGTACTGTATGACACGATGTAATGGTGCAATGACAAAATGTCCACACAAACGCTGCGCGAGTGTGTTCACAACGTACAGTAAATTGAAGAAGCATTATGAATCATACCATTGTGCAGATAAGCTCTGTGGTGCTCAAGAAATACTAAAGACACTTTATCTATTCCCGTGTGTATATTGTCCAGAAAGGCAGAACACTCACCTAGGCAGGGAGAAGCATTATCTAAAGGAGCACTACCTGCAGTTGGAAGCTAGGCACTGGCTTGGTACATGGCTTGGAAACCATCTGGAAGAGGTTAGTTGTTTTAGTACTGACATGCTTGTTATGTGTCTCAAATAGTTAGATGCCCTCCTTTTAAGTATTCCTGCCCCAAAGAGTCAAATGATGTCATGCCATGACATGGCATGCTGTGAAGTAACATGACACCATATATCATGACAAAGTGAATACCGTAAAACCCATAATAAGAGCATAATAATAAGTGGGGCCTAAAGAGGTCATTTTCCCCTTCCAGCAGCTTTTTACGGAATGAAAATTGGACCATTTTGAGCTGAGATATAGCCAAAAACGTGAGAGAACAACCCAACATGGGCCCTAGGGTGTAGGGAGGGGCATTTATAGTGTTCTTTTTTTGCTATGCACAAGTCATTCCGTCAGAAACACAAAAGTCACATTTTTCAATATGGCGAACTTGACCTATTACCGTGACCTCCGAACCCATCCAAGATATTGTCAATGTCAAGCCACATACCAAATTCTGGATCCATGCATCAAATGTTTGGCCATGACAAAGCGCAGACAGACACACAGACTACAGACAGACAGAGAAATACAACTGGTCTTCTTTTTGTAGATGTAAATGCAATTGATTTTTTTACAGGATGAGGCTGGATTCATTGACCTATCTGCACTGAAGAAACGCATAGCAGAGTACCATGGAGGGGGACCTACTTACAGGTAAAATATATTTCCAAGATTTTAATACACTTCTTGGAGTCCATGTAATTTCCAAATTCCCATCCTCTCATCAATACAATGTCATGTACTTTCTCTTTATGAGTAAAGTTCCATCTTGACATCCATGGGTATTCCTCCAAAACAAAGTAGATATCCAACTACTGATAGATTCTATAAGGAGCAGATTAATTATTTCCTTGGCTGAACATGACAACTCTATTTTGTTACCTATGAAGATGTGAAAGGGATATTTTATTCGGATTTGACTGTATTTAAGGTGTGTAAGATGTGGCCTGTACTTCCCCATGCCTCAAGCACTCTGTAAACATCAGCACACATGTCAGGGCACAGCAGTGCAGAAAGTGAAGATATCTCAATCCACAAACACTCGTCTGTCTGAACAGAGACTGCTCCGGAGTGGAGATATAGAACAGAATCCTGGACCAACAAGGGGCGGGGCCACCCAGGTGAGAATGTTTCACACCTGTTGAAAATATACTACTCAGATGGCATGAGATAAGTTAAAGGGTATGACTATACTAGTAGACATCTCATAATAATGTAAATGCAATGACATAAATTTTTAACTGAAATGGGACACACTCCGTCATGATTCACCTGACTCCACCCTTTGACACCAGTTTGAGTTTCAGCATGTCATATATCACTAATAAAACACTAAGTTATAAAGAGGCATAGAATTTGGATTAATAAAAAATTGATCTAATTACAGATTGGAGATGATTTGTGTCAAGATTTACTCTATTTTAGCCAACCTAGATTGAGGCATGAATTGGACAAAATTATGTATTTGAGATTATTGTTGCCATATTTGTAGACTATCAAGTGTTGGCTGTGCGAATCACTCATCATTGATGTATCATTGGACTGGGTTTCCAAAATGGCTCTCAAAGGTTTTAATTAAATTTCTACCCCTCTTTGTTATTGAAAGTAAATATTCCATACATGAACTATTTATGAAATACTTTTATTCAGATTAGTCATCATTACTCTAGCATCTGAATGGCAAAAAGTCAATATGAAGAAAGTTGTCATCCAAAAAGTAAAATATTTCCCAATACTTGTTGGGGGTAAACTGTTTGCATTTAGAGAATATCTGAGTAATATGCATAACTGTTTCAGACGGGAGATTATTAACCTGTGAGCCATGTCATGCGTCAAACATGAATGCTAAGGATATGCTGCTACATCTTCACGAACATCACCCAACAGGACACTTCATGGTTCAGGGCATCAATAACAGCACACAGGAGGTACCACTCTAAATCAAATTAATTTTCTCATGGTGTAACTTTAGTATTGGTTATCACTTTTGGATTTCTAGTATTCTAAATAGTAATTGATCGCGTAGCTTAGCGAAGCTGGGAGATAATGCACTTGGTAGTGTCCGTCCGTCTGTCCGTTTGTTTGTTTGTGTGTTTGTGCTCTCACGGTTGAACCATTTGACCTTGAACTTGACCTTTGATAATTAGTATTTATTTAATTGCTTTTCTTTTGTTTTCAGATTGTATTATACCCATATCCACACAACCAGTTGATCACTACAAGAAACCAGGATCGAACACCGGATACATGTTTGGTGCACAGCAAGCATGAACATGATTCCTCTTTAGAGCATACTCAAAAACCAGTTTCCAGTATTCCAGGCAGTTACATGTTCAAGTGCCAATACTGCCGTACTGAATGGAAGGAAAATGCAGACCTCTTGAAGCATTATGTACAGAACCACCCTGATAAAATATACAGACAATCCAATGTGGATGTGAAACCTTACTGTTCCATGGATACATCACCTGAGACCGTCGGTCCAAGTGAAACTGCTAATCAGTATACATGTCAGTACTGTGGCCTAGAAAATGGAGGATATTTAGACTTATTCAAGCACTATCACAAAATCCATCAAATACAAGTGAAGTTCTCTGAAAGTGGTACGATTGAATCAGATCTTCTGGGGGCTGTAACCAAGGAACTGTGTGAAATCCCTGGTAGACCTGGGAAGGACAGTGAATCCCCAAGTGTCCAAGAGACAAACTACAATGTAAGAAAACCTGTTGGTGTCAAAACGAGGCTGAGGAAATCTGGGCCCATTCAATATTCAGTGTCAGTATTTAGGTGCAGAATGTGCTCAGCTCGCTTCAAGTCAGCGCTGCAACTCAGGAGACATCGTAACAATAAATTCTCTAAATGTTACAGATCAAAGCGCAGGTTGCCAAATGAGAGTTTACAAAAACAAAATGGGAACGCACATTTTGAAGCACTGAATGGAAAAATGAATCCATTAACTGTTTCAACACATGAACAGGCTAAACACAGACCCACAAATCAGGTGGTTTCAAATCAGCAACCATTAGGAGAAAGGCCATCTGAGGAAGCCCCTATCCTACATAAGTCAGAGGAGTCCCCTTACCATCAGTCTAAAAGGCCATCGGTAAATAGGTATGTGTACTATGGCTGTGCCTTTTGCAAAGAAGGGTTCTGGAGTCTACATGAGAGGCAAAAACATGAGGAAAAAGTCCACAATAATTCTAGCAGGAATATCAATGGCAATGGATTATCAAATGATGCTGGGAAATCAGGCATGTCAGATGATAGCAATTCATACATGTGCTGTTACTGTTCTACACATTGTGAAACATTTACAGAATTGAGTGCCCACTACACACATTTCCACCAGAAGACAAGTCTCAAGTTCCAGTGCTCCCATTGTCAGCAAAAATGTTTGAGAAAAGTTGAACTAGAGAGGCACTACCTGAAAGACCATTGTTCCCCTGTGATGAAGGTTAAGGGTCGAGGTTTTACAATTATGGAATTTGGTGGGAACAGAAGTTCATATAAGCAATGTAAATTTTGCAAACAGACATATTCTAGTGTGGAATATTTGGTCAGCCATTACTTGAAAGCCCACCCCGACCAATGTGATGGAAGTGTAGAAAGCCCTGATTTAATACAAGCGGAACCTGGGGATCAGAATCCAAATGCAAGTGATTGTAACAAATGCAAATATTGTATGCAAACATTCTCTGGTGTTAAAGAATTAGCCAAACACTACTTGAACTACCACGGGGACGAACTGGGCACCGGTGTACAGGGTACAAAAAACAATTCTGCAAAGGGACTGACTCTACGCATACGCACTGGTTTTATACATAAATGTTCCTACTGTAGAAAAAGGTACAGGAAACTGGAGCATTTAGAGTTACACTGTCGGAAGAAACACCCTCGTCAATATGCAAAGGACAGTAAAAATAGAGGGCCAGACGCAGGGTCTCAAAGTCGAACTATAGAAATGGATAATAGAACTCTACATACATGCAAATACTGCAGAAAACACTACAGAGCAAAGAGTAAATTAGTGCAGCACTACACCAAAGTCCATCCTGGTTTATTTGCTATGGATTATTTACATTCTAAGGGCCTCAAGGTGAAAATTCCTAGAAATAAAATAGTAGAACCAATTAAAGTTTCTCGTAGAAGTCATTGTTTTATTTGTGGAGATTGGTATTCTAGTTATTCAGCTCTTTATGAACATTACCAGACGGTCCATCCACATCCTCTTCAGCCTAGTTCTCAGGATGCACAGACTAATCAGGCTACTGGAAACATTAAGTGTGAGGCTGAAGCAGAAATGTATATGCATGAAAGTGTCATCAGTACAGAACTAGATACAAACACTCCGGCAGTCAGTTATAATGCTAGTAGTGAATCTAGACTGAAAGAGGACCAGCTCTCTGCAAATGTGCATGTTCCCATGATTAAAGATGTCGGGCTACTAGATCTGCCACTCACATGTAGTAAGCATAGTCCTGGGATAGATACCTCAGTTAAGGATAACAAAAATGTGGAGCCTTTGTTGCCTGACAATGATCCTGTATTGCCATGTTTAAGCAACAAGCCTAAAGTAATAGACATTCAACCCATACCGGACTATGTTGCAGGGTTATCAGATATGTACGTAGATAATGATTATTCGGTGGATGAAAATATCCCAAGCAATGTACCATTCCATGATGACATATCAGTGCAAGATACAAATGGTGAAACTAAACTAACTGTTTCAATAAATGAAATCACGGATTATAGTGATATAAAGCAAAATGTCATAAAAACTGAAGATGCTGACTTGCAGGCAAATGTGTTGCTGCGTTGTGAAGGTACACAGACACCCAATGAAATGGATGTGAAGACAGAACTGCTAGGTCATGAGTATTCAGGGAACAATTCAATTACAGAAAATGTGACTAGTGTTGTTACCAGTAAATGTAACTGGAGCTATTATCAGGATGTTAAAACTGAGAAAGTTGAAATTCCCAGTGATATTTTGAGTGGCCATATTAAGTTGGAAAGCAAATCACTTTATCATGATGGACTAGTTCATCCAGTCATTCCAAGAGCAGACGACCCTTTTCTCAGTGAGCCAGCAAAACCATTAATTTTTACCAATGGAAATGAAATAAATGTACCAAGTGTACATGTACGGATAGGCGGTGAAGTTGTCCCTAAAAACCAGCTGCCCCTGACAGAGAGTGGCGACAGTGGTCCCTCTATGATAAAGCCCCAGTCAGAGAATCACAATACATGGTCAGAGTCTCCCCCACAATGCTTCCCATGTGTCTATTGTACACAGCAGTTCCAGAATCATATAGAGAGGGGCAAGCATTACCTCAAGGACCACTACATGAAGCTCGATCCAGACGACTTTAAAGGGACTGGACTGGGAAAACATTTGCTCAAGGTTTGTTCATTTTCATAAAGAAAGTGATTTCTTCTAATGTCGATATATGAACAGCAAATTTTTAGTTAAAAGAAAACTCTTTAAGGCTGTTTCAACCGATGCAGGAGACTATGGAAGCCTTGCCGAGAAGGCATATATAGTAGTGTCGAACCATTGGTCAATTGTTGTATTAATAAATTACAGTGTTTTCCCTACTTTTCGAAGTAGCTGATAAATCTTTTTAAGTAGCTGATAGAGCATTTCACGACACTCGCGGATGGGGGGGTGGAGAGATTTGTGACAGGGGAAGTGTTGCAGAAGAGTGGCGGATCCAGAGGTCGATCAGGGGAGAGGGGGGATGCACACCAGGGAGAGAATGTGTAAAGGAGGTGCAGAGCATGCAGTTAAAGAGCGGTCAGGTGATAGAGGCGGTTGTCCCCCCAAAACCCCTATTGCTCTTGCAAGTTGTTTGAGTTACAACTATGTCCTTACTGAACTATATTATTAAAGGCACATGTGTTTTTCAGGATGAAGCTGGATTTCAGGACCTGGCCACCGTGAACACACACATGAAGATGTATCATGGTGGAGCCCCTTCTTTCAGATGCCTCAAATGTGGAATCTATTTTCCTATGCCTAAAGCACTCAGCAAACATCAATCCATATGTCAATAGGGAACTCCAATTCTCCATGCTTTAATCACTCAGTAAACACCAGGCCAAGTGCTAGAAGGGAAGTTTATTTCCCCGTGACATCCCCGTGACATCCCAGATGAATAAAATTTACAGAAGGAAAAGAAAAGTGTTTTCCTTCAAACTTAGATGTAGCTTAGAGGTCCATTTTTGTAGAATCCAAAAGTTACATTCCTATTTGCGACATCTTTATTAATTGGGAATTATGTAGAATGTAAAGAGCATGGGTGGATATTAAAATAGGATTAGGATTTATTAAAAAATGGTAGTGGGATGTGTATTGATTAAAAATAAAAAAAAAAAAAAAAAGAAGAAGAAAATTCTAGCAGATGTCATGCCCAGGATGTCATGATATCTCATAAGACATTTGAGAGTACATGTATTTTAGCTGGTTTAAGAATATTGCTACTTTCTAGTGTTTTTTGCTGTTCATATTGTTATGTCAAGTTTAAGACTATTGAGTATTCCGTTTTGAATATGTATGGTATGATAAGGGGAACTTTATGGACCATTTCACAAACCCTGAATCAGCGGTCTTAGACCCATTTCACAATCAATCCATAATTCCTCCTGGCTCACTCATTCACATTCAAATGGAATAGCCATGATTGTCGATTGTTTATCCCACGTGGCAATTTTGGGACTCTGGTGGGGTAAAACTCTATGTAATTTTAGCATTGTGGGCTGTCAATGGACTGTCAATTGTCTGCTGTGATTATATAACTCAGGGGGTTGCCATTGTCATGATTAATTCACAACTTGCACTACCCCTGTGACGAAAAATTGTATTCTCGACAATACCCCTACCAGAATTTTTTCCCCTACCCCCGCCTATAGTTTTTTTCTGGGACAGCCCTCAATGGTGGAAACCCTCGTCAGATAGAATGCATAGCTTCAGAGAAATCTGCCCATAAGTCAGTTCACAGAATAAGTGCCTACGTTTACAGGACTTCCCCTAACAGGGCCCTGTATATGGTAAGCCCACAATTTTTCCATTTGGTCATTAGATCGGTTCATGTGTAAAAAGAATTATACTGTTCAGCCCAATAGTCTTCTGGGCATAAATAGGTTAATTATGGTGTATCTTGTGTGTTATAACTTGTAGGCAAACATGAACGTTCTACATATCCATTCAATTATCTGACCCTGGTTGCACCCCCCCACGATCAGTCTGTGGATTCTCCACCAGTTAGATACTGTGTGGTGTGTAAAAATTTTCCAAAAATCTAATGTGGCCAATTTGACTATGATGGCCACATTTGTTCGCTGGAAAGTTTTAGTATGTGCCTCTGGACACCTAACGAAGGTGTCCTGGGGTGGTTAAAATTCGATCGAGGGGGGGGGGATGGGGGGTTGTTGGTGCAAGAAACTCAAAAACTAGAGCCCCTACAAAAATGAGATAATCCCAAATTGGCTGGATTTTTAAATCCAAAGCCAATTAAAGTTGCTGTCTATTAAAGAGTGGACCAATGGTCCGACACTATGCCCTATTGTATGGCTTCCATACGCTCCCGAATATGTTGATAAAAC
>JAAUYA010033596.1_pt1 | contig 11337 bp, 8 predicted proteins | sample 7278161 | NCBI WGS metagenome assembly JAAUYA01 (sample SAMN14350120, study PRJNA611818) | marine sediment metagenome | isolation source: surface marine sediment (3m) | place: French Polynesia: Moorea | collected 2018-08
ATTACAATAGCCCCAGCAGTAGCTAAGGGGTGAATTGTAATCTGGATCCATATAGATAGGGTTAGCAGATTTGGTGTAATAAGAATGATAGGGAAGAGCCATGCATCCCGCTGGTGCGCATAGGAGATACAGTCAGTTCTTTAACCACTTTTGTCTGCTCTTCGAAAGTGACTGTATCTCCTATGCGCACACGCGGGATGCATGGCTCTTCCCTATCATTGTTATTTGCAAGCAATCTGCTAACCCATCGCATTGGATTTCAGTTTTTTGCGACTTGCGTTAACATGTCATGTTAGGATTGCACTTAATGCAAATGATTTGCCACAAAATGTGCAGAGAAAAGATTTGAGTTTTTTTTATGTACAGCATCAATATGGTTGTTCAGACTTCTTTTCATGCTAAATGATTTTTCACACAATGTGCAAGTGAAAGATTATATTCTTATGTATGACATCAATGTGTAGTTTTAGACTGCTTTTCTGAGTAAATGATTGATAGCACAATGTGCAGGACAAAGGTGATGAATAGAAGCAACATGAATGGTCAAATTTGAATTCCTTGAAAATGATTTGTCACACAATGTGGATGTAAAGGGCTTCAGCTTTGGGTGGAACACATTGATGTGAGATCTGGTTTAAGTGAACGATCTGTGACACGAGGTGCATGAGAAAGGCTTTGTTTTTTGTGGACAATATTAACATATTGCTTATTATCATGTTTATCTGCAAATGATTTGTCACACAATGCGCAAGAGAATTCTTTAAAGCACTTATGGTCTGCATCAACATGTCTTCCTAGAGTTGCACCTTGTTTGAATGATCTCTCACACAATCTGCAGATGAAGGGCTTCAGTTTTAATGTACAGAGTCAACATGATTTCTCAAAGTTACTTTCTCACGAAATGATTTGTCACACAATTGGCAAATAATATGCTGCTTTGTTTGGATCACATCAATATGTTTTTTGAGGCCTGGTTTAAGTTTGAATGATTTGTGACACAAGTTGCATCAGAAAGGCTTTAGCTTTTGTGGACAACTTTAACATGTAGCTCAAGGTGATGTTTATATGCAAATGATTTATCGCACAATGTGCAAGACAATTGTTTCAACCCCCTAACTCAATTAACATGTCCTGTCAGAGCTCCATTTTGTGGAAATGATTTGACACACATTGTGCATTGTGCAGGTTTCAGTTTTCTGTCAACGGTGTCAAGATGTATTCTCAGATTTCTACTTAGTGCAAATGATTTGTCACACAATAAGCAGAGAAGTTTCCATTGTTTATGTGCAGTGTCAGTATGTTCTCTTAAAGTTGCCTTCTCAGTGAATGAATTGTCACACAATGTATAGGAGAAAGGCTTCAATCTATGGTGAACTTTATTAACCTGTTTCTTCAGAGATCTCTTCGTGGCAACTGATTTTTTTCAAACAAAGTGCAAGAGAAAGATTTCAGTGTCAGATGAATAGCATTAACATGTTGGGTGAGATCAGTGTTGAAGTAAGATGATTTGTCACATAATGTGCAAGTAAAATGTTTTAGTTTTGTGTGGATCTCATCAACATGTTGTCCCAGGTCAGGTTTAAGGATGAATGATGTGTTGCAAAAAGTGCATGAGAAAGGTTTCATTTGGTAATTGTTTAAAAATATACCTTTCAAGGTAGGCTGTGAGGAATTCTGAGTATTCTCGATGGAAACTGTCACATCCAGCGGCACTCCAGTCTTGAACTTGTCTTCTAAATATTCTGTGGGTCAGCTGAAAGATAACGGAACCATTACATGTTAAGGTTAAGGTCTCTCTGATTGATATTAACTTCAATCTGATTAGAGAATAACTGATTACTTCAAAATTCAGAGAGTTTTGTCTGCGAGCTCCAACTAAAAAAAAGGCAAAAATTCATTTTTGGACAGAATTTTCAATCATTATGTTACCTGGGCGAGATCTGCGGCTAGTTTGGCATCTTCATTTCTTCCGAGATTCTTCAGCAAAAAGGGCATCACTTGGATCTGTTAGTGAAAAGAGAAAACGAATTATATGTGGAACTCATTCTGAAGTTAGAGTCTGCCCCAACATTTCAAGTTTGCAACAATAATATGCATGATAACTGTTTTATCATTTGGTGACTCAGTTTAAAGACACAAAAGGTGTTCACTGAGGTCTATTAAGCAATGTTCTCACTCTTATCTCTGAGCATTGTCAGGATTTGTTTCAATAGCAAAAACCTAGTCAAAAATAATTACTAAATGATTACCAGGGCATGGTAATCCCGGTATGGCCGGTTGGCGTAGTGAAGTACTCTTACTGACGGCTTGTGTTCATACGATCTCCAGTCTATACTTTCAAATAAAGCTATCAACTTTCTTTCCTGCTCTTGCTTTTCACGCTCAGGTAAACCTTTGGTAATGATGGAATGAAGAAATTTGCCGGGTCCCCCTTTCCAGTCATGAAGGGGTTCACACGGGCTGTCCCTGAAAGTATTCAAAAAGTGCCTTTTAATAATCTTTGCACCTTTTTCCAAGCTTTCTATCAGATCAAAGTGTGTCATTGATGTCTTGGATATTATCAAATAATTGTAGTTCCTTTTTTTAAATGCCACAATATTTTGTAAAAAAAAAAACATAATACAAACCGGTATGGGTTGAACTTTAGGGATTTCTCGAGGTTCCAGAGGACATTCGGAGTCTCCCGGTACCTAACCCCAGTGTCTGTTTGATGTTTTTCCCTCCTGTTCTGACTCATTCTCGACATGGCGGCCAGCACGGCTCGTGTACTTCTCGTGGTTCGAAGAGTCCCCTCCGCGTGCATTGTGTCCTTAGTTACCTACAGAAACACAAGAAAACATGTATTTACATAATCACTGGATTTCTTATAAAGGAATTGTCATGTATTTACATGTAGAATCGAAGGCATGGCACATTATAAGGGACCGCGTGCAAAGTTCAATGTCTAAAAAAAGTGAAATCAATGACCCAGGGGGAGGGGGGGGGTCGAGACCCCTCGTCCTACTTTAATCAATGTTTGATAGACATTGATTTTTTTTATTCAGTGCTTTATCAAATCCACTCTTCAGAGTTTCAATCAATAGATAAAACAAGCAAAAGCATCGATTTTAGCACCCACTTTGACTTTGTGATGGGTTAGTGAAAAAATGAATTCAATGTCTCACGGGTTTCCTTTTTAAGGGGGAGGGGGGGTCCGAAAAAGTAAGTCATTGATTTCCCTTTTTATTAGACATTGAACTTTGCACGGCATCCCTAAGGGGTATTCTAAAAGGAAATATCATGTATTTACATGTAGAATCAAATGCAAACAACAATATGAACTGTACTTACATCGCACTTTGGACACATGTGCCTGGCTGAGCCTCCGAGTGCATCAAGCAACTTGGCCAGCAGGTCGTTATCAAGCTGCATCACGCCAAGGTAAGTCCTTATTTGTTCTGGACCCCTCAATGTGTTAACGGTGAATCCACTGCTGCCTGCATGAGAAAAAAGAAATAACAGAAGGAATACCAGAGGGGGAGGGAGGGAAACTGTATTATACAATAATTCATACTAGATATTTCTATGACATTCAAAACATACCTTCTTTAAGATCTTCAATCAGTGCTGGCAACAATTCCTCATATTCAATCACGTTACTGCAGGCGACAAAGTCCACATATTTCTCCATCTGCCTGAATTCAGTGTCAAGTCCAGCATCCTGTATTAAGGTTAGAGTCAAGTTGGCAGAGTTTTTATGGCATGACCTGACTTATTTTGGACCTAGGCACTCAATATTTTGATATATGAGACACGTACTCAGAGCTTTACATTTCATGCACATTACTGAGAGTGTACTTTAAGGGGTATCACATCAGCCAGCATTCAGGAGATTAACTCTCACCTTAAAGACATTCATTGAATTCAAAAGTTGTGCAAAGTGTGGTATTTAAACAAATCTCATCTCTCTGTTGACCGAGAAACTTTAATAGAAGAGTGGAGAGTTATCATACATAGTTTCTATAATTATCGCATCAGGAAGTTTGACGTACCTGCACACAGACAATACGGTACGCATTCCACATCTTGGAGCGATTCCCTGAGGCGTCATCTGCATACAGGTTGTGGACAACAACCCTGATCGGTCCATCCCTCCTTTCACACTTAGGCCACACAGGGGCAATGACCTGCAATGAAACACAAAATCAAAATTAAATTGAAAGCTAGTAGATGGCCCTTTTTGATTAATCAACTTTGATAAACATTGGTCAACATGACTGATTAACATTGATCAACATTGAGTATGTTTTGGATTCATCATCTGAGTAAAAATTTTGATTAATATTGATTAACATTGACCGATTAATCTTGATCAATATTAATCAAGCTCAAACTGACCCATGGAGTTGACAGTGAGATGGCCCTATTTGATCAACCTTGATCAACATGACTTATTAACATTGATCAGTAGTGAGTAGATTTTAGGTTCATCATCTGAGTAACTGATTAACATTGACCGATTAACCTTGATCAACATGAATCAAGCTCAAACTGGCCGATGGAGTTAACAGGGAGAGTAAACCATTTACAAATCTCAAAAAATTGTAACTCCTATAACTTTACTTACAGTCTGAAGTTTATCTGCATTCTGTTTAGGACTATTTTAGACATTTTATGTCCACTAGAACTGATGAGATTGAGAAGTACAGATAAAAGTAAAGGCAAGTGTGTTTTCCTTGCACCTGACACCCTGTCCTTTCTGGCTGTTCCAGATTCGGAAATGATAAACTGAAACACATTCTCCTTCAGATCAGGGAAATTATGATCTCTTTGATCTAACAATAGAAGAACAATAGAATCATAATTTCCCTATCACTCACTTCAGAATCAACATAGATATGGTTTAAAACATGGTTTTTAATTCAGGACTTTCTCCATCAATGCCCAATGCTGATCAATGCTGATTGTGCTTGCAGTGCATAGTACAGGACTGGAAATCAGCCAAGTTACCAATAATATGGTTGCTCCAGATTGTCTTGTCTCTTGCACCTGGCATTAACCAGACATGCTGGCATTGAGGAATTGATTGTTGGGTGGTTGACAACTTAAAAAAACTTGGAACACATTGATCTTTATTGATCGGCAATGGTATACATAAACACAATTTTTATTGGCATTGATGGGCATTGAGGCATGCATGCTGGCCCAATCCTTTGCACATGTTAGTGTACAAAGTGTGTGAGGAGATTTATTTACCTCTATCATATACTTCCAAACTTTGTCAGCTCTTTTATCATATATGTGCAGTAAGGTGTGTTTTCTTGGCAAATGTTTTGTTGCACAAATAGCACTGGGGAGAATGGACTTGGTTTGTCATGCATAAAATGAATATGTCCTGCTAGGGTTCACTTGGTGCAAAATAATGTGTCACACGAAGTGCAGGAAATTGATTTGTTATGAAAAGCAGCCACATTTTTAGAGAGATATTCTTTTGGTCCAAATGATGTGTTACAAAACTGCACCAACCATGATTACTGTATTTCAGATTTCTAAAAGGCTTCAGTTCATGATGAACTCCATTAATATGCACAGACAATTGTCCTTTAATGACAAATTATTTTCCACACCATGTGCATGAAATGTTTGTTTTGTATGGACTGCATCAATATGGATGGTAGGCTTATGTTCAATTCAAAACGATTTTCTACACAATGTGCAGAGGACAGATGGAACAGCTTTCAGATTTACATGAACATTCAAATGTGCTGTTAAATCTTCTTTCTGGGCAAACGATTTGTCACACACTGAGCAAGTGAAAGGTTTCAGTTTGTTGTGCACAGCATCACCATGTTTTGTAAGATCCTTCTTTCTTGCAAATGACTTATCACACAAAGTGCAGGAGAAACCTTTCAGTTTATTATGAACCATGTGAGTGTGACTGGTTAGATCTCCCTTAAATGTAAATGACTTTTCACACAATGTGCATGAGAAAGGTTTCAATTTGTGATGGACAGCATTCATGTGTCTCGAAAGATTGCTTCTATTTGAAAAGGATTTGATGCACAATGTACAGGTAACATTCCTAGGGTTTATTACCATAGGCTATAACACCCATTGGCTTCCCTGGGTCCCAGTCATATCCCCTGGATTTTGTTACTACAGAGTTACAACATGGAAAGCCTCGGGAGACTCTCCCCTATATTTCTATGGCTCACACTGTCTCCTCAACTGTACTTACGGCAAGTGATGCGGGGCGGACAGTCAAACAGTTCTGATCAGCAACAAAGTCTATATCGCTCACAGATATGTCCATCCTCTGCTGTATTGCACTGACGGGCAAATGGCCCACATCATCTATTATTACCAAATCTCTGGAAATAGACCATATAAATACATTAAATTTATGAACAGATACATTTCTCACCATGTCATCCAATCCCCGACCTCAGCCACATGAGCACTTTAATACCACCATATTTTAGAGCAAGAAATGCATGAGTAGATAAGTACATAAATAATAAGGCTATTGCACTGCTCTGCAGGACTGTAGCTCCTTGAATACTAATGAGAGGGTCCGTAACCCGCTAGTAACAAAATATTCAGACTTTTTGCAAGATTGGTTCCATTCTATCAATCTTTGCAATTGATAATGGTCAATACCTGTCGGGCACTTCTGGATGATTGACTAAAATTCTGTCACCCCCTCTGACAAGGAACTTCACTTTCATCATAATTTGAGGCTCACCACCACCAACACTCTGAAATTACACATTCAATATCAATATTATTTCTATCAAAATTCCAATTTTGTATCAGAACATATTCACAGATTAAAAAAAGGTCATTAAAAAAAATAGATCTTAAAAGACATTAATGCTAAAGAATGAAAGTCAGACTGCAGTAAATTTCTCAGTCTATTTCTCATTGGTATTCCAATGAAGAGACATTTTGGGTCTTGAAATATACTTTACACATGGGTTTTAAAGAACAGTCCCGATTTCTTATCTGATTCATTATCATCCTGGTTCCTCTGGAATGCCAATGTTCCTTTTAGGAGCATGTATTTTGAAATCCAAACAATGTTCGTATTTCCAATGACCCACCCACCCATCTCAAAAGTCCAAACAACAATAGAAAAATATGAGCACTACAATGAATTATTCAACACTGCTAGTAAGATACCTTTGTAAAGAATCCAGTGATTACAGCCATACTTCCATCCTGCATCTGCACGACATCGCCCGTAAAGAACCCGCTGGAGTAAGGCGTGGGAATACTATTCATCCATTTCTCTCCAGACCTCTGCTGACTGTGTTTCTCATCTAAATGCGGCAATCTATAAAATAACAAGGTCAACTAGACTTGACATGGGAACTGGATGAGGCATTTTAGGCACTATCATGCTATATTCATTCATATTCCAAATCTTTTTTTAAAAAAATCTAGCATAATACATTATTAAGTTAATTAAAATCTAAAACAGATATAACAAGCTATCGCGATCCACCATAAACCACAAAAGTTACTCTTTCAAGTAAATTAAGAACTTACGAATGCAAATTTGGTTCTAGTTTAGGATTATTAATTCTGAGTTGTGCAAGAGTTGTGGGTCTCAAGAACCAAAATGGTACGCCTGACACAGTCTCAGCCTAGAAAACAAAAACCAAATCACAATATGCTACAATAAACTGCAAATGTATTTATACCAGAACACTAGAACTGTTTAATTTCACAATTCTACAGAAACCTAGAGAATTTCGATAAAATGTTTTTTTCCTCTAGATAACCAAGAAACACAGAACAGAAAATGAAAAACCTTTTTTCCGTTTTCGTGTCCACTCTTTATAGACTGCGAAGAGAGGGAGATAATGTACTCGGTAGTGTCTGTCTGTCCATTTATGTGTGTGTGTGTGTGTGTCTGTCTGAGCTCTCTGGTGATGGGCAGTCATTATCGGTCTGAGTATTTTGGCGAGGACACGGTGGATGGCTTTTAATTTCTTTTGTGGTTCAGATCAACTTTTTCCAAACTCTTTAAACTCTACAAACAACCTCTAGCAGAATTTAATGACAATCCTTGTTAGTGAGATTTTTTAATAATATATCATGTAAATCATGTAACATACGCTGGCAACAAGTTTTTTGGTGAGAGTCTCCAAAAGTGGCTTGGATAATTGTTTAACAGTTGGGACTTCTGACTCAGGAGCTCCACACTCTATCATTGCAAACCGGATGTATTCAAGAACTGTTTCACTCTAGAAAAATTGAAAAATAGATTAATGAACTTTGCTAGTTATTGAAATCGATGAATCTTGAGGGCGAAATTACTCTACCATCTTACCATATTCTATCAGGTTTAAAATGAACAATGTTAGTACATATAGTATTTAATATTTTGGATTGAAATCATGAAACCAATCTTAGATTAATATTTGTACCTGGAAAATATAAACAAGCTACGGCGGAAGTGGAAATATCAAGTTTCCTTACCATAGAATGGCGAAGATTCCCATACTTCAACGTCCTTAGCAACATGTCGTATTTGTTGCGAAACGGACTCCAGTCAGTGCGTTCCTGTGGGGCTGGACCAGGCTGTAATAAATAAAGTAGATGAAACACATAAATTTTGAGAAATATTTTCACAGCACACAGTCCAGTGGAGACAGATAGTTTTCACGGCATCACGTCATATATGACACCATGATTCAATTTTTCCATTCGTCATTTCGTCAACAGAGGTTACAGAAGCATCCTATCTTGGCAACCAGTTTTAGTGATACTATTTACAAGTATCTGCTTTCTATGTAAAATGCAACAGTTCGATTTATATAGTAGATCTCAAGCACTATTTGCTCCAGGACCATGATTTCCTGGTGTTATATTATTGAAATGACAGAAAATCATAGAAATAATTGTCCTGGGTATACATTCTAATTAGAAGTTTGCATCATTTTCAGAAATCAGGAAAGTGTTGAATTGTGAGAAGTTATATCTAGGTATATATTGGTTAGAACATCACATGAAAAGGTCAATTGACCAAAAAGAGTAACTTTCATTTTTTTTTGTCAACCAATTCATTTCTAGACAATTCCTGCTCAGAAAATCCACAGTTGAATAAAAGGCATTTCGCTGTGATGCCAAAAAACTGGCAATTTTTTGGTCTTCAAAATTGTGTAAAATTTGTTCTATTCCAAGTATTGTCATATATTTGGTATCAAAATAACAAGAAACCCGTCCTTCTTTCAGGACATAACCCCTGTTTGATATACCTGACAGCATTTCCACCATGATAGGATATGTACAACTCTGTTTTGAACCCTGAACAAGTCGATTTTCCCACAACAGTCATCAAATTTTGTCAAAGAACGGTTTCTAATAGAGGATTGCGAGTTCATCATGCACCAAATTAACCTTTTCCTTGTGGTATGTGTTGAAAGAAACTGAGAGAGAAATGTAAACTCGCTGACCACATGAAAATACATACAGGAGAGAAGGCATTTTCTTGTGATGTTTGTCAGAAAACATTTTCCCTGAGAGGTGCCCTAAAGAACATTCCTGTCCTTGTTCTGTTTGTAAGACTCATAAGATCAATGCCCAATGCAAATCAATGCCGATCAAAATCCTGGCATTGATCTGAAATATTTATCTTAAAAGAACACATACAGATGGATTCACACACCCAATGGCATATTCCTGTCCGGCTTGCAAAAAGACATTGAGAGACAGTTCTGTACCAGGAGGACACATTGTAATACACACAGGAGTAGAGTCATATTCCTGTGATATTTGCCAGAAGGCATTCTGACATAAATCTGACTGATACAGACACAGAAGGACTCACACAAAGAAACATCTAAACTCTTGTTCTAGTTGTAAAAAAAACATTCAAACAAAAAACAATCCTCACTTTTAACATGAGAACTCACACAGGTGAAAAAACCCACTTTCTTGTCCCATGTGTCAGGAAAGGGTTTCCTTTAGAAAAATAAATTACTGTTTTGGCCTTTGCTTCATGGTAACATTTTCCAGTTTGGAAGGTACACACCCTTGTTCTAGTTGTAAGAAACATTCAAACAAAAAACAATCCTCACTTTTAACATGAGAACTCACACAGGTGAAAAAACCCACTTTCTTGTCCCATGGGTCAGAAAAGGGTTTCCTTTAGAAAAATAAATTCCTATTTTGACCTTGTCTTCATGGTAACATTTTCGGATCTGGAAGGTACAAACATGCTGGTACAAATAAAATACAGTCTGTATCAAAAGAAACGCACATTTAAGGATACCTGATAGTTAAGATGCCAAAATAGTAAAAACCTGCAATCTCTGGACATTCTGGCCAGTAATTCAGCTAATATTAGCTGAATACTTTACATCCAGTTTGAGTCCTATCGCATAGAATTTTCAATTGTTTCCAACTGTGAGTGGAAAGGAAATGTACAGGCCAGAATGTCCAGAAGTTGCAGATTTTTGCATCATAACTATCAGGTATCCTTAATTCCGAAAAAAAAAAATTAAATGTGTGTTTCTTTTGACAAAGACTGTAAATAAACTCAGACCAGCCAGAATTTGGCTGGTAGAAAAGATTACCATTGTACCAAAGCCCCTATTTTAGTTATCTAAATGTATTCCCATTCTAGAGCCTGGAGTTTTATAAAACCCATGGAAAATAGTCCCAAATACCAAATGAACTCTACCAAAAATGGCCATCAACTTTTGTGGGAGATTGTCAATATATTTTTTTATTTCTGGTGCCTACTCTTTTTTAATCCATTCCCCGCAGGCCATAAATAATGACCGGTTGATAAAAGGTAATTAAGGTTTATCAATGCCAATCAATTGAATAAGAGGGCTCATATAAAAGGATCCAAATTTTGAAAGTGCATAGTCGGCAGGAAATATGAAAAAAAAATATGGATTGACCTTGATTAATTTTGATTAACCTTATTTAACATGTTAGTCCAAATACATCTACCAATTAATCACATTCAATCAATGTTTATCAAAGATAATCAAGGTTAATATCTAAAATGGTAGATTACCATCTAAATAGGTCCCAGGAGACCACATTCATGATATGTGTTAACATGCATCTTCGTCTTAATTTTCTCGCAACGGTCCAGATTAAATTGGTGGTATGGGGGAGGGGGTTGTGATGGGTTTGGGGTGGGGGTTGATACCTGGGTTTCCAATAATCATAAAACCCCCACCCTCCTGAAGTTCGTTTGATGAAATGTAGAGGCTCTAGCAAGGGGGGAAGCCACCCTACTATAGTAGGCCCACCCCAGCAATATAATTCCCCCCCCCAGGCCCCCCATTTTACAGGGGCCGCGGCGCGGGAATGACGGGGGAGAGATGGGGG
>JAAUYA010195477.1_pt1 | contig 11299 bp, 5 predicted proteins | sample 7278161 | NCBI WGS metagenome assembly JAAUYA01 (sample SAMN14350120, study PRJNA611818) | marine sediment metagenome | isolation source: surface marine sediment (3m) | place: French Polynesia: Moorea | collected 2018-08
ACTATTTGTTCAATCTCTTTTTGTTGTTCATAGATGCGGTATAAACGCACCCAGTAATCCAACATTCTTAGAGGTAATGGAGGCTCTGATTGGGGAGTAGTTTGAAATTCCAGATGAATAATTTTCTGACCTACTTGTAAGAAAAATACACCATCAGCCCGAATTGGTTCGACATTTAACTCTGTTTTCAGGATTTCTACCTTTTCCTCCACAGGAGTATTAAGCAACCAACTCAAAATCGGTTGAGTATATTCATCAATCCAGAATTTGAGAATACTGTCATAACTCATGTTGCTTGAGTTTTCGGTTAGCTATTGATAGAAGAAGAGGCACTCATCTTGGGATCTAGTTCTATTGTAAAGCAAATCAGGGTTTCAAGGCGATCGCCATTTAACTGCGAGCGCTTGTTTTCTTGGAAGAGCTTGTATAATAGGCAGTCCACCTTAACTAGATTAAAAACAAATTGTAATTAAATTTTATCTGATACACTAAATCAACAACTGTGGTACAAAGAAATTATCTTTCACAATCTAGAATCGAACATAGTAATGACTGATTCCGCACACAAAACAAACTTTGATTGGTTACACCGAGGTATTAGTGAAATCTTCCCCCATCAACCTGACTCAAAAAATGTTGATGAGAATTTAGAACAATTGTGTTTGACTAACGATCGCCCTTTGCGAGTTAAATTAGGCATCGATCCTACCGGTGCAGATTTACATTTAGGTCATACGATCCCTTTTCGCAAACTAAGGGCATTTCAAGATGCAGGACATACTGCTGTCGTAATTATCGGAGATTTTACCGCCCAAATTGGCGATCCTACAGGTAAAGATCAAGTTCGCAAACAAATCAGTGCAGAACAAGTTAAAGAAAATGCCAAAACCTATCTCAATCAACTACGACCGATTTTAGACTTTGACACTCCCAACCGGTTAGAAATTCGTTACAATTCTGAATGGTTAGCAACCCTAAATTTAAGTAAAATTCAAGAATTACTCGCTACCATGACCGTACAACAAATGCTAGCCAAAGAAGGATTTGCTCTACGTTACCATCAAGAAACTCCCATCTATATCCATGAATTTCTCTATCCCCTCATGCAGGGTTATGATTCGGTAATGGTACAAGCAGATGTAGAGTTAGGAGGTACTGACCAAAAATTTAATATTGCCGTAGGCAGAGATTTACAAAGATATTTTGGACAAAAACCCCAGTTTGGTGTCTTACTACCCATTTTAATTGGTACTGATGGGGAACAAAAAATGTCCAAATCTCTGGACAACTATGTCGGTTTAAAAGAAGATCCGCTTTCGATGTATTCTAAATTAGAAAAAACCCCTGATGCGCTTCTGAAAGAGTATTTTGAATTACTCACTAACTTATCTCTAGATGAATTGCCAGAAAATCCTAGAGAATGTCAAAAACTCCTAGCAGTGGAAATTGTCTCTCAATATCACGGACAAGAAGCAGCATTAACTGCCCAAAAAACAGCTTTAGAAATAATTAGTAAGAAAAATGTTGCCTCAGCAGAAGCAGTCCCAGAATATTCCCTATCTGAAGTCACATTTCCTGCTAAATTGTTCTATATTCTTAATGCAAGTGGTCTAGTAAAAAGTAGTGGAGAAGGAAGAAGACAAATACAGGGAGGAAGTGTGCGCTTAGACGGCGATCGCATTAACGATGCTAATCTGACTTTCGATACTGTCGATGAGTTAGACGGCAAGATTTTACAGGTAGGGAAGAAAAAATTTGTCCGCTTGATTAAGTAATGATAATCCGGAAAACAGAGAAAAAAACTATAATTGGGTTGTCAGGAAACAGGGAACATAACGATCGGTAATTTACTTCTGAGGATTAGCCCTTATTTTCATGTTAACAGTACTAGGATCGCTGGCATTTTTGATGACTTTAACATTTACATCAAAGCTCAGTGGTCTAGATTTTTTGCCTTTAGCTGATTTTTCTTTAGATGGTTTATTTTTAGTAGTTTCCTCTTTTTCTTCTTTTTCTAGTTCAGATTCTAGAGCCTTTGTTTCTTCTTGCTCTTGAGTATCTTCTGGTTCTTCTAAATCTTGAGCTTTATTCTCATCTTTCTCTTTATTGCCAGAGAACTTATCTTCTAGCTTTTTACCCGCAGACTGCCCTAAGCTTCTGCCAAATTTAGCTAACGGACCTCTTTGAATGACTGAATCTTCTGATTTTCGCTGAATATCAAGGGTAGATTGTCCTCTGTCACTATCTGAGCGCTCTTTTTGCTCTAAAGGTTTAGTTTGAATCGGTTTGGTTTGAGCTGTACTACTTCCTGAATTTTCTTTACCACCATGTTTCTTTTGGATATCCAATATTAATTTAATCACATTACCAGGTTTGTTATTAGTGGCTTTTCCCTTGGCTACAATATCATACTCTATACTATCGGCGACAAAACCGACTCCAGTTATAGTTAAAAGACGAAGATCGTAAAACCTTCTCACATCTTCTAACTTCGCCCTCACTATATCGGGGCTAGGAGACTGATTCACTATCGCTCGCAGAACAATGGTAATATCTTGCAGTATGTCATCGGGTATTTCTTCTGGTATGACTGCCCCTTCCTCTTCTGATTCATCTAAATCAAAAAGATCTTTATTTTTTTTATCTTTATAGTCTAGAGTGACGGTGAGAATTAGACTAGTTTTCCCAGAGCCATACTGATGCTTGATTGATTTTACCTTTTTGGAGCCTGATAGAGCTGCTCCTAGTGATTCTCCTAGTTTTCTACCGCCTGTAGCTAACATGGCTCTTTGAATCAGATTATCGTTAGAACTAGGTAAGGGTTGACGTTGAACCGTAGAATTAGGAGAGTCTAGAGAAAAGAACTGATGGGCATCAGTATTTATGCCACCAACAGTACCGCGATCGCGCTCTACCGACATTTGCACATTGCCACCAGCTTGTTGCACGACGTGGGTAAGTTCATGGGCTAATAATTTTTTACCTTGAATCGTATCTGGTTGATAAGCTCCTTGGCGGAAGTAAATGTCTTTACCAGTGGTGAAAGCCAGAGCATCTAGAGAACGGTTGATATAGTCAGCTTCTTGGTTATGATGAATTTTAACTTTGCCAAAATCATAGCCAAAAGCTTGCTCCATGGAGTCTTTTGTAGAAGCATGAAGTTCTTGCCCTTTTCCTTGACTGCGTTGAATCACTGATTCTACATCAGCCGCAATGTATTCAGGAGTCGAGTTTGAGCGGGCTTTCCTTTGTCCTTTCGTCTCACTTTGGGAAGGAATAGTAGCCACAATTTGATATTGTAGTCCTGAGGCATCAAGCTGTTTACTGGTTATAGATTTGAGATTATATTTTTTCTTAATCGGAGCTATTTTACCTCTGACAGAACTGAATTTTTTATATTTTTTGATGATTTTGGTCAAATCTTTCTTAGCTTTCGGCAAGATATCGTCTTGACTGATAAGTTTTACTTTGATGCTAAAACTAGCCTTTTTCTTACTTCCACTGACTTTTTCTTCTATTTGTAGAGCTTTCTTTTTATCTTTCCAATTAATTTCTTTTCTTTGTACTAAATTAGGAGATGTTTCACCCTTATTTTGTGCCACGTGAGTTAGTTCGTGAGCCAATAGTTTTTTGCCTTGAATCGTATCTGGTTGGTAATCTCCCTGACGGAAGTAAATATCATTGTCAACGGTGAAAGCTTTGGCATTCAGGGAACGGCTGAGGCGATCGCCTTGAGCATCGGTATGTATTCTTACCTCAGAGAAATCGCGATCGAACGCACCTTCCATGGAACGTTGTATCTTTGGTGGTAACTTGTTTCCCTTCCCTTGAGATTGTTGAATTTCCGTTTCTAATTGGGGCTGAATTTCAGGTATGGCATTGGTAGAAGGAGAGCGTTTAGCTTTGGTAGTTTTACTACTAGATTTACCGCTAGCATCTTTAGTTTCCGTTTTAATCTGAGTCGCTTTACCGTCAACGTAATATCTCTCATTATTCCAGAATTGCTTGCCTGGGCCATCATAATCAATTTTATCTAACTGATATTTCTTTTTAATGCCGCTTAAACTCTTTTCTACGGATTTTGGCTCCCGTACGCTCTCTGCTTTCTTTTCAATTTCATCAGCAGCATCTTCAGCTCTTTCTTTAGCACTATCTTCGTCTTTCTTACCGCCAAATGCACTTTTAACCTTACCAGCGACTTTATCGAAAAACTTACCAATTTTTTTGATGATTGCCCCTACAGTTTTATCAACAGGTTTACGTAGTGTTTTAATTACTTTTTTCACTGCTGCCGGAATTGCACCCAAACCCAGAAGAGCAACGAATAAGCCCAGAGCTAGGGGTAAAATATCGGCCAAGGCTACCTCTACTGCTTTAGCAATCAGACTAGTAGCGCCGGAAATGATTGCTTCAAAGGTATTGCCGATCGATTCTAAGACACTCTTAATGGTATCGATATTGGTAATGAAGAAGATAATTACATCTACAACTGCTTTGAGGATTTTGATAATACCCGAAGCTGGATTCATTAAGCCAAGTAGCCACTGCACGCCAGCAATCACTATTTGGGGAATAACCACCTCAAACATCACCGAAGACATAAATGTTTCTTTGAGGGTAGCAAATCCGTCTTTGAGGAAATCCCAGAGGGCGATAATACCTTTAGTGGGAATTTCAATTAAGGCTTTAAAGAAGCTAATAACCAGTGATGGTAAGCCCATTTCCAGTAAAGTCGCTTCAATATCGCTAAATACAGAAGCACCTTTTTCAATCACCATTTGCAATAAAGTGGCTGCCCAACTAGGCCAAAATTGACCGGCTAGTTGGAAAAGATAATCTGTGGTTAAACCTAAAACTTGTAAAACAATATCAAGAATTCCCTTTAAATCAAATTTATCAGGAAACTGAATGTCAATCCCCGCACCCAATAACCACTCAAAAAAGGCGTTTTTCAGATGGGTTTCAATATTATTCATGAAGCCTTTAAAACCTTCGCCAATACCCTTAAACAGGTTACTCATAAACCCACCAGGATCGTCGACAAAAGCATCGAGGAATTTATCCGCTTTACTGCCGACACCAGGAATTTTGTGCAGTACTGGTTTGAGGACGCTGAGAACCTTCTTGAGAATCCATTTAGCAATCTCACCAATGAATTTCACTGCTTTAGAAACAAAACTTTCATTAGCTGCTTTTAACTCTTCTATACGTGCATCTATTTCTTTGATGCTTTCCTCATATTTGGCAGTTAACTCGTCAACTAATTGGTTTTGTTTGTCCTTAACGCTTTGTTCTAAGCTATCGAACTGGGCTTGCACAGATAATGCTGCTTGAGCTCCAACTTCTTTTAAACTTTCTGGTAGTTGAGCGACATAACTAGCTACTCTTTCTCTACCTCTGTCTACCTCAGCCTTAGCGTTGTTCATTTCTTCTTCAACGATGTCAGCTATGCGATAGACACCTTGTTTTTGTTCTTCAATAAATTCCTGTTTGGCAACTTGATAAATCTGGTTGACTTCATCAGGTAATCCTGTAAATATTTTATTCACAAGCCATAAAGGAGTATTGAAGAATTTTTTGAGGTAAAATTTTATTTTCACATAAGCCCAACCGGTTTTAATTTCCATCCAAGGTATTAGGAGAGGATGGCGATTCTTGTAATAGTCTTGTTTCCACTTGGCAAATTCCCGCTTTTGAGTTGCTTCAAACCTGGCTCTTGCCCTTTTATTAGTCCGTTCAAATTCAGCGTTAACACGGGCATCCATGCGAGCGAGAATGCCGTTAACGTTAATTTTGGTTTCGTCGTAAATAGCTTGAATTTCTTGGGTTACTCTGGCTCGTTCTCCTTCATCTTGTTGTTGTTGCTGATCTTGAGTCGATTTAACATTTTGAAATTCTGTTTGCTTAGTAGTAAACATCTCCTGCTGTTTTTGCAGGATATTAGTAGATTGTTGCTCTTTAGTTTTCCCTTGAGTTTCTTGTTCTTGTTGGCGGAATTTTTGAGGACCAGTTTCTGTAACTTGTTTTTTAGCATCTTTAATGGCACCGCTGGCATCTACTCCTGCTTCTTTTTCGTACATTTCCATGCGGTGTTTGTCGATGGGAACTTCGTTGTCATCTTGGTTAATGCTTGCGCTCGCCTCATCGCTATCCATCTTCATCTGAACGAATAATCCAGGAGCTAACTGGAGCACCGGACCAATGGGTAGATATTGTTCAGATTTTTCCCTTTGTACATATTGGTTTGGTTCTACAAATTGCAAATCTTTACTTACAGGTTCTTCTGTTGCTTCTGATTCGGTGTCTGTAGTTAGTTTGGCATTTTGAATTTTGTTGGGTTTAGTGGCTGGTGATTCTGAAATTGCTTCAGATGGAGATGTAGTTACATCGGGCATGGACATAACTTTAGCGGCCATGCGATCGGCTTCTTGTTCATACTTATCTCCCGGTGCACCCACCATCATTTTTTTCTGGAGCTTATCGGGAACTAAGTTGTCTAATGCGGCTCCTATTTCTTGGGCAGGTCCTTCGATCTCTTCTTCTGTTTTAGTTTTGGGAGTAGCAGCTTCTGGATCGATGGTATCTGTGGGGGGGGGATCGCCGGCTTCTAGGAGAGGATCTGGCGTAGGTATAACTTCTTTAGGTTCCTCCGCATTGGGATCTGGATCTCTGGTTGCTGAGGTATCTACTCCACCTCCTGCTGTTTCCTTTTCCTTACTAATTTGCTCTTTCATGGCGTCGGTAGCATCACCACTAACACCTTTACCCTCTTCTACTTCTTCCTGAGTTTGGGGTGCGTTTTGTTCTAGGATCGAAAGCAGAGCGCTAACAAAAGATTCACGATCAAAGATTCCCGGTTCTTTTTCTCCTGCCTCTTCAGTTTGAGTTGCTTGAGCAAGACGCATCTGTTGATTTTCATCTACTGCTGCATCTTGAGCCTCTTTAGATTTTTCTTCAGCTGGTTTATGGCTACTTTGTTCTGTAGCTACATTTTCTGTTTGTTTGATGACACTTTGAAAGGCAGGATCTCGATCGGGAGATTCAGGAGCAGTATTATCTGTTTGTTTAGGGATATCTACTGGTCCTGTTTCTGCTTCTTGCCCTTCTACTTGTTCTTCTTGCCCTTCTACTTGTTCTTCTTGACCTTCTACTTGTTCTTCTTGCCCTTCTACTTGTTCTTCTTGCCCTTCTACTTGTTCTTCTTGACCTTCTCCTTCAACGCCTTGCTCTGCCAATTCATCTGCTTTCTGCTTGGCTTTTTCAGCCATAGCTTTGGTTTTTTCTAGTGCTTTTTCTAAGGCAGTTTTGTTTTTCTCCTTAGTTTTTTCCTTCTCTTGTTGATCCTCATCACTAACTTTTTCTGATTCACTTTCTAATTTGTCACCTTGAGATTCGGCCTCATCTTCATCTTTGGCATTGTCTGCCATTTTTTTGGTTTTTTCTGCTTGCTTTTTAGCTTTATTTCTGGTTTCCTCTGCTTGAGAAAAATCTCCTCCTGGGTTTTCTTCTTTTTCTTTTTTGATCTCATCAGCCATTTTCTCTTCAGCTTTTTTCTTGGCTTTTTCAATATCTTTTTTCTTGCCTCTTTGTACTACACTGCCAGCAGAATTAACAGAGGAGATCTGGTTGGCTACAGGAGAATTAATAGATGATCTTTGAATAATTGACAGAGGTGATGATTGCTCTTTTTCCTGAAGATAATTAGGTGTTTGCTCTTGCTTTTGAGTTGTTTTTTGAGAAGAGTTTGGCTGTTGAGAATCGATTATAGTTTTAGTAGAGATTTGATCCTGCTCTTCTTCTTTTTGAATCTTTTCTGCCAGTAGATAGGTAGGTAGTTTTTTGCGCCTAATTTTAGATTCTTTTTGTTTATTATTTTTCGACTGTTTACTATCTAGAGGTTTAGTTTGTAGTGGAGATGGCCCTGTTTGTTGTATGGTATGGGTAAGCTCGTGTGCCAGTAAACTTTTCCCTGAGTTGCTTTCGGGGTTATAATGACCGGAGTTGAAGTGAATATTTTTCCCATGAGTGAAAGCTTTGGCTCCCAATTCTTTATTCATCTGCACTGATTGAGGTCCAGTATGAACTTTTACATCGCTAAAGTCATTACCAAAGCGAGATTCCATAAATTGCCGTGTGTTATCTGGTAAGGGTTTACCGCCACCTTGACTTCCTTTGAGCCGGCTTTCCACACTCTGACTAGCCTGAAAAGCTCCTTCTTTGGAAGATAATTTAACGTCTCGGTTAATTGTTTGCTTTGGAGATGATTTATAAGGGGTAATATCCTCTGTTAATGGTTTAAGGGTAATGCCTTCATCTTCGTAGTCTCTCTGTATAGTTTCTGCTAATGGTTTGAGAGTAATACCTTCATCTTCATAGTCTCTCTGTATAGTTTCTGCTAATGGTTTGAGAGTAATGCCTTCATCTTCATAGTCTCTCTGTATAGTTTCTGCCAGGGGTTTGAGATTAATATCCTCATCTTCATAGTCTCTCTGTATAGTTTCTGCTAGGGGTTTGAGAGTAATACCTTCATCTTCGTAGTCTCTCTGTATAGTCTCTGCTAGGGGTTGCCGTTGAACCTCAGTATCTTCTGCTTCCCTAGAGGTTTGTATGGGCTGAGAATTGGCAGGTGTAGTCATGCACATTACTTTTTCTGCCATGGCATCAGCTTCTTTTTCATATTTATCGTTAGGAGCACCGACTACTAACTTTGCCTGAACCTTTACGGGAACAAAATTACTAATTGAAATCTTACTGAAATCGTAGCCTTTAGTCGCTGATTTTAACTGTACTTCTGCTGGTGGAGGTGGAGCAGCGGCACCGGCACTAGGACTATCAAACCCAAAACTTTCTTCTGAAGTGGTTTCTTGGTTATCGAAGGGAGTTGGTTGCCACCATTGAGGCTGAACTTGAACTGGGGTTACAGCAGGAGTATGTACCGGCTGAGAGGTTTGAGTTTTTATTTTAGTTGCCATAGTTTTTGCCAGCCCTACGAGATGGAAGGGGATTATGGAAGTTATCTTAACATAGTGTTGGCAGAATTCCCCATCCTTTGATTCACAGCTTGGGCAATTCGGCATTGATTATGAGTAACTAAAGAATGACGAGGGAATAGGGAATAGGGAACAGTTAATTTTAGGGACTTTTGCCTATTGCAAGAAAGTCTTTTGCCTTAAAATTGAGTACCAATCTGATGGGCAACTATGAGTCAAATCCATCTCTACCTAAATGAAGATGCTCTTTCTTGTGCATTAGTACAAGCTCTTCAGAGTTCTAGTGTAGATGTGATGACTGTTGCCCATGCTAACAGACTAAGTTTTTCTGACGAAGAGCAACTTATTTGGGCGACACAGCAGAAGCGTGTTATTTACAGCTTCAACATGGGAGACTTTCATCAACTACACCGTATTTTTTTGGCGGAGGGAAGGAGTCACAGTGGCATTATTCTGGCACCACAACAGCGTTATTCAATTGGTGAACAACTACGGGGATTGCTGAAACTGATAACTGAAAAGCCTGGGTCGGAAATGATTAATCAGTTAGTTTTCCTCAGTTCCTACATCCTTAATAGCTAAGCTAAACAGCACTCGCGATGGCAGTGCGTAATGCTTGCAGCAGCGCTTCGCTCCCGTAGCTCTTGTAGCTCTCCTCGTAGGTTGAGTTGAAGCATGAAACCCAACATTCACAACCCTTCTAACTCCAACGGAATGGGAATTTAACCTTTGTTTTTGTTGGGTTTTGCTGTCGTGCAACCCAACCTACTTTTCTCAGGATTACTTAGTCAAGGTAAACAACAAACTAAATAAATCCATTCTTTCCAACACAATAGTTTTTAACTCTTGAACAGTAAATTTATAGTTATTACTTTGAGCAATTTTGACAATTTCTTCTGGTTTCACTACTGCTTTTATTTGGGCTTGTAAAGAGTGGTCATTTTCAACTACTGCGATAAAAGCATCAAGGTCGCTCATAAAGAATCTATTATTTAGAGATATAATTACTGATATCTAGTTTACAACAAAATTTAGGCTAATAATGAAGTATAGTTTAGCCTCTTATCTTAAAGCTGTTTCTTCTGATATTCCTGGGGATTTAATTTCTACGGAGAATCTAGATCGATTATGTAGTTTAGCACAGCATTTTCCGGCGGCGATCGCCTATTTATTCGGTTTTGAGTCTTCTTTAAGCAATCCTGAACCGGTAGCTGACTTGTTCTTATGTACCAAAGCCTCTCAAGGGGGGAGAGATTGGCTCGCAGGAGATGAAGCACCAACCAAATTACCGAGTTTATTTAAAATAATTGCTGGGTACGACGACATTGAAGAGATTTCATCACTGATATTTGCAGAGCCAAGTTGGCGAAAAATTAGGGAATTTTGTCTCCATTGGGCTAATCCTAATTCTCCGCTTCACCGAGTAGAAGATATCTGGTTAGAATTTGATTTTGATCAAACTAGCAACTCCATTCCTTTACCCAGTCTTTTTTTTGATGCGGAAGAATTCAAACTGGAAACAGACTATCGCTGGCTAGCAGAAAAGTCTTTATCTCAACTAAAAGATACGCCTTTGTCTGCTCAGATGAGTGAAACATTTATCCATTGTCTAACTAGTTTACCTCTAGATATCAAGCCTTTTCAAATCGGCGTACTTTTACCCAGACAGCAACAGGTAAGAATATATATTCCCTTCGTATCCTACCAACAACTTTTGAATTATTTAGCTAAACTCCACTGGCCAGGAAAGCTTGATGTATGGGAGTATCTGCTGCCTCAAATGTCGAGATTAGTAGAAAAATTTCAACTACAAATTGAACTACAAGAGAAGCTCAGTAGCAATATCGCAATCGAACTATATCCGCAAAATCAAAGTAGTTGGGAGATGATTCTCAATCATCTTACCTCAATTGGTTTTTGTGTGCCAGAGAAAAAAAATGCCTTGCTTGCCTATTCCGGCACTACTTATGTAAGTCCCTCTCTTGCGCCTATTAATCTAAGTAAAATGTCTCAATTTTTTGGCGAAGATAATCAAGTGATTTTTCGCCGTCGGTTAGCTTACCTAAAAATGACTTATCAACCTGAAACCCCGATAGAATTTAAAGCCTATTTAGGAGTTATACCGGCATGGCAAAAACGATAACTATAGATAACGATAGTTTCAAATTAACCTTTATTTTTAATCAACATTACTTTAATAATTTGAGTGAGGGTTTCTTTAGACACTTGTAATACCTTACATAATTTAATTAATAATTCTCTTTCTTTAGTACTAATTTCACCATCTGCAAGAATTAAGTCAGCAGCAT
>JAAUYA010405968.1_pt1 | contig 11296 bp, 5 predicted proteins | sample 7278161 | NCBI WGS metagenome assembly JAAUYA01 (sample SAMN14350120, study PRJNA611818) | marine sediment metagenome | isolation source: surface marine sediment (3m) | place: French Polynesia: Moorea | collected 2018-08
GCGATCGCTATCCCAATGAATTGCTTATAGAAAATAGTTATAAAACTATTGGTAAAAACTAAAACATGAATGAATATTTTGAGCGTAAATACCTTGATTTTTAACTACCTACCCCTAGCCCCCATTGGTAACAAGTTAAGCATGAAGGCAAGTTGTCAAGGAGCTTTTTGGAGGAAATTGGAAAAAGAAATGGTCTGAGCCTCGTTGTTTTTCTGGAAAAGGGGCTATTATTAATTTTTGCACTTGTTTTCGCTCCCTTTTAACAATGCCTAAAATTTTCTGGTTATCAGGATTGGCAAAATATTGAACAGGATCGTTCGCTTCTCCTCTAGTTGAAGCACTATGAAAATAATAAAGACCACGATAAATCATTTCTAAAGAAACTCGGTCAAACGGAAGGGAGAGCTCATCAGCCACCGCATCCCCTAAATCTACTAAAACGGTATAAAACAACCAAGTTGCCCAAATCTGCAATTTAATACCACTAGTAAGAGTAAAGTTTTGGCTGAAACTAACTCGCTTCTGGTTAGCTTCAAAACGAGTATCGGAAGCACTCGGATTCTCATTAAACCAGATTTCTACTGGCAATCGTGTTACTAAATCGATGACAACTCCAATCTTTCCTGCTAATTTTCCCTCTTTTACATCTTCTAAGCTCTTCAGTTTACGGAAGAGTGCTTCTAATGTCGAGCCGTCTGCTATCCAAATTTTCTCAAATCTAGATAAGGTAAATTGGAGACTTTCCGGCAACGGGCGATTTTGACGAGCCTCCCATCTCAGTTTCAGATTGGGTAAAATTTCTTTGAAGATCCTCTCGAATAAAATAGCTGTTCATGTCAAAAATCTTTGAGATAAAGCTTGTTGGCTTACTTTAGTTTTTTGACACCATAAAAATCCCTCTGTTTTCAGTAATCGAGTTAATTCCGTCACACAGGCGCACATCTCGCCATAATAAAGTTAAGACGGCAGCCACCATCAAAGGAAGTGTGAGAATCCTGTCTCTTAATCCTAATTCCCGAAAAAAGCTTGATTGAGATTTCATCGCTGGTGTCAACAAATTGGTAAGGTGTTCAGCAATAACTTGATCTTCTACCATCGGGCGTTGTTTTTGCGCTTGCTTGGTCACGGTTAGTTTTTCGGCTCATTTCTGTTTCTCATGGCTTATTCACACTTATTTTGACATAAATAGCCTTATTATTTTTCCTTCTGCCCAAAATCTCTCTTAAACTACCCTTGACATTTTTCTTGCTATCTTAACTTGTGACGAATGGTATAAGGGTTTGGTCCTCCTTTGAAAATTCCTTATTCCACCTTTTCGGGGGGTTGTGCAAAAAACCCCAAAAAGTGCCATCTTATCCTTTAAGTGACAATTCCGGAAGAGCCTTTATCTAAAGGGGGCTCGCTTTATGGTGGAAGTCACAGTGGGATAGAGGTTTTACTGTGATTTATGTTCAGACTGATTTTTCCCATCGAACTCAGGTTCAATAGGACGCACTAATTGACCAGTAACAAGGCGATGGTTTCCGCTGACGATTACTTGGTCACCCGAGAGCAGGGTACCGCGAACAAAAACCCGATCGCTCTTGGTCTGGAGGACTTCTACCTCTCGTTGCTCGACACGGAAGGCTTGGGAGGGCTCGTTGGCTACAATTTCTGATTTTCCCAAGACGTGACAAGACCATAAACCTCTTACTCCTCTCACCAGGGCTGTGGTTGGCAGCCAGTATCCAGAATCGGCAATGGTTTCGCTTAATTTTAAACGAGCTATCTGTCCGGCTCGAACTTCGCTGGCTGCCGCTCGCTCCAAACCCAGGACGACTGTTAGGGTGCGAGTAGCGGAGTCTAGTTGGGGAAGGGTTGATAAAACTTTGGCTTGATATGTCCTGGAACCGATTTGTAACTGCTGGTTGCTACCGAGAGGAATTTGGGTGGCAGTGCTCACAGGAACGCCAATATGGGCTTCCAGGGCGCTCGCTTCCACTAGTGTGAAAATTGTTTGACCGGCAGATACGACAGTACCTTCGTCAACTAAACGGTCGGCAATTGTTCCGGTAAAAGGAGCTTTCAGGGTGCTCTGTTCCAGTTCAATTTCTAGACTGGCTAACTTGGCATCTAATTGTTGCAGCAGTGCTTGCTGAGCTTCGATTTTTTCGGGGCGCGTACCCGTTAGTAACTCATCGAGTTGACTTTGGGCTTCATTGAGGCGAGCTTGAAGGGTTTTGACTTCAGTGGTGGCTTCGTCGAGTTGCTCGCGAGAAATAGCTCCAGAGGTATAAAGCTCTTGGCGGCGTTGACTTTTGGTTCGAGCTAGTCCAAGTTGGGAGTGCAAACTTTTAACAGTTGAGCGTGCAGCAGCAATGGTTTCGCTGCGAGAGCCAGCTTGTAATTCTTTAAAGTGCGCATTTACTTGTTTCCTTTCGGCGAGGAGTTCAAGTTGTTTGGCTTTGAGGTTTTTTGTGTCTAGGAAAGCAAGGGGAGTGCCAACTTTGACTCGCTCTCCTACATCGACTGTGAGGTTAACTAACTTACCAGCTCGCTCAAAGCCAAGGGAACTACTACGGCGAGGTACAATAGTGCCCGTGTAAGTGCGCTCAACTTGGTAGGATTCAACTAAGTTGACCTTGATGGTTTCCACTGGAAGAACGGTAGTTGATTCGGAATCTTGAGTAGTTGCTGCTCGTTCGGGCTGGAGAGTTGAGAGAATTGGCAGCTTTGACACCCAGTGACGACCAGGGGGTGTAAATAAAAAAACTAACAGTCCTGACAGCAGCAGTATGTTCCCCCGACTTAATAAACCAAATTTTTGGGGTTTTTTAGTTGAACCTGATGTAGGTAAAACCTCTTCTGGCTCGGCAGCAGAATTAGGTTTGAAGCTAGAGGCAGATTGGTCTAGCTCGGTGTCTTTTTGGTTCTGAGTTGATAGGTCATTCATGATAGAATTTAGCAAAAATAGTCAAATAAATAGAGGAAAATTGATTATTAGAATTAAATTATGAATATCTTATTGATTCTCACGCCTAAGTCGGTTAATCTTGATTTTTTTACTTATACTAAGATCCTAATTTTCTCATTACTTTTTTTAATTGGGATGATATTCGTTGACCAGGAAATTCGAGGGAATTGAGATGGTTTCGACCTATCAGCAGTAAGTAGGCACAGGGCACAAAGAATAAGGCTAAGAAAGTGGCCCCAATAACTCCTCCGGCAATACAAATAGCCAAAGGAGGCCAGAATTCACCGCCATCTAGAAATAGGGGGATAAAACCAGCGACGGTAGTGATGGTGGTGGTGAGCACGTGGCGGGTGGAGCGGACGATCACCTTTACCATAGCTGGGCGAGCGCCTTTTCTCGCTTGGGGATCGTTGCGAATAGCAGCCAGAACCACAATCGAGTCATTAATTGCTACGCCAATTAAACCCGCCGTTCCCAGAATAGACATAAAACCAAGGGGATAACTGAAAACCCACAAGGAGAATAGCGCTAAACCCACTGAACCTATAGCGACGAGAAAGACGATCCCAGCACTGCGAAAGGAATTGAAGGAGAGGACGAGGGTAGCGACCATTAAAACAATGAGAATGCCTACGGTGGAAAGTAAATTACCTACTGCTTCATTGCGTTCGGCTGATTCTCCACCCCATTCCATGGCATAGCCAGGGGGGAGTTGAAAATTACTGTCACTTAGATGTTGTTTGAAATCGGCTAATATGGTTGAGGGTAGTACTCCTGCTTTAATAAAACCTTGGACTGTATTGACCCTTTGACCATTGCGTCGAGTAATGACGGCAGTTTCGGGAACCAGGTTGATTTGACCGAGGGCAGATAGGGGTACGGAAGCAGAATTTTCTGAGGATAATTGGTTATGGGGAACTAGGTCGAGGGTTGTAATTTGATCTAAGTCAGCGCGATCGCTATTAGACAAGCGTACTTGGACGGGGATTTCTTCTGTATCCTCTAGGATAGAACCGCCGATATTACCTTCTAGGTTAGCATTGAGTTGTTGGGCTATTTGGGTGTTATCTAGTCCCGTGAGTTGAGCTTGTTCTTCATCTAGGGAGAGGGCAAGTTTGGGTATGGTTTCCCCTAAACTGTTTTTGGTATGGGTGACGTTGGGGACTTGAACTAATTGGGAGCGAGCTTGGTTTCCCAGTTCTCTGAGTAAATCTAGGTTGGGACCGTAAAGACGTAGTTCGATGGGGGGGATAGGAAGGGCTTGCTGTAGTTGTTCGACTAAAATTCGGGCTGAGGGAAAGTCTCGATCTAGTTCCCTTTGTAGGGTTTGAATTATTTGGCGACTAGATGTGCCAGAGCTTATTTGAACCATTGCCGTAGCATAGTGAGGAATTCCTCCCTTAATTCCACGGACGATAGTGTAGTAGAAAGCAGGGGCGTGTGTTCCTATAAACCAATGAAGGTCAATTACTTCCGGATGCTGAAAAATCAGATTACTTGCTTTCTCAACTATAGATTGAGTCTGTTCTTGGGAGGTAGATAAAGGAAGTTCTAACTTGATTTGAAATTGGTCTCGCTCTGCTGGAGGGAATAACTGCTCTGGGATAGAACCCGCCATGAGAAAGCCTGTAACGGGCAAGATGAGAGCTAGCACAATTCCTAATACAGGAGTTGCTAAGATAGAACCTAGGGTACGGCGATAAACTTTAGTTAATCGGGAGTTGGAAAAGCCTGTTTGACCCCAGGCCGAGCTTCTGTTATGTTTCTCTACTTTTTGGTGTATCCTGCCTCTAATTGCGGGAATGACCGTTAAGGACAATAACAGGGAACTACCGAGGGCAAGTATGACACTTAAGGCAATTGTTCTCACAAATTCACCAACATCTCCAGAAAGAAGAGCAATGGGGAGAAAGGTCAACACGGTAGTTAGGGTGGATGCCAGTAAAGGAATGGTTAGATAGCTTACTGCTTGGGAGATAGCTTTGTGGGGTGGCCAACCTTCTCTCAGTAAATGTGCCATTTCATCGACAATCACAATGGCGTTATCAATTAACATCCCTAGGGCAATGACTAGACCAGTTAGTGACATCTGATGTAGGGGAATGGATAATAGTCTCATTCCTCCGAATACCATCAGTACTGACAGGGGGAGGGCTGAACCCACAACTAGGGCAGATTTCCCTCCCATGAGAAAGGCCGTACTGATAAACACAAATACAGCACCAAGTAGCAGATTTTTGAATAGACTGTTCAACCGGGTTTCAACATAACGATTTTGGTCAAGGATTATTTCCAAACCAATGTTTGAAGATATACTGCTGCGAAACTCTTCTAGGGTTTGGTGGGCTTCTCTCATCCATTGGTCGATACGTCTGTTGGGTTCAATCAGAACCCCTAGGGTAATTCCTGGTTTACCATTAATAATAGCTAGCTCACCTGGTGGCTCTTGTATGGTTTTTTTAACCAAGGCAATATCTCCCAAACGGACTAACTGTTCTGAGTTGTTGCCTACACGGATGGGAATTTGTCGAATGCGTTCTAGAGAGTCTAATTCACTTTCTACCTCAATTAGCAGGTCATTTTGGGGGCTACGTAACCTTCCTGAAGATACTTTGGCATCGCTGAGGCGAATTTGTTGAGAAAGCTGTTGAGGAGTAAGTCCTAAGGCAGCTAAGTCGGTAGGATTAATTTCCACGAGGATCTCTTCAGAGGGAGCGCCCCAAAACTCAATTTCCTCTACACCTCCAACGTTATACAGTTGCTGTTCGAGTTCTTCTGAGATACGACTCAAGATGGCATAATTAGGGGAAGAATCTAGTTCCCAAGTGAGGGCGACTATCAGTGTATAACCCCTACCGTCATTGATATCTTCAAAATTGGGGGCTACAACTTCTGGTGGCAATTGGGGGGTGACATCGGCAAGGCGATCGCGCACGCGGGACCAAACCTCGTCATGATTTTTAACTGTGTTTTGAAGTTTGACAACGATTAATGAAGTACCAAGTTGTGAGGTAGATTGGATAAATTTAATCTCCTCAATTTCTTGTAATTTTTGTTCTAATTTCTCGGTTACTAGAGATTCTACCCTTTCAGCACTTGCTCCTGGAAAACGAGTGGTTATCTTGCCATACCACTGACTGAGAGCTGGATCTTCCATGCGAGGGAGGATGCTGAAGGAGGAGAGCCCCCAGACAAGAATGAGGCAAATGGTTAGAATCAGTAGTCGAGAATTGCGGTAGAATAGGTTCCACATTATTTGGGCTCAAGATTGTCTGTTAGTTATGAGTGGAATGAACTCTTTTTGAATAGTTTTACTTTGATTTACTTGTTTCCTTGATATAGTTGGGTTTCAGCTATTTTTTAGAGTGTGATGCAAATCTATTGTCCTACTTGGGTTTGAGGCTATTTTCTTATTGTTTTTTGTCTAAGTCCCGATAATGAAGTCCCAAGTTGTGAGGTAGATTCGATAGATTTAATCTCCTCAATTTCTTGTAATTGTCTTTTGCTGGGGGAACGCCAAGAATTGTCTTTCTTTAAAATATGAAATATAAGTCCTAAATAATTTTTCATCTACCTTAGGCAGTTCTATATCAGTTCCTGCCAGACAACTAAGAACATTATGACAGTCATACTCTAACCACTGAAATTCAGAAGCAACTTCTGGAAAGATGACTAAATAGGGGTATAGGGGATTTTCAAGATCTTTCATCAGTCTAGAGCGCCAATGGTCATAGTCAATTTCTTCAATGGGATAACCAAGAAGCCGAATCCAATTATAGATATTACTCAAGGGTGTTGACTCTGGATTGGTTAAATGAAAAGCTTTTCCAAACGAATTGTTTTGCTGTGACAAATGAACAATTGCTCTGCTGACGTAATCGACTGGAACCAAATTATCTCGAAAATTATTCAACATGGGGGCACTCTTGAGCAGGATACAACCTTTGACAAATCGGGAAAAAAAGTCTTCGATGTTAGACATCCCTGTTTGGCTATGGCCGGTGATTCTCGCGGGTCGGTAGATAGATACTGGTAAACCTAAATTAGCGGCTTCCCAAACTATTTTCTCTGCTACCCATTTACTTTGACTGTAGCCACCTTTAAGTTCCTGAGGATGGTTTAAAGCTTCTGATTCGATAATCAGTTGGCTATTTTGACCCGTGGGAAAAACACCAACTGTGGAAACGAAATGAACAGGTTTAATTTTAACTTGGCTAGCCAGTCTCAACACTTCTTGAGTACCCAGAACATTAACTTGCTTTAATAAGTTATAAGACCAGAGATGATTAACATAAGCACCGTTGTGATAAATGACATCAATTTTTTTAGCAAGAGTATCATACTCGATTATCGATAAGCCGAACCGACTGTTTGCCAAATCTCCAACTACAGGAATTATCCTGGAAATAAAGCTTTCATTCCACAAGTTGTAAGAGCGCAACTTACTTTCCAACCTCTGTCTGCCTGAAACTGCATCAACGGAGCGAACTAAGCAGTAGATAGTTGCTGATGTTGTTTGTAGGAGTTCATGAAGTAAGTAAATCCCTAAGAAGCCTGTTGCCCCGGTCAAAAATATACTTTCTGGTTTGTCAAACAGTTGGATTGGAGTCCCTGATAGCTGAATGTCTGGAGCAAGGATAGCTTCTGCCTCTAAGTCAATTGGCTCCGAGGGATAATCTTTTTCTAGAACTAAGCGCTCAATTATGTTTGCCAATTCAGATACATTAGGATTTTCAAACAATGTCTTTAACGGTATTTCAACTTCTAAAACTTCTCTGAGTCTTAAGATTAATTGGGTTGCTAGTAGGGAATGTCCACCCAAATCAAAGAAGTTGTCGTGGATTCCTACCTTTTGCACACCTAGAACAGAAGCGAAGATGTTGGCTATTATTTCTTCACTTTGGGTGTGGGGTGCTACGTATTCATGTTCTCGGATAATTTCCCCATCAGGTGCTGGTAATGCTTTGCGATCAACTTTACCGTTGGGTGTTAATGGTAGAGCGTCTAAAGTGACAAAGGCAGAAGGTACCATGTATTCTGGGAGCTTCTGTTTGAGAAATTCACGCAGTTGGTTGGTGCTGAGTGATTCATCAGAGGTAACTACATAAGCTACTAATCGTTTGTCACCAGGAAGCTCTTCTGTGGCAATAACTACAGCTTGTTGGATTTGGGGGTGGATGTTGAGGAGAGATTCGATTTCTCCTAGTTCGATGCGGAAGCCCCGAATCTTCACTTGGTTATCGATGCGACCAATGTACTCAATGTTTCCATCTGATAAATAGCGAGCTACGTCTCCAGTTTTGTACAGTCGTGCCTCCGGATCATCTTTGAATGGATCGGGGATAAATCTCTCCTTGGTTAATTCTAAGCGGTTGATATAGCATCGAGCCAAGCAAATACCACCGATGTATAACTCTCCGGGAACGCCGATAGGAACTGGCTGTAAGTTTTGATCCAGTAGATAAATCTGGGTATTTTCAATAGGACGACCAATAGGAGGAAGTACGGGCCAACTACTTGCTGAACCTGTTAAGTTAAAAGCAGTGACAACATGGCTCTCAGATGGGCCATACTGATTGTGCAAAGTACAATCTTTTAGCTTTCCGAACAAGTTGATAATCAATGGAGAAATCTGCAACTGCTCACCAGCAGTGATGATTTCGCGCAAACTTGTGGGTACTTGTTTGGCAGTAACCGCTCCTTCAGCCAACTGCTGTAAGGCAACGAAGGGTAGAAAAAGTCTTTCGATTTCAGCTTCTGTGAGCAAGTGCAACAAAGCTAGTGGATCTCGTCGGACTTCCTCGGAAATTAAGATTAATGTGCCGCCCGAACACCAAGTAGAGAAGATTTCTTGACAGGAAACATCAAAGCTTATCGGTGCAAACTGGACAGTTCTGGCTCCACTAGACAACGTCGAGTTGTCAAGTTGCCACAAAATTAGATTGACAAGGGGAAGCTGTTTCATTGCTACTCCCTTCGGTTGACCAGTAGAACCAGAAGTGTAGATCGCATAAGCTAAATTATCCGAACTTACCCCAACATCAAGATTATCCTGACTGTTTTGCTCGATTGTCCCCCAATCCCTATCCAAACAAACTACCTGTGCTTGGTGTTGGGGCAAAGATTCCAGCAATGAACTCTGAGTAAGCAACACCTCCACACCAGAATCTGCCAACATATAACTCAGACGTTCTGCTGGATAATTGGGGTCAAGGGGTACATAAGCACCACCAGCCTTGAGTATCCCTAACAGTCCCACTACCATCTCAACAGAACGTTCAACACAAATACCCACCAGGACTTCTGGTGCCACTCCCAAGCTTTGCAGATGATGTGCTAGTTGGTTGGCTCTTTGATTTAATTGACAATAAGTTAACTGCTGATTCTCAAACACCACCGCTACAGATAGGGGTGTTTTCTCTACCTGTTCCTCAAATAACTGATGAATGCATTTATCTGAAGGATATTCCCTGGCAGTATCATTCCACTCCACCAATAACTGATGGCGTTCTGCTTCACTCAACAAGGACAATTCACCCACAGAAACTTGGGGATTTTCCACAATTGCTGACAACAAGTTCTGGAAATGACCAGCCATGCGCTCAATGGTTGAGCCATCAAACAAGTCAGTATTGTACTTAAAAGTTCCAAAAACAGATGAACTAGCCTCCATCATTTCTAGAGTTAAATCAAACTGACCTTCATATTGAGGTATTTCAAAAGGCCTTATCTTCAATCCTCCCCAATCAATATCCTTTTCTATTTCATTTACAAACAACTTCTGTATATCTTGAGATTTTTGTAACTTCTGTAGAGCAAAAGAAGCCTGAAAAATCGGCGAACGACTGGGATCGCGGTGTGGCTGTAACTTTTCTACCAATAGAGCAAATGGGTAATCTTGATGAGTAAGTGCTTCCAATACAGTGTGACGAACTTGGACGAGGAAATCTTTAAAACGGGGATTTCCCGAAAAATTTGCCCGCATAACAACTGGGTCAACAAAGTAGCCCAAGAGCGGAGCAAACTCAGGTTGACTCCTACCTGAGGTGGGAGAACCGACTAGAATATCCTCCTGACCTGTATAACGATACAGGAGTACCTCAAAAGCAGCCAAGAGCATCATGTAAAGTGTTGCTCCCGAGCTCCCCGCCAGTTCCTTTAGTTGCTTAGTGAGCTTGTCAGATAACTTGAAGTGATGGGAAGCACCGTTATAGGTCTGGATCGGCGATCGCGGTCGAGCCGTAGGCAAATTAAGTACTGGCAACTCCCCTGCTAGTTGTTGCTGCCAGTAGTTCCAGAGTCTTTCTCCTTCAGTTCCCTGCAAAATATCCCTCTGCCAACGAACGTAATCTTGGTAGGAATGCTTCAGAGGGGGAAGGGATGCTTCAACACCAGCCCGTTGTGCCTGGTAGAGTTTTGGCAATTCCTGTATCAGCAAATCTATCGACCAGCCATCGCAAGCAACGTGGTGTATGGTCAGCAACAGGACATGGTCTTGGTTAGAACAAGTAAACCACCTAACTCGCATCACTGGTCCTCGTTCGAGGTCAAAAGGAAGTTGATGGGTCTCAACCACTTTCGCTTTCAGCTCATCTTCACTCCAAGTAGAAGCATCAAGAAGCAAGAAATCTAATTCCTGATTTTGATGCAACTGTTGGATTGGTTCAGAGCCTCGTTCGGGAAAAGTAGTACGCAAGATCGGATGGCGTTCCCTTAGCACCCCGAAGGCCTTTTCCATTGCTGTAATATCTACCACTGACCAAATACGAGCGGAAAACGATACGTTATAAGCATGACTTTCTGGTGCTAGTTGCCACAAAAACCAAAGTGCCTTTTGACCGTAGGAAAGTGGATAGACGTTCAAAATATCTGGGCGATCTTGCAGTAACTGTAAGATCTCGGCTTTGTGTTGTTTCAGTTGGGCTAATACCAAAGCAGTTGATTCTTCTTTGGGGGCATCGTAACAAAGTTGTTCGCCCTCACTCCACAGTTGCCAACCTTCGATTGAAATATCTTGTAATAACTCAATTAAATTCATAATTCACCTCTGATTCGCTCATTTCCTTTCACGTTCGTTTGGTGAAGTTGCCCATGATTTTCTGGTCCAACTTCTTGAAGTCTATCCATTGACCCCAGATAATCCACCAACTTGTCCAATGTAGGATAGTCAAACAAGACAGTAGGATCAATAGAATGCCCTAAACTGGATTGAAGATGATTCCTCAACTCCAACGCCATCAAGGAATCTATTCCCAAGTCAAATAAGGATTGTCGTAGCCCTATCTGCTCGGGTGCTGTTAAACCCAAAACTCTAGCCACTTGCTTCCGAACATGAGTCATCAA
>JAAUYA010086788.1_pt1 | contig 11276 bp, 7 predicted proteins | sample 7278161 | NCBI WGS metagenome assembly JAAUYA01 (sample SAMN14350120, study PRJNA611818) | marine sediment metagenome | isolation source: surface marine sediment (3m) | place: French Polynesia: Moorea | collected 2018-08
ACAGTACAGCGGGTACCTACAGCCATGGCCACTCCCTACTGGGGCGCTGCAAGTACCTACAGCCATGGCCACTCCCTACTGGGGCGCTGCACTCAACAGGAGGAAATAACACAGTACAGCAAGTACCTACAGCCATGGCCACTCCCTACTGGCACTAGTACATAGCCTAGAACTGAAATTATCACCAAACCCTGCTTAGATCATGTCAAATTTACTGACTCTTACATTCAGAATATGACACTGTATGAAAGTTGTTGAATTTCCAAGAGGTCATTGTTATTGAAGTTAATCTCCAATGACTTGTTGTTTAAGCATTTGTGTGCATAGGCTTGGCCAGAGTAAATACCTTCTTGTGTTGTCTTTGTGCGGACAACTCCAAAGAAATGCAAACACATTCCCAATTTACAAAGCTTTAGGTAATTAATAGAAGATGCTTTTCTGTATTTCAGACTTCCTTTTATTGAGTCCATTTTAACGTGTATTACATCAAAGTGCGTGAACCTTGTCACAACAGATATTATTGTAGATTTCACATGCATGATTACACCCCACGTCTCTGAAGTGATGGGTGTAATAGTTTTGACATCGTCTGTGTGTGTGTCTGTGTGTCTGTGTGTGTGTCCAAATATGGGCTTATTTTGTCTGGTTTTCTCAGACATTTACAGTTAATATACTAGCCCTGTTGTTTCATTCCTATAATTATGAGTCATGAATATGAAATCCACAATATGCATATCAATATACATATCCTCCGAGTTGAGTTGAGTGAGCTGGGATCCTTTACATCACTTTGGGGTGATAAGATCTAGTATTGCCCTGGCTTCACTAGGTTCGTGATAGATCTTGCTATTTAGGAAATGTGTCATTTCACCACATTTTGCAGTGATCAGGGGCACACTGAGAGATTCAAGATTGACAAATGCCCGAATAGTTGTATCAGTTTTGCACATCCAAATACCACCAAAATCGTATGCTTTGGTTTCCATTTGTTCTATTCTAGCAAATGTCATGATTTTGTCGCCCACTTTCAAATGAATCAAACCTGTGATTTTCCCAGCTTTAAAGTCTTCAAGGTTTTGCACTTTTTTATACTTTGAAAAGGGAGTAGTTGAGCAAAGCCAGCAGACATTGTGTGACATTGTAGGCTTTTTACTATCACTGGCTTTAGTGGTCCACATGATTTCGTGGCAGTTCCGAATGCCAGTAACCGAGCTAACCATTTTTCCTATGGGCTGAACTTGATGGGATTGTATTTTCAATTCTGAACCATTGTATGAATTGAAGTATTTAACAATTTCAGTTACTTCATCTCGCTTTAAATTTACGGTTGTGCCCTCCTTTTTTGAAAAGGGAACCCTCTCCACGGTGGAGTGCCCCAAGCCATCCAATAGATCCAAAAATCCAGGAGTTGCAGAATGGGCTGGGGGCAGGTATCCAGTCATCCGTAGCCATGTTACCAATTCATAGATCTGAAAGGAAAAATTGTACTCAAAATATCCCGTTTGGAAAACAAACACACATTCATATATACCATGACTGTTTTACTACTAATTGGTGACAAGGCAACTCTACCCAACTAGCATGTCACTAGACATTTTCATTATAGATAATACATCCCACTTACAGCAAACTCTTATTCCTAATGATGAGAAACTTTGTGTCGTGATGAAGGCCTGAAAATACTGACCGCAACACTTTGTTTATCCTAAGAGAAACCCTGCTCTAAGATGTCCCATTTATATAAAAAATGTCTATTGTTTCTTCTTTTATAAATTTTATACTACAAAAGCCCTGTTTTGCCAGGCATAGCTTCTTACCACATATGTTTCTAGTATGGTGGACTCTTGGTGGTGCTTGTTCAGCACTTGTCGAGACATCCACGACAATGCACGCTCAATAGGAAACATCCATCTGCCCGGAAGAGGGCCAAAACTCTTAATGCTTGGAACAATATGTTGCATCAGATGGGTGGTGATGTTCTGAAAGGTGTGTAATTACCATAAATTCTCTAATAAAAATAGGGAAATTGTGGTTGATAAGGCTGCACCAAATTGATTTTGTGTTTCCCATCATTTTGTCATGCGAAGAAATCCCTGGTTTTACCAAAATATTAGGGTCGGTTGGGTTATTGAAAGCAAATCATTTATTGAGCCCACTGGTGCATATTGCACGATGGGCTCATATACATCGCTTTCTGTCTGTCCGTCCGTCCATCACTGGGTAATAATTCATATCTTAGAAAGAAATAGAGTTAGGATCCTGAAACTTTACCACAAGATACTTGGTTTATAGAGCAATATGGGAAAAATATGAACTACACTCTAAAAAAATTCACCAGGTCAACATGTCAATTTATGTTAAAATTTCTGTGACAGGTAGGGCTCTTTGCCAACGTCAAGTTGCATTTTTTTGTTTGGCCTAGGGTTGAATTGTGTGTACAGTAACAAATACCTGTAGTGATACTGGGAAATCACGTTCAAGCAAAGCTAGAGCTGTGCGCATCTTGTCTTCTAACTCAGACAGATCCTTTGACATATGGGTCTCCTTGACCAACTCACAAAGTGTTGAACAAAACAGCTTTAGTGTCCCTTCTTGGTCATTTCCTAGAAGACCTTTAACACAGTGCACCAAGACATTTTCAGTGGCAAACTGAAATGTAAATTAAAGTTTTATTGAGTTTTATTAGTGGTTTGTGTTCAACCAGTGGCTTATGTTTTACTGGTGGTTTAAGTTTTACTAGTGGTTTATGTCTGGACCAAGAGTAAAACCTTCTGCAGGGGCCAATTATACAGATGGTTGCCTAATATACCCAATTAGGGTCAGGAAACATAAACAGTAACTAATAGCCAGATAATTGCCATCAGCACATGTTGGAGTGAGGTAGGAGGTAGGATTCCGTAGGCCGCAAAGTAGTTCTGCTAACCCACAGTGATATATCTATCTAAAAATTTCTTGCATGCTAAATGAACATTATATCGAATGAGGGAATATTAGATTTCTTGAAGTAAATACTCAATGTATCGGTTGTTTCTATATGTAAGCCAGCTAAACATGAATGCTATATACTATGTCTAGTTCCTACATGCTAACCACTTAGAGGAAATATTTTTCATTATAATTCATGTTTGTCGTTGCGCGGTTTACAACCAATGAATCTGGCATATTACCTAAGACAACTTAGACTACTGTATTCTGCCTATTATAGGCGCCTCCCCTAATAAAGGCGCCCCGCCATAATTGGGGGGACCCAATATTGTCCTTAAGGACTAAAATGTGCTTAATTTCCTTAATAATTTACCGATTTTCAATCCGAAACCACTGTTAGAAAGCTCAGAACCTCAGCGTTTGCTCCATGGTATCAGATTCAACCTTGCTATCGTGCACGGCGCCTCTATTAGGCAGATTACGGTAGTTCATATAATTGTTTACGAACTTTCTGTTTATCAAAATAAAAATATTTAATAGTTTATGTGGCGAGTAATAATAGTAGTAATCATTAACAATTACCTTCATATACATATCCATCTTGACCAGTTGACATGGCTTGCTGAAGTAGGGTTTGGGTTTCAGACAGCTTGATGATGGGTAATCTATTGACATTGCACGAGTATCTGCTATTTTCTTCTGCTCCTTCCCAAGTTCCCACTGGGCAGGAGGTAGTCTCTGTGATCTACCCTTGGAAACCGGTTTTGGTTTGTTTGGCAACTTTCTCCTAGTGATAGCCTTTTGTTTCTTTTGGGTAGCAGGACATTTTCTAGAATTGGTTGGTTTCCTTTTTGAAACTGCTTGGATCTCTGATAATCTCCTAGTGATAGGCTTTCGTTTCTTTTGGGTAGGAGGACATTTTCTAGAATTGGTTGGTTTCCTTTTTGAAACTGCTCGGATCTCTGATAATTGTTGTAGTCTAGCCCTCTTTAAAGGTCGACCCACACTTTCATTGAGCGCTGCCTTTCTCTTCTTTGTACAAGGGACTGTAGTATGACTCGGATTGCTTTCAGGGCACTCTTGAAGCCTTCCGATAGAAATTTCATGCCGTTTGACACTCTCGTCTGCTTTCCCTGTGATTAGAGTTACTATGTTCTTCAGAACATCTGCTGGGGTGTGCATCCCATCAGTAACAGTCTGGGTTACTCTCTCATGGCCAGGAACACCCTGAAGTGCATAGGCACCCTGGAATCCGGTAGCTTTCAGGTATTGTACTTTGTGAGACTTAACATTTAACATGTCATAGTGCTCACGGTGCATATTTTCATCAGCGGGGTCAATCTGGGAGGGCGCGGGATCTATAACCTTCTCCTTGATTGGAAATCTATTATCAGCCTCGCGAAGTGGGTGATAGCTGTCTAGGTACCTCCTATTACTTGTATGAACGCACTTGTGCAGATTCCCAATGTATTCTCCCTCTTCTTCACAAAAAGGACAAGCCCTTATTGCTGCTTGACCAGCTGTATGGAAAACTTTGACACTGGCTGGAATATCACATAATGTGTACAGAATTGATACTTTGATGTGTACAGGGGCTTTGCGATAGGCGTTGAATACCTGCACGTCAACCAGCTCTAGCAACTCATCGACAATAACCTGAAGTACATGCTGTAACGATTTAGGTTCACTGCCCCTCCATCCAGGTATGATTGTCACTAATAATAAACCCACTCCAAGAATATTTCTGTACCTTCCTTTCATAGTCAATAGTGAGAGCATCACAGGCCACATAGACCGCTTAATGTTCATATTCCGATTTGGATTTAGACCATCGGTCATCATAGCGAGTGGGACTGCACCCTCCTCATACCCATGAAAAACACCACCAATTGAAAACCATTTCGACCACTCCGAGCCATCATGTATGTCAGATAGTAGATCAGGATCTTTTTCAAGTTGCACATCTCCAGCATACACAAGTTTGGCTATATTGGCTTCACCAAACCTTTTTTCTAGTTGCGGCTTGAGTTGCAGATAGGTAACTCTTTTGTAAGGAATTTTGACTTGACGAGACTTGTACCTTGGATGCCTACAAACATCACATTCTTTAGCAAACCTAAGGTCCCTGTCATTTGAATACTTTCTGAACAATACACAATCATTTATACATGAGTGATATGTAATCCTGGGGGTGAGATATGGAGAGATTAGTTTGTGGGCGTCATAGTAACATCCAGGAAATTTATTGGGCTGAGGTAATGATCCAGCCTTCTCCATGATCATTTGAGATAAAGCCACTTTTGTAATTCCATTGTGGTCGACAAAAAAGGCTAACTTCTTTGCCAGTGTAAAGTAAACAGTTTCTGAACTTCCATCAAATAGAGGGATGTCGTTTTCCTTATTAGGCCAGTTCATGTGTGTGCTGCGTACTTCTGTGGGATTTGAAGGCTTCCTTTCCATTTGTTGGTCGAATGAGTCTCTATCACATTTCCAGTGTCTATGAAATGTTGGAATGGACACCTCTTTACCTCTACAGGCAAACGTGACACAATAACATTCCTTTAGATACTTTCCTAAAAAGAAAACAATAATGGAATAGTCGTATTGCCATGTCATTGTGAGTTTTAATGTCTACAGATTTTTACAGCTTGATGCAGATCAGTGTTGCCATGCCATACTCAGGTTAAAGCATGAGAATCAGGATGCGGCAATTATTTACAGATGGGAGAGGGAAATGCTTGTACTCAAAATCCGCCCCATGGAAATCATGACCTACAACTTCTTTAGCTCAGAACAATGACTAACAAACAGTTTTGCTTTTTCGTAAGGAAATGTTGTCCTACCAGAAGATCATTAAAAATACTTGCAATGTTGGAAAACTATTCATTCAAGCCTTGTGACAGTCTATAATTACTCCAATTGCTCAAGAGATGGATTTTCTAGGGCACTTTGGTATGGAAAAGAGCCCAGATCCTTTTGGGACTGCACTATATGAGTAGGCATTTGTCACCAGATTGAAAACAGAATTGTAACAGAAAATACATACCAGGCATGTTTGCAGCTTATTGAGACATTGAAGACATATTGATCAAGTGTATGATTCCTACATCACTACATTTTTTGCATAGAGATACCTATTTGACAGATATCTAGCCATCCCTCACCTCACCTCCTTCCCCTGCCAGACTGAGAGACAACATGTTACACTGAAGAAAACTTCTTATTTAAAAGTGACGTGTAAAGCCACTTAACTAGCTTCTAATTGCTGAGAAATCAGTGTTTAAACAGAAACTTATCTCAATCCCAGCTCAAAGCATTGTGCTTATTGATGACAATTTGCATCTTATCGGATAAATAGGAGATAAATTCTTCTTAAGTTAAGTATTATCAAGACACTATTGTTAACCAATTAGTTTGCTTAATTGGTATATTGATATTGACTCCCATAGTGTGAAATTGAAAAGAATAGCACTGTCCTCTGGAAAGAGTTGTTTAATACTTTGATGCCTATTTTTTGGGGAGGATTACACACCACAAAGTGAACGGTAGACAAAGTGTTCCCCAATGCTTATACAGATATTAGCCTCACCCTTCCTATATAAGGCAATGAGGTTTCATTAAACATTAGTGCGATACATGACAGTACCCCAAGTTCTTCAATCATAAAAAGGGATATAAAATGAACAGGATGCCAAGACCAAACCTGCCTAATGATGGCAACGGTAGCAATCAAGTACAAATGCCATGGCCTGGACCCCATGCAGGATTAACACCTCCAAGATTTGCTTCACCACATGTGTCTCATGGATACAGCAGTCCATTTAGCAACCAGAGCGTTAGTACTGCTAGTTCCGGACCACATATGTCACATATGTCACGCGGATACAGTCCATTTGGAAATCAGAATGTTAGTGGTGATGTGGGAGCACATAATATGTCACATGGATACAGCCCATTTAGAAACCAGAGTGGTAGTAGTGTTTCGCCTGGTTTTCATCCCAGAGTAGCCTCACCACACCAAGACCAAACTCCAAGCTACAGAAATAACTATTGTGTTCGCTGTGTACCAGGGGGTCCACTATGTCCCTGCTATGCGAGGGCTAATAACAATTTATTTACTAGAGAAACTGGTACCCAAGTTGATATGAGCGATGTGGCCTCGTCGAAATACAAGAAGGATGATTATTTTCAAGAAGGAACGGATGCTTGCAAACTGCTGTCGGTAAGTAGAATCATACTATAATTTGGATTTGTACGTCCATCTGTCTGTACGTCCGTCTACTGTTCCAATAAAGAATTTCTAATGGTACACTATTCCAGATAGCCAACGTGTCATACTATAACACAGAGTGACAGACTCAACGTGGGATTGCTGGTGGCCAAAGCCGGGGATGGAGTCACGGTGGGAACCCCATTGGCAAGGTGCTAGTTTGAATTAACAGGAATTGTTGAGCTTTACAACGTGTACAATGCATCCATGGCAAATCAAGACAGATTGACAGACAAGACCTATTTTACCTCTTCAATCACTTTATACATGACATAAAAAACACATGCGCAGAACCTATTATTTTGTCTCGAAGTCATATCAAATTACATTCTATTGCAGGTCTTGTATTTTTATGGTAATGGATTCTAAATACATATTGACATCTTGAGCATCTTATTGAAGTGCAGTTCCATATTGATTGTCATATCAATAACTTCCCAGTGGGCACCCAATATTGTTTAAATGTTGCATTAAGGTAAAATCACTAAAAATCAGACCCCCCTGGTATGTTTTGCTTGATTATTTTACAGTCCTCGCTTTAACCTCTTTACCTCGTAGAGGAGCCTTGCGGGCCTGGGTAAGTTTTTTTGTAAACGCAGATGAGGGTTAATCAATCAGCAATGTTTAGGCAACATTTCCTGGGAATGTTAGGGCAATGTTAATTTGATATACCCATGCCCACTGGGATATATATATGTGTTTTTGCACTCCAAATTTGATCGAAGGCTGGCTCCTCCATATCATATAGCAATCTATCTATTTATGGTATAAATATTGATTTTCCAGGACCAAATCAGGAGAGTTCGAGATAAGCAGAATTTGACCATCAATTCATCACAGCTTACTATAGAGAATGCAGCTGATAAGGTATGTTTTTTGCTTCAAAATGAATGAAAACATGGAAGCACCTTCCATGTTAAAAGGTTCCTAAAGTTCTTAGACTGGATGGCCGCAAACTATTTACATTTGGGTGACATACAGGAAAATATAAAATCCTGGGCAAAATAGCGGAGGTTAATAACAACATGTGGGGAAGGAAGGCCTATAATTTGCAGCCTTCTAGTCTTAGTCATTGTCATACTAAAAGAAGGGTGAGCGCTCGTGGCTGCGCTATTCCGTCTTTTAGTGTGACGCCGACTTTTAGTGAAGTTGGGTCGCACCTGGTATCAAGTGGCATTTTACAAGATTTGGGTGTATAATGTGGCGTGCCAGGCTCACCTTGTTAGGTGTTAGGGATCTTTTAGCATGGACATTTGCCAAAGTGTTCTCATACAACGGAAATCTGCAAAACTTAAATTACAAACAGACAAGACACTAAGGGCTGCCGTTACTGGTTTACATGGTTTGCTTTTCCACCGATAGAAGCAAAACGGGCCCGACCAATATTTAAAAAAAAATACCATAGCTATTTTATTAGAAAAGGGCTCGAGACTGGATTGAGAACCACTGAATCAAGTAATTGTGACCTAATGTATAGTATTATACAGACAGATGCAAAAGCACATGGACAGATGATACCAACTATACTGTTTCAATCTCTTCCGTATAAAAATAGTATACCTGCTGTTTTGTTTTGAAAATATTTAACATTATTATGATTATTAAGGATGTATTCCATAGATCATGGACGCCTATTAAGTGTACACGAATACACGGTCGTGTCCCCCTAGGACTCAGGAATTGACATGATGGAACCATAGAGGGCATTCTAAGCTTCCAGGCCGTTTTTAAATTTTGAAAATCAGACAAGTATTAAGGGAGATATGTCCAAAAATGTGTCAGAGTGAGTTACCTTCGGAAACATGATGGGCACGGACCTCTGTGTAACACAACCCAAACTCCAAATTCGTGTCCCCCTAATTTTAGACAATGGGCGTCCCTGTATATCTCTAGATAGATACAAAACAGTCGGTCTCTATTTTGGAGAATGTAAACCACTTACAACAATCTTTATTTTCCATCTAACCATTTATTTTCAGGTTGCCGAGAAAATCACTGATTTAGCTGAGAAAACACCAAGAACAGTGAAGCTCATTAAAAGGAAACTCAAACGAAGCATTATCAATCATGATAATTACTCCAAGACTAAAACCATGACTAAAAGTAGCAAAAGGTAAAAAGATTCAATTCTCACGAGTGATCACATACATGTACAGGGGTAAAAAATTATGAAGCAAATGAAAGACAGTAATAAAATAATGAAAGTCTTAAACTGTTTTTGTATTCTGATTAAATGTAAGCGCAAGACCACGAAGCAGGGAGATAATGAAGTTGGCAGTGTCTGTTTGTCCGCTGTCCATTTGTTTGTGTGATAATGCTCTCCTGTTTAGAGGCTCGGCTTGCAACAGAGAGCAACAACCAGTTACCACCATTACCAGTCTAAGCTGATTGTCTGTGTGTCTGTTATCAGTGTGCATATGCGGATAATTGCATGGATGTGGTCGATCAGCTTTTAATTAATACATGTCCTCAATGTATATTGCAGGAAACTCTCAGTGATAGACGAGCAGGCAGTTCCACAGCCAACGAATAAGAAACCAAGAGTTGAGATGGAAACATCTCCAGCAAATCCACAAGTAGAGCCAGGAGATGCAACTTTGGATAGAAGTCCAATAGGTCCGAAGACCCAAACAAAAGGAAATGAGACATGCACTACAGAAAATGGACAACAAGTTACATTTGAGCCAAACATGTTTGTAATTACTGCAGAGGATGAGAACAAGTTTGAATACCTTCGGGTGGATAAAATCATCCCAGATGAAGACTTTGGACATTATTTCGAGGCGACATACCTTACTCTGGGTGAAAATAGAGAACTTGCTGTACTCAACTACCCAAAGACTACTAAACCATGGATTGATCTCAAGGTTCCAAGGGATGCTGTTATCATGAGCTTAGGATTCAACAGTCACGTCAGCCTGGAGGTTGAGAAGCAGATTTTGCAGCTGATTCAGGAAATTTATGCAGTTTAAAACTACACACAGTGAGACTGCTTGGATGTAAAATTGGTGTTCTTATGCATTTTAAATTGGGAAAGACCAAAATGGATCTTACTGTGAAAAGGATAAATTTCCATACTTTGTGCTGCGCATTTTGACTGGACTTGTTCTAAACATTTCAAGATGCATCAGTCATAGTTAGGGGACGACCATTAGTGATCTGGGGGGGGAGGGAATTAAATCGAAAGAAAAAAATTTCTGAGGCCCTTCTCCAGAATTTTTTTTTTATGAGGCACTTTTTAGAGAGGCCTCCCCGGGGGAAAAATTATACGATGGAGCTTCATTTTGAAAATTTCCTCTGCCCCCCCAGATCATTAATGGCCGCCCCCTTAATCAGTAACAGCTCATATGATGCAAGAATCTGTCTGGAAAATGGGGGTTTCTGCCCATAAACAGTGAGCAAAATTATCTTTAGGCACTAGAAAGTATTGTTCCAATTAGTGTGGTGAAGGTAGGAGATTGTAGATTTGGTAATGTTTTATCAAAAGAGGATATTCATGGAGTATTTGATATACAAATGCATGCTCCTGTACAGGTCAGCAATCCATGTTACGTAACATGGATCTCTAGTACTCAGCTTTCAATTGTAATGTAGATTGGTGTGATTGATTTCAATTATCAACTTAAAGTGAATAAATTTAATCTAGACGACATATTGTAAATTGAATCAATTATTCTCTGGCATGTTATTCATGATTGACGGCACAAAGTCAAAAAGCTTCTCTCTTTAAACCTCGAAAGACAAAGTGCTGATCATGGTAAATTAAACATAACCCTTTTATTGTCTAAGAAGAGGCTTCACGTTAAATGGGAGGATGTTTGTGTACACCAAGTGTTTATATAATCACATTTATCCCGTAGTATTTGACCTTTCCTTAAAGCAAATACAAACAGATGAGGATGCTGAAACAAAAGGTTAAGCCTAATTACTTCTATCAAAGGAAATTCAACAACTTTCATACACTGTCAAATACTGAATCTTAGGGTCAGTAAAAGTAATATGATTTAAGCAGGGTTTGGTGATAATTTCAGTTCTAGGCTATGTACTAGTGTGGGGCGCTGCACTCGACAGGAGGAAATAA
>JAAUYA010069570.1_pt1 | contig 11267 bp, 11 predicted proteins | sample 7278161 | NCBI WGS metagenome assembly JAAUYA01 (sample SAMN14350120, study PRJNA611818) | marine sediment metagenome | isolation source: surface marine sediment (3m) | place: French Polynesia: Moorea | collected 2018-08
ACAATTTTGATTTGAGGGATAGGGCTGCGGGGCGGGAAGGGGGGATTTTTAGTGATCTGCTCTGAATCCATAGTTGTCGGCTGAGATATGTCCCCCCTTTCCGGCAGGGGACCGCACATCACGGTAATCCCCAAATGTTTTAGAGGCGGCGGCACTTCAACCAGTGCCATTTCCGTTAGCTCGTGCTTTAGGGGGATAGTGGGCAAATGAGAAGCTGAGAGAATGGTATTGAGCGCAGAATAGGTACAGTTAAAGACATATTTGGCCGTGACGCGCACCACTTCGCGGCTCTCTTCGAGATCGTCTCCTGAGTCAGTTTGAAAATTAACTTCAATTCCCCCCGCATCATCACAATTTTTTAACTTAATATTTATCAAAATTGCTAGCGATGCACTCTCGATATTCATTGACAAATTGAGGAAAGTTGACTCGGGAGCGCAGGGCTGTCAGAATACTTCTGGGATAGTGATAGCCGTTGTGAACTCTAGCTTGATTGGCAAAAGAGGCACGTTGCAGTAAATCAGACTCCTTTTCCAGAATCAGAATAGCTTTCATGTACTGTTTAAGGTACAGCGAGAGCTGGCAACCGAAAAAGCCTCCTCCAATTACCACAGCATCATATTGAAAAGATTTCACCATATCAAAGAAATTGTTAACTACTAAGTGCTGTAAGCCAATAGGCCTTATGTTTGGGTCAAAGTCCTCCAAGATAGGAGGGATTTAGCCAACGAAGGCAAAGTATTTGCTACTTTTCTTGCCAATCTCTTAAGTTGATAGCCGAGTTTCGTGTTATGATTGCCCATCAGTTCCAATTACCGATCGCTCGATGGCTAAGATAACTTTTCCTGTAGTAATTATAGATGGCATATTTTTCCAAATCAATTCCACGGGTATCGCCCGAGTTTGGCAAAATTTACTGAAACAATGGAGTCAATCAGGCTTCGCTGGCAATTTAATCGTGTTAGATCGAGGTAAGACAACTCCGAGAATTCCCGGTATTATCTACCACGATCTTGAAACCTATGACTATAGAAAATCAGGTTCAGATGCCCAAAATTTACAGTCAATTTGCGATCGCTACCAGGCAGATATTTTTATCTCTACTTACTATACAACACCTGTAACTACTCCTTCTATATTTATGGGTCATGATATGATTCCTGAAATTCTAGGCATGGACTTAACCGCACCAGAATGGCGAGAAAAACATTACGGTATTCTTCATGCGAGTAAATACATAACTGTTTCTAATAATACAGCTAGAGATTTAACCAGATTTTTCCCCCATATTGTCCCCGAACAGATTACAGTTGCTTACCCTAGTGTGGGGGAAGAATTTTTTCCTGCCCAAACAGAAGATATCAATAAATTTAAAGCTAAATATCAAATAAATAAACCTTATTTTCTCTTTGTGGGCACGAGATTAAGCTATGATAACTACAAAAATGCGATCGCTTTATTTAAAGCTTTTCATGAATTAGCTAACTACCAAGATTTGGCTATAGTTTGTGTGGGAGGAGAATCTAAATTAGAATCGGAGTTAGTATCTTTAGTCAAACAAGATACCAGTATTCATCTGATCAGACTTGACGATCGTGAGTTAAGAGCTGCTTATTCGGGGGCGATCGCCTTAGTTTATCCTTCTCGATATGAAGGATTCGGACTGCCGATTATAGAGGCTATGGCTTGTGAATGTCCAGTAATTACTTGTCGTAATTCTTCCATTCCAGAAGTAGCAGGAGAAGCAGTATGGTATGTAAAAGAAGATGATATTATCGCTATGGTTGATGCTTTAAATAAAGTTCAAATTTCTGAAATAAGAGATAAATTAATTACAGCAGGTTTAGTACAAGTAAAACAGTTTTCGTGGGCAAAAATGGCCAGTATTGTTGCTGAAGTACTAACTAAAACAGCTAGAGAATATCAAACTGCTTCAGTTAGTAAAAATGCCTTGCTATGGACCAAATTGAGACAAGAACAAGCTCAGCAACAAAAGCTAAAATTTCTCGATGATGATAGCTGTGAAAAAGTTGCGAATCTACAACAAAAAGTTGCGAATCTACAACAAGAAGTTAATAGCTTACATGGAGAGATTGAATATTTATCGACAACCAAAGCAGCTTTTCGCTCTATAATCAAGAACCTCATCAGAAAGTTAGGAATGTTTGATTTCTTCGACAAGCACCAGAAATTTTTTGTCCCTCTATCTAATTTTATTTTGCGCGATACTTGGAAACCTAGAACCTAGTGGTGGAATGCAGAATATGACATGCAGAATGCACCAGTGAAAAAGACTTATTTTTCAGTACTTACAAGAATTCTAAACTCCCGTCTCACTTATGCCCTTTACCACTAGTACACGACGGCGTAAGTCCTTCTACCATTCAAAATAAGGGAAACCCTTACTGAATCATACTTTTGAATGCGTGAGTTTTGAGTGCGTGACTTCCGCGTAGCGGTAATAGTACCGCCTCTAAATAAGCACTTATTACTTATTACTTCCCCTCAGAACCAATCAGTCTTGTTCATGAAAATATGGTGACACCCAAACCATTATCTTTCCCGTAATAACTCCCACTAGAATAGCAGCTACAACTCCCACTAGAATGGCGGTTACAACTCCCACTAGAATTCCCACTTGTGCTCCCACTGTGTATCCCACTACAGCAGAGCCAATAAAAAGGGCTGTAGATAAGAACATAAAAATGGCCATAGTAGTAACTAGAGGCCAAATCATAATCAAGCTCACACCTAAGAGCATAAAGGAAAACACAACCCATAAGATAGGAAATAAGTACATATCATAAGGATTCGCGATCGCAGCAGTGTCCAAGATGCCCACAAACCAACCCACAGAGGTAGCAAGGACCAACCTTTTAGATCTTCTAACCTGCCTTCTAATTATTAACCACTGTACTTGCCCGACTAAAAAGCCTTGTATAACTCTAAGCACAAATAATCCCACAACATTACTCACATAAAAGTAAATAATAGTGGCGATAACAATTAGAGCTACGGTCAGTGCTATTTTTGCGAGCCATTTATTTATATTCACTAATATCTCTAAAAATTGAAGGTTTAGTAAAGATTGATTAACCAGTCCTTAACCAAAGATATGTTATTTGACAGCGCTTTTCAAGTTGCTGAACCACAAAAAGCTAAAATGTATCAAAGCAAAAAATTATCATATTTTTTAGCTTACCATTTCTGTTCTCTGTTCTTGGCTAAAAAAATTGAGATGCGTTTGCCCTACTGCATGGAGTTGTGTTATTGACTTAAAAATTAAATCTTAATATAATTTGAGGTAATTTTAGCATTTTTTTGTCCAAATTAACAATTACCAACCCCAATTGATGATGAAATCTACCCAGTTATCCTACCCCATATATATTTTAGGCGCAGGGCCAGCAGGATTAGCAGCTGCATATCAACTAACCAAACAAGGTTTTCCCGTAGTAGTGGTGGAAAAAGACGCCAAAGTTGGTGGTTTAGCGAAAAGTATTGAATATCAGGGCTTTATCCTTGATTTTGGTCCTCATCGGTTTTTCACTAAAGTTGGACCTGTACTTAAACTATGGAACGAAGTTTTGGGTAAGGAGCAAGTAAGCGTTAATCGTCTCACTCGTATTTATTATGGAGGAAAATACTTTAGTTATCCTCTTAAAGCAGTACAAGCTCTATTAACTTTAGGTATCTGGGAAAGTTTTAAAATTATCTCCTCATATGTTTGGATACGTTTACTGCCTAATCCTAATCCTAAAAACTTTGCTGAGTGGGTAACCAACAAGTTTGGTAAGCGATTATTTGAAATTTTCTTTGAAGCATATACTGAGAAATTATGGGGAATTTCTTGCCAAGAGATTAGTGGAGATTGGGCAGCACAAAGAATTAAAGGTTTATCTTTATTATCAGCAATTCGTAATGCTTTATTAGGAAATAGTGGTAGAGTTAAAAGTTTAGTCGATCAGTTTCAATTTCCTCGTCTAGGCTCAGGTCAACTATACGATAAAATTCAAGAATATCTCGAAGATAATCAACAAGAAGTATTGGTTAATACTGAGGTAGTTAAAGTACATCATGAAGGTTATCAAGTCACTCAGATCACCTTGAGAAATTGCCAAACAGGAGAGGAAAAAATTGTCAACTGTGGTGGATTAATCTCCTCAATCCCCATTAGTTTTTTGGTACAACAAATTAATTCACCTCCTCCAAGAAGAGTAATCGATGCTGCCAAATCTCTCAGATTTCGTAATACTATTCTTGTTTATTTAATTGTTGAAGGTAGTAATTTATTTCCTGATAATTGGCTTTATATTAATGAACCCCATGTCCAATTAGGAAGGATAACCAATTTTGCTAATTGGTCACCAGCGATGTTACCTAATGGCAATCAGACTCCTTTATGTTGTGAATATTGGTGTAATTTTGACGATCCTTTTTGGACTAAACCTGAAGATGAGTTGAGATTGCAAGCAGAACAAGAATTAAGAAAAATTGGTCTATTAAAGAAGGAGAAAATAGCTAGTGGTTTCGTGGTGAGATTACCTCGCACTTATCCTATTTATGCGGGTAACTATAAACAGTCTTTAGCAGAAATTCAAGGATATCTACAACGGTTTAATAATTTACAATTAATTGGTCGTTACGGAGCATTTAAGTATAACAACCAAGATCATAGCTTGCTAATGGGAATTTTAGCAGCAGAAAATATTATGACTCCTGGCAAACACGATTTATGGGCAGTTAATTCTGATAGTGAATATCAAGAAGAAGCTCAAGCAAACACTGCTACAACTAAGGCAAGCAAAGTAAAACTATCTCGACGCAGAAAAGTAATTAATCTAATTAAACAATTTGGGGGTTATCTAGTCACTGGAGGAACTGCTACCGTAGTTGATGTCCTAGTTTTTTCTATTCTAGTTAATTCTGGATCATGGTATGTTCTGGCTTTATTTATCAGTTATTTTTTGGGTTTAACCAGTAATTTCTGGCTGAGTCGTCGCTTTGTGTTTGGGGTTTATTGGCAAAATGCTTTAGGGCAATATGCCGTGTTTACTACTGTCGCTCTTAATAGTTTACTTGCCAATTTAGGGCTTCTACAATTACTAATTAATGATTTTAATTGGGAACCAACATCAGCACGTTTAGTCAGTGCGGCATGCGTAGCAATTTTGAGTTTCTCGGGACATAAATTATATTCTTTTTCCAGTAAGATGGAATCGAGTACTCGTCAATCAGCCAGACTTAATTAAACTATGAGTTCATCAGAAACTGTAGGCAAAGCGAAGGTAAAATCCAAAAGACTTAACTCGGCATTTAAGCAACTAATGACAATTCACTGGTGGATGGCATTGTGCTATCTGGTGCTATTTGTGGTGGGTACATCCATGGCACAGTTGCCAAGAGAAGTTTCCATTCGTGGCTCACTCTATGGCTTTCACAAGTCAATGGGCGTGTTGACGATCGCCTTACTGAGTTGGAGAATCCTGGTGCTGATGCGTGTCTGGTGGCGTAAGTACATCAAAAGGCTACCCAAATTTACGAGTAAATGGTTCAGAAACTTTGTCGTGCACGTTACTTTGTACATATTTATGTGGGTAGTTCCCATTACAGGATTATTCCTCTCTAACTCTTACAAGAGCAATAATGTGAAATTATTTGGCATTGTTGTGCCAGACATCTTTCCGGAAAACTCGGCCATGGTTGAGCTGGGCAGAAATTTGCATTTCTGGTTTTCTTACACGTTTCTGGCGTTCATCTTGCTGCACACAATCTTGCAGTAGAAGGTGGTAAGGGCAAATTGGAAGCGCTTTACTAACTTTTGGGCAAAGCATCTGGCAGTTCCCGATCGCTCTTCGTGAGCTTAACTTCAGTTATCTTGCTTGAACTTGAACCAATTTTCTAATTTTTCCTGAAATAGTAATGACTCGATCACAGAGATTGCCCAAGATTTAGGCTATCAATACCCTGAGCATTTCTCTCGTGCTTTTAAACGTTGGATTGGCATGAGTCCACGCATATTTCGCCAGAAATTATCCTCTTGCCAAGGATAGGAATCCTTCAGAAGCCAATTATAGCTAGTTTACAGAATGTTTATGTAATGATTTCCCATTCTAATTCTTTATCTCTCGAATACTGGAACGAGATAGTTTTAAAATATTCCTTGAAATGTTTTCTTGTTCCAAATCTTTCATATTTTCAATTGATTCAGGATGGTCATCAGAATTACTGCACTCGCTGAAAGCCCCTGCTTTGCGATATGCGACGGAACCAGTATTGAAACTCAAGAGATATCGATCCTGCTACGAAAGCGATCGCACTATAAAAAATAATATTGAAACGATGATATGATGTCATTAAATATGACATTGAGTTCATATTATTGTTAAAAACACTATGGTGAGGATGAGTTGGCAGGTATTATTCCATGATGAGTTTGTATTAGAATTTGATAAATTCTCCAGAAACGTACAGAAAAGAATGTTAGCTAGAATTAAGTTATTAGAAGAATTCGGACCTCAATTAGGAAGGCCTCATGTTGATACTCTGAAAGGTTCTAAGTATAGCAATATGAAAGAACTTCGCTTTGATGGTGATGATGGAGTTTGGAGAATAGCCTTTATTTTTGATCTTCAACGAAATGCAATTTTATTAGTTGGAGGAGATAAATCGGGTGTTAAAGAGAAACGTTTTTATCAACAATTGATTAACAAAGCCGACTCAAGATATCAAGAGCATTTAGAAAATATATCAGAATAAGGAGATTTAACAAGATGACTAAAACTATGGAAGAAATAATGGCAAAATTTACCTCAGATGAACAAGCAGAAATTCAAGCAGAGGCAGACGAATTGATTGCGGAAGAAATGACTCTCAGGGAATTGAGAAAGGCTTATCATTTAACACAAGTAGAAATGGGAAAGCAACTAGGTGTAGGGCAAGATACGATTTGTAAACTGGAGAAACGAACTGATTTACTACTCTCAACTTTAGCTAATTATATTGAGGCTTTGGGAGGCAATCTCAAGTTAGTAGCAGAATTTCCGGAAAAAAAAGCGGTGGTTCTTAAAGGATTAGTAGACTTAGGCAATGATTCTCAATGATTTGTAATTATGATAATAAAAATTGCGGTTTTTTGCTATAGTATTTCTCGGGTTTATGAGTTACGATTGAATACTTCTCGCTCAAGAAAACATAATCTTTCGTTATGTTCAATATATAAAGGAAACTGGGATGACACACAATGGAAATGGATTATTGACGAGAAAGCTAATCAGAAATACATCAAACAACTCAAGCAAGATAAATTCTCGGATCTAGAAGAAAAACCAGATTGTAGTCACTGGGAGTAAAAATAGCACATATATTCTGCTTTTACCAATAGTAAAAATCTTGTTGTTTCTCAAAACGCCATTATCTTAACCAAATAACCGGCGATCGCCTTGCTGAGTTGGAGAATCCTGGTACTGATGCGTGTCTGGTGGCGTAAGTACATCAAAAGGCTACCCAAATTTACTAGCAAAACGATGCCTCACCCATGAGCTTGATGGTAATCCATGATTTAGTCAATACACTGTTATCCATTTGTAAGGGGCAAGTTTAGAGGTGATCGTCAAAGCCATCAAATCTCTACAGGCGAAAAATCAACCCAGAAATTCAGTCATGTTAACTACCCATTCATGGAGCCAAAGGATTGGAAGCAAAACGGGTATTTTTCCTCCAACCCAGATTAGTACCCCATCATGCGGCTACCACTGACTCTGAAATTAGAACAAGAACGGAACCTTTTATTTGTTGCTTATACTCGTTCTCAACAGCAAATATATTTAGCAGATTGAAGAGTTTAGCGAGAATAGCTATTATCTTAACTTCAGACTTTTCACTGCTTTTTGGCGTTGACTAAATAACTTAAAATAAGTAGAAACCAACAATTCTTTCACAGGAAAAGCAACATAAGTTAAAGGATTAATGGTAATAATAATATTGCGAAAATCTCTCACAGCTAAATTAACTATTTGTTGGGCTACCCAATCGCCAGACATTACTCCAATAGGATTAAGATTACTCTTAAAAGGTCCTAAAATTAATTTTCTAATTATACAAGGGGCATCTAAACGCCGTAGGGTAACCAAATCACCCAGAGTGCGCTTACTCAGCTCATAAAGAGGACTAAAAGCAGGATTCACTTCTGCTTCAGAAGTATTAACCCACACCTCTTTTCTAGCTATGTCTTCATTACTACGAATCGTATTAAAAAATAATTCCATTAACCGCCAACTAGAAAAGGTATTAATTTCATAAGAAACAGCGATCGCCTCTTTCGTTCTCTCTCCATGTACGTTGAGGCCATGATTGAGGATGAGGATATCTATTTTTTCTAATTGTGAAGTTAATTCTGACTCTTTTCCTGCTTGCCATTTAATAGTTTTAATTGGTAAATTTTCCCCATTTATATCTATCAATATTTCTTGCTCTTTAGAAGTTAAAGCCGTGACTTTTGCCCCTTTGAGATATAGTTGTTTTAATAATGCTTTTCCTAAAGTTCCTGATGCACCTGTAACAGCAATTTTTTTTCCTTTTAATGATAAAGCTGTGCCCATAATTTTATCTACTAAAGTAAAAGTGCCACAAAAATAAGCATTTTGATTGTCAAAATGATGTCGCCAATGATAAGGTCGATTGACAAACCATTGAGTAGGTAAGCTTTTAAAATCGCCCTGGGCATGAGTAATATCGGTTATTTCATCCGCATAGGGAACCCCTAAACCACGAGCGATCGCTCCTGCTGTAAATGTTAAGCTATACACTGAACCCATCCACACTGTCCATTGATATGCTTCTAAGCTTCCCTCAGAGAGCATCAACCAGGCAAAAACTCCACTAAACAGCAGCATCACTATCGATTCAGGTAGATCGTTATACCAATTTGCTTGACGGTAAATACTCTCACTAGCTACCGATAAATCTGGTTTAAATACGCGATGGTGCTGAAGGTGTAGACGATATAAAGGTTGCCAACTATGAGCAAGTACATGGTAAGTGTCTCTGACTAATTCTACCCATAACACTGAACCCAAGGCGATCGCTATTGCTAGTATTTCTGAATTTACCATATATGTATAATTTTAGATAATAATTAAGTGCATATAGTATTATAATTTAATTGTTTGGTCAAACCTGTAGGCGGGAAAATTGAGCCCCAATTTTTCACAATTGCCGATACAATAGGAAAAATTAGAGATCAAGTAGGTTATTAAAAGCCAATAGCAATTATGCCAGAGAATTTTTGGAAAAGCAACGAAGCAGACACGGAGATCACAGAGATAGATGATATGATCAGCTCATTTCTGTCTGAATGGTCAGATCCTGAAGCAGAAGAAGAAGAGTTTAGAAGTGACTTTTTTCAGGGTTTGTCAGGAAGACGGAAGAAAGCTGCCTTTACGCTTATGGTAGTATGGGGAGTTACAATAGGGATACATTTGGTTTCTTGGGGTATTTGGGTAGCAGTAGGCATTGCTGGAATGATTACAGTTCAAGGCATGAGGCTCTTGTTAGCCAACTCACAAACTCAGCCGAAAATCTTATCAGATGCTCCCCTAGCAGATACTCCTACCGTATCTTTGCTAATAGCTGCCAAGAATGAGCAGGCGGTAATTGGCAAATTAGTAAAAATGTTGCTGCAACTAGACTACCCGAGAGATAAATATGAAGTGTGGGTGATTAATGATAATAGTAGTGATAACACCGGAGCAATTTTAGATCAATTAGCACAAACTCACCAACAATTAAAAGTAGTCCATCGAGATCAAAATGCTATTGGAGGTAAGTCGGGGGCTTTAAACCAAGTTTTACCTTTAACCAAAGGTGACATTATCGGCGTTTTTGATGCTGATGCTACCGTAACTAGAGACTTACTCAAGCAAGTAGCATCCATGTTTGCAGAGGATAAATTAGGTGCAGTGCAAGTGCGAAAAGCGATCGCCAATGCCCCAGAGAATTTTTGGACTCAAGGGCAAGCAGCAGAAATGGCATTAGATAGTTATTTTCAGCAACAACGCATCGCTAGTGGCGGCTTAGGAGAATTAAGAGGAAATGGGCAATTTGTAAGGCGTAGTGCACTATTTAGTTGTGGTGGTTGGAATGAACAGACTATCACCGACGATTTAGATTTAACTATTCGTTTACACTTAGATCGATGGGATATTGGCTTATTAGAATTTCCTGCCGTGGAAGAAGAAGGAGTAACAAGGGCGATCGCTCTTTGGCATCAACGTAACCGCTGGGCGGAAGGCGGTTATCAGCGTTACCTTGACTACTGGCGTTTTATTCTCAGTAACCGTCTCAGTTGGCAGAAGAAATTTGATTTAATCTACTTTGCCTTTGTACAGTATATCCTTCCTACCGCAGCTATTCCCGACTTCTTGATGATGCTTACTCGCGATCGCTTACCTCTAGTAGCTCCTCTTACCAGTATCACCTTGACTTTCGCTTTTTGGGGTATGTTTACTGGTTTACGCCGTACTCAAACTAAGCTTAAATTGAGCCTTGCTGATTTATTACAACTCGGTTGGCAAAGTCTGCGGGGTATGATTTACATGATTCACTGGTTGATAGTGATGCCGAGTATTACTGCCCGTATGTCTATTCGCCCCAAACGACTGAAATGGGTTAAAACTGTCCATGAAGGTACAGAGGATGAGAGTTTAGAATTGGGAGTTAATTAGTTAATAAGGCGTTGTTCAAAAAGGGGGGATTTTGGGTAACACAAGCAGGCGATTTATGTAGGGTGCGTGATTGCCGTCCTTTTTGTATCCTAATCTATTAGGAATAGCTATTTGTGCCGCAGGTGCACCGCCACTAACTCTGGCAACTAAAATCTACCATCTACCATCTATTAGATTCTTCTGGACAATATCAAATTCAGCCAGCGAATGCTGATGGACGCTATTGGATACCGGAAATGAATCTTTTTCTGGGAGTTTGGCAAGGAAAGCGAGAAAATCGCTCTGGTTATTGGTTGCGTTGGTGGAATCAGTCAGGAGAGTTATTACTCTGGGGTTCCGAGTTGGCTAAACAAGAGCATGAGCGTGCCGAACAAGAGCGTCAGCGTGCCGAGCGTTTGATAGCTCAATTGAGAGAGGCGGGGATTGAACCAGACTCACGGTTCGCTCATTTTGGAAACCTGCTAGCTAAATAAATAGGATAGAAACAAGTATTGACAAGCTATTGAGCGATTAAGGTCAGCTCCCAATCGAGTGAAAAGAAGG
>JAAUYA010207355.1_pt1 | contig 11262 bp, 7 predicted proteins | sample 7278161 | NCBI WGS metagenome assembly JAAUYA01 (sample SAMN14350120, study PRJNA611818) | marine sediment metagenome | isolation source: surface marine sediment (3m) | place: French Polynesia: Moorea | collected 2018-08
CTTTTGAGAATGGAGATAGCTACGGCTTAGCTCAATTTATTCAGGTACTAGCTAATAATCCCGAGCTAGTAGAGTCTATGGGTAGGGCATCTCGTCAACATTTATATGCCAATTTTACTCTAGAGATTGCTGCTCAAAAGTACTTTGATATTTTGCTCAAAGCGAAGGAAACCTCTATGTGATTGTTCAAATAGTTTTTTTTGTTGGCCACCGCTATACTAATGGAGAAGTAAAAACTAATAACCGGATGATTTAACTAATGACTAATGAGTGAGCAAGAACCTTTAATTGAATTAAAAGGAGTATGCAAATCCTTCGGTAATAATATAATTTTGGATCATGCCGATCTTACTATTTATGAAGGAGATGCCTTAGTAATTATTGGTCCTAGTGGTACGGGAAAATCAACTATTCTTCGTCTCATTGCTGGTTTATTACCTTTGGATGCAGGAGAAATTTATGTCAAGGGGAAAAAACGCCTTGGTTTAATCGAAGATCAGGGCGATCATATCGCTATTAGTATGGTATTTCAGCAAGCTGCTTTGTTTGATTCTTTAACAGTCAGAGAAAATGTGGGTTTTTTCTTATATCAACATTCTTCTCTATCGGAAGAGAAAATAAAAACCTTGGTAGACGAGAAACTAAAGATGGTGGGTTTAGCCGGTACTGGCGATCGCTTGCCGGCGGAATTATCTGGAGGAATGCGTAAACGGGTTAGTTTTGCTCGTGCCATTATGTCCAATCCCGAAAATTCTGACCATTCCCCTGAAGTAATTTTATATGATGAGCCTACTGCCGGACTAGACCCCATTGCTTCTACCGTTATAGAAGATTTAGTGAGATATTTACAGAGATCTTCTGATGCTTGTAACACTTATGTAATCGTAACTCACCAAGAGAGTACGATCAGACGTACCGGCGATCGCGTAGTTTTTCTCTATGGTGGTAAAATTCAATGGCAGGGAAGTATCAACGAAATTGATACTACTGATAATCCCCTAATACGACAATTTTTTAGTGCAAGTGTTACCGGACCAATTAAAGTATTTAATTAAATGGAGAAGCTATGCTACGTTCACAAACTATTAGAGAAGGCTCCGTCGGTTTATTTATCCTCATAGGATTACTCGTTTTTGGCGGGGTAATTTTTTGGTTGAGAGGAACAAGGTTTAGGACTGATAGCTTTCAAATTACCATCGCATTTGAAAATGCGGGTGGTTTAAGAGAAGGGGCGAAAGTACGCTACCGAGGCATTGAAGTGGGAAAAATTGTCGATATCAATCCTAGTAGTAATGGAGTGGAGATTGTGGTGGAGATTGGCGGAGCCCTGAGAATTCCCCGCGAAGTTAAAATCCGCACTACTCGCTATGGACTTTTGGGAGAAACGGTGATCGATATTGTTCCTCAACAAGAGCTTATTGCTGAAGCTGAGTCCATCAGTCCTTTTAGTAATGAATGTCGAGAATCTCAACTAATTATCTGCGATGGAGAGCGTATTGAAGGTGAGGCAGGAGCAGAGCTAGTTAGTAGTTTAAATCGTTTAGCTCAACTTTATGGTAGTGATGAATTTTATGGCAATCTTAATTCAGCAGCTAAAAATGCTGCTTTAGCAGGTGCTAGAGTTGCAGTATTGAGTGATGAATTGTCTAAATTTACTCAAGAAATTAGAGCAGATATTTCTAAGTTCTCAGAAACGGCTGATGCCTTTACTCAAACTGCTAATGCTGCCAACGAACAAATTACTCAATTAGGAGATCAATTTAGCACAACTTCTAATCAGATTAATCTTTTAGTAACTAATCTGAATGAGATTATTGATAATAATAAAAATAATTTCAATGAAACTATTACTAATGTTAATGATATCAGTAAGCAACTCAGCACTTTTTTAAAAAAATTAGAATTTACCGTTACAGAATTTAACTCAACTTTAGCTGTAACTGACATTAAAAAAACAGGTCGCAATTTAGAAAAATTGACGACAAATTTACTAGAAATTTCTGATAAATTAAATCAACCAACTAATTTGGTCGTACTTCAAGAAACTTTAGATTCAGCCAGAGTCACCTTTGCCAATACAGCTAAAATAACTTCTGATTTAGATGAATTAACTGGCGATCCAGAGTTTAGAAATAATGTTAGAAAATTAGTTGATGGCTTAAGTAACTTAGTATCTTATACTGATACTTTAGAGCAGCAAATTAAACTAGTTAAAATTTTGTCAGAAGCCAACCAAATTGCTCAGAATCCCCCTGAGCAAAAGCCTAATTTACCAGCCTTACAAAATAAGAATAAAAAAAATATCGATATTCTTGATAAAAAATTCCCTACAGTAATGTATGTAAAACCTAATGATATTGCCAATCAAATCGATGTTAAATCATTTTCTAAGTAGTTTGTTAATTGTTGATGGTTGATGGTTGTAATCATATTTTTGACTTTTGAATGCGTGAGTTTTGACTTTGAGCGCAGCGATTATCCTCCAATTTGTGACATGGTGCGTCGATAAATACCACGCTCAGTACCAGATTCTCTCTGCTTAAAATTAATCTCTGGTTTAGCGATTAATAATTCTTTGACTTTCTGCCTAATTTGCTTAGTATTTACTCCTTGACGCAAAGCAGTTTTGAGATCAATTTGCCCAGTTTCATTTAATAAACAAGGGCGTAACCAACCATCGGCAGATAAGCGCATTCGGTTACAGCGATCGCAAAAACATTCAGACATTTGCGAAATAAAACCTAAAGTACCCTGAGCACCTGGAATTTGAAATACATCCGCCGGACCATTTCCTCGAATTTGAGATGCTTGTAAACCCCATTTTTGTCGAATTTGTTGTCTTAATTCTTCTGAAGGTATCCACGCCCTCTCACCGAACATTTTACTATTACCAATGGGCATAAATTCAATAAATCTAACGTGCCAATGACGATCTATAGTTAAGGCAACTAAGTCTAAAATCTCATGGTCATTAATCCCCGGAATTACTACTACATTTAATTTTAAAGGGTTAAAACCAACTTGATAAGCTGTTTGTATTCCCTGCCAAGTTTGTTGCCAGCGACTTTTCCCTTTATTACCAATAATTTGATTAAAAGTGTCTGGGTTGAGAGAGTCTAAACTAATATTAATTCTTCTTAAACCTGCATTGTAGAGAGCTTGCGCCTTAGATGCCAGTAAAAAACCATTAGTAGTCATGGCTAAATCTTCAGTTTCGGCAAAAGCAGTAATTTCTCTGACTAACTCTACCACATCTGAACGTAATAAGGGTTCGCCACCAGTTAAGCGAAATTTACTAAACCCCAAAGGAATAAAAACTTCCCTGAGTAGAGTTAATAATTCTTGCCTCTTAAGCAAATCTTGTTGGAGAAGATATTGTAATTCTTCCCCTTCTGGCATACAGTATTGACAACGAAAATTACAAGTATCAATTAAACTAATCCTTAAATAGTCAATTTTTTGATTGGTCATTAGCCATTAGTCATTAGTCATTAGTTAGTAGTTTAACAACCATCAACCATCAACCATCAACCATCAACCATCAACTAAATAGCATATTCTTGTAAAAGTTCTAGGGGAACGTATTTTAAGGCTGCTTCGTGGGTTGCCGCTAAAATTATCGGTGGTGCGGCTCCTGCATCTAAAGCTTCTTTCCATCGAGATATACACAGACACCATTTATCACCGGGTTTTAAACCGGGAAAGTTAAACATTGGTACTGGTGTACTTAAATCATTACCTCTAAACTTGGTAAATTCTAAAAATTCTGCGGTTACCTGGGCACAAACAACGTGCTTTCCAGCATCTTGAGGTCCAGTTTCACAGCATCCATTACGATAAAATCCCGTCATGGGTGATGTGCAGCAAATTTCGAGTTTTTCACCAACTACATTTCTTGAGTTTGCCATTAGCTCCACCGTAAGAGATTGTTTGTTTGATATCCTCTTGCTGAAAGATTCCAGCATCGAGGAGAAGAATTTTCACCAAATGTACTGAAATTAGTATAAGTTAGTAACAAGGTTTTACACTAAAATATAGTATAAATTTTTCGCTTGGTACAAATTAATGATATCTAATCCTCAACGCTATACCCCAACCCCCAAATATTCTGAGGTAGAAAAATCGCCTTCCTCCCGTGTATTTGAGCAAAAAAAAAGCCATCTTCCCTCTGTACCTATCTATATTTATCGTCAAATAGCAGAAGACTTAGCAACAACTAAAGCAGAGTTAGAAACCCTCAAAAGCCAAAATAAAAAGCTAATAGCACAAAATCAACAGTTAAAAAAGGAAGTAACTAAAATTGTTGCTTCAACCCAAAATTTGCAAGAAATACTCCAACAAGAAGTCAAAAGTAATACCCCAAGAATAAATTCGGGGACACCAGAGCACAACTCTGGGCGTAACTCTTCTTCTATCTCAAAAAAGATCCTAGAATTGGAGTATAATCAGCCTTATTCGGTCAAAAAATTGAATAAAAAGGCTAGAATTAATGTTTTTTGGCTAATTATTGCTATCATCGTCATTAGCCTAACTTTTTCTGTTGGTTCATTCTTTGTTGCTAAGTTACTACTAAATAATAATAATTGAGTAGATAATTGATTAAATTTGCAAGGGAATTTTCATGGCTAAAATTCAAGCTATTAGAGGAACAAAAGATATTTTGCCAGAAGAAGTCGGATATTGGCAGCAAGTGGAAGCAACCGCCGCAGATATTTTGAGTAAAGCTGCTTACCAAGAAATTCGCCCGCCAATTTTTGAGCAAACTTCCCTGTTTGAAAGGGGTATTGGTGAAGCTACCGACATAGTTGGCAAGGAAATGTATACTTTTAAAGATCGAGGCGATCGCTCGATAACGCTTCGTCCAGAAGGTACAGCCGGAGTAGTAAGATCGTTTATTGAACACAAACTCTATGCTCAAGGAGGAGTACAACGTCTCTGGTATTGTGGTCCCATGTTTCGCTATGAGCGCCCTCAAGCTGGTAGGCAAAGACAGTTTCATCAAATTGGCTTAGAATTGATTGGTACTCAGAATCCCCGTGCGGATGTTGAAGTAATTGCCATAGCTACAGATATCTTACAAGCATTGGGACTGAAAAACCTAACCCTTGAACTTAACTCTGTTGGCACTGGGGAAGATCGCCAACACTATCGCCAAGCCTTGGTTGAATATCTAGAACCTTACAAAAGTGAACTAGATCCAGACTCCCAAGAGCGTCTAACTCGCAATCCCCTCAGAATTTTAGACAGCAAAGACAAGAAAACTCAGGAAATAGCAGCTAAGGCTCCGAGTATTTTCGATTATCTCCATGATGATTCTAAAAGACATTTTGACCAAGTATGTTCTCTTCTAAGTGCTTTAGAGATTAAATATCAACTTAATCCTTGTTTAGTGAGGGGTTTAGATTACTATACTCATACTGCTTTTGAAATTCAATCTGAAGATTTAGGAGCACAAGCGACTGTTTGTGGTGGAGGTAGATATGATGGTTTGGTAGAACAATTAGGGGGTAACCAGACTCCGGCAGTGGGTTGGGCGATCGGCATGGAACGATTAATTTTACTGCTCCAACAATTACAACCTAGTCCTAGTTTAACCCCAGATTTATACATTGTTTCTAAAGGGCAAAAAGCAGAAAATCAGGCTTTAATTTTGGCACAAAAGTTACGTCAAGCAGGCTTTAAAGTAGATTTAGATCTCAGTGGTAGTGCCTTTGGCAAGCAATTTAAACGAGCCGATCGCAGTGGTGCGATCGCTTGTTTAGTCTTAGGAGATAATGAAGCAGAAAGCGAAACAGTACAATTAAAATGGTTAGAAACATCTGCACAAGAAACTATATCTCAGGCAGATTTAATTAATAAATTACAGAATGATTGTAGAATATAGCAGAACTCAGAACTATGAACTCAGAACTGGTGAACTAAAATGATTGTTTGATAATCGTTTCAGGTTCATCATCTGTACCTCATAAATCTGGGAAACGCTATATAGAATGCAGAATGTTTTTAGATGATGAAAAGCCTGTGGAATGACCAAGAAGCTCTAGAATATCAAGGAGACTTAGCGCTGCGAGTATATACTTCACGTCTGTTAGGACGCGATCCTTCTCTAGTATTGCATGGGGGAGGAAACACTTCAGTCAAGATTAGGGAAAAAAATCTGTTCGGGGAAGAAGAAGATATTCTTTATGTTAAAGGAAGCGGTTGGGACTTGGCTACTATTGAAAAAGCAGGTTTCTCGCCAGTGCGGATCAAACATTTACTCAAATTGGCAAAATTGCCATCTCTATCCGATCCCGAGATGGTAAATGAACTCAAAACTCAGATGACTCGTGCCACCGCACCATCGCCTTCAGTAGAAACTATCCTTCATGCTACTTTACCCTATAAATACGTCGATCACACCCACGCCGATGCCATAGTTAGCATTACTAACACCGCTAACGGTAAGGAGAGAATTAAAGCAATCTATGGGGATAGTGTCGTAATCATTCCCTATGTGATGCCTGGTTTTGATTTAGCCCGTGTCTGTGGGGAAAAGTTTGCCCGAGAAGCAGGGGAAAATACCATCGGAATGGTGCTGATGAATCATGGGATCTTCTCCTTTGGCAGCACAGCCCAAGAATCCTATGAACGGATGATTGAATTAGTCGGACGTGCTGAAGCTTATTTGCACAAACATGGTGCTTATGCAAAACCTGTAGAACTAAAAGTAGTTAAAGCAAAATCTCTCCCTCATACCATAGCTAAATTGCGCTACGAGCTATCTGCCTCCGCCGGTTTCCCTGTGATTATGACTAGCCATCGTGACGCCAAGAGTATGGCTTTTGCCAGGCGAGAAGATGTAGAAATCATATCACAACAAGGTCCAGCTACACCAGACCACGTGATTCGTACCAAACGCATACCAATGTTGGGGCGGAATGTACGGGCATATACAGAGGCTTACCAGAGCTATTTTAATGCCTACAGTTCGGCTGGTCAAACTATGCTCGATCCCATTCCCAGAGTTATCCTCGATCCAGAATTAGGGATCTGCACCATCGGGCGTAATGCCAAACAAGCCGGGATTGTGGCTGATATCTATGACCATACTATCGATGTAATTGAAGCGGCTACTAATTTGGGAGGATATCAAGCCTTATCTCCTCAAGATATCTTTGAGGTAGAATATTGGGATTTAGAACAAGCCAAGTTACGCAAAGGAAGTAAACCGCCTGTATTTAATGGTGAAATAGCATTAGTTACTGGTGCTGCCTCTGGAATTGGTAAAGCTTGTGTAGAGTCTTTATTAAAACGGGGTGCTGCTGTGGTAGGACTGGATCTTAATGCTGATATTGAGCAATTACATTCCCGTCAAGATTTTTATGGTATTAGCTGCGATCTTACCGATGAGGGAGCTATTACCAAAGCACTAGAGCAGGCGATCGCGAAATTTGGAGGGCTAGATATCTTAATCCTCAATGCAGGAATATTTGTAGCCGATTGTCCTATTTATAGACTTAGCACTGAACAATGGCGCAGGGTAATGGCTATCAACCTAGATGCTAATCTGGTTTTGATGCGGGAGTGTCATCCTTACTTAAAATTAGCTCCCCAAGGGGGTAGAGTAGTGGTAATTGGCTCGAAAAATGTCCCTGCACCGGGACCTGGGGCTGCTGCTTATTCTGCTTCTAAAGCGGCATTAAATCAATTAGTCAGGGTAGCGGCTTTAGAATGGGGCAAGGATAGCATTCGGATTAACTCTCTCCATCCCAATGCGGTATTTGATACAGGAATTTGGACAGAAGAAGTATTACATGCCCGTGCTAAATATTACGGAGTAACAGTGGAGGAGTATAAAAGGAGGAATATCTTGAAGGTGGAAGTAACTAGCCATTCTGTGGCAGAATTGGCCGCAGAAATGTGTAGTTCTCTATTTGCTAATACCACTGCCGCACAAATACCTGTAGATGGGGGAAATGAGCGAGTAATTTGACAAGAATGGAGCATAGGATGAAGTTAAAGAACGCAGAGGATTTGTAACAACAGGTATCGTATCAACGCAAGCAAAAGGCTTTCATGCCAAAGTAATTCTATGTGATCGGAAACTTCTCGCTCGCAGTGTTAAAAAAACTATTTTGCAATTGAGAAAAAAACGATTAATATAGATATTAGGTCAACTATCTCGTTGGTGACTGCTCATTCAGTTTTTTGATCTATGCTTGAACTATTAGGGAACTAACAGATTTTTTGTTGCAGTAAACCAGGCTTGTACCCGGAAACGAAAACAGGAACGTTAAGTGCCCACCTGGTTATCCAGGTCATAAACTAAAGTAAAACGGCGAGATGGTTGACCGAGTCATTTTTAGGTCAGTTTGAATTATCTTAAATGTTGCCAGAAGACTGCCATTAGATTTTTCTTTTTTTTAGTGCTTCGCGAATTAGCTTTTCTTCACCAGCAACGTCCAATTGGGCTAATATCATGTCGGGCAAATTAACCACAATATCTGTAGGTTGGGTAGAACGAAGTGAAACCCAACACCAACTCTTGTATTTGTTGGGTTTCACCCGCCTCAACCCAACCTACGCACTAGATATGACTAGCAGAACTTTCAGCGGTAGGTTAGCTGCTTTGATCTCACGTTTTTGCAGGGAAACATCAATATAGTGTGTAATCCAGTGTTAATTTCGTTGGGAAATATCATCCTGATTTAAACGGTCTTCAATCGCCTTGATTAATTCCTCGAATTCGGATTGCTGATGAAGATCGCAAGTCAGAGTATTCATATCTTTCAAAAGGTTAGTGAGTTCTGCGATCGCGTTGCGAATATCAGTGTAGCGATCAATTTCTTCACGAATTCCCTGTAAATTTGCTGCTCCAACCCCTTTCATTGCTTCATTTAACGCTTCAATTTCATCTTCCCAATATTTAATATATTTAAGTCTTTCAAGAGGCTTATAAATTTGGGCATCGGCTAATACCATAGGAAAAATTCGGTCATGAAATTCTCCATTTTTTGCAACTTGCATTATTTCAAACATGCAGTTGGGAGATTTCAAATATTTTTCACTAATCACAGCAATAACGCATTTACCGCGTCCAATCCTTTCCATGAAGCCTTGAATTAGTCCCTTGTAGGCAAGATCGCGTTTATCGCGGACGATTTTGATGCCTTTTGCCTGCAATGTATGATCGAGGTCATTGACAAACTGCTCACTCTCTCCATCCCAGGCATAGGAAATAAAGATTTCTTTCTTTGGATTAGTTAATAATTTTGTTTTCTGGTCGTCAAGTTCCCGTTGTAACTGCCTAACTTGAACGTTGGGTTTCCCATTTGCTTCAAGGGATTGTAAATTAACATCATTAATTAGCTGGCGGACATCGACCATTTCATAGCTATTATCACATTCAATCTGATATCTGACGGCTTTTAAGCGTTTACGCAATTTTTCTAGAGGATAAGTATAAGGATTCTCACTTCCTGCACATTCTGTACAGTTACAGGGAACCAGAGTCTGATATTGCAAACGCTCAAAAGATCGATGGATTTTCTCTAGTTCATGGGTGACGACTGCTAGTAATTCTTTGGTGCGGTTTCCAGATACCCTAACTTTAATTTCCCGTTGATTATAGTTTTCAATCACTTCAGCGCGAGTTTCGTCTTTGTTGAGAACAACGCCACTTCTCCAAACCAGTTTTTGCTGTTCAATCCAAGGGTGGGTTTCGACAATGAAGCGGGTGATAATACCTTTGGGCATGAATTTGTATTCGTAGCGCAAGATGAGATTATGGGATTTATCCCAATTGTAGTCGGGTTGTTCGACATCGAGTAGTTGCGGTGCAATGTAGTGATTGGAACGATTAGGAATTGGATAGCAGAGTTTAAACCGCATCATTAATTGCAACAGTTCATCTCGCATATCAGCGTATTCGCTATCTTGCCAAATATCAGCAAGATTTTCTTGATTAAAACAGCCCAGAAGATTTTGCTTGACGGTTGGATTATCTAATACTTTGTAAACTGCTGCTGTTCCCCATTCTGGATTTAGGATTACATAATGCTTCAGGGTAGAGTCGTCTTGGAAGTGCAGACAAACACCGAGATCGTGTAAGTAGCGACTCAGCCGCAGCATATCTTGACGGTCAGTTAAATTATTAACTATGCAAAGTTGGCAGTATTCTTCTAGACTAATGTAATTGCGAGAATAATTTTCTATAGCTGCTCGAACTCTCACCCAAAGTTTTGGTAGAGGTGTAACTACATGAGGAAGTCTGGTGATGTAGTCTTGAATCGCTTGTTTTATTTCTGCTAAACCGCGATTATTGGGATCGGCTAAATTAGTTGCTAAAACTTCTTTTAAATTAGTAAATTCTCCTCTTAACTGGCGTTCATTCACCTGACACTGGCGGTCTTGTTTTTCGTTTTTAATAATCAAAACTGGGCTATTATCGCTTAAGAGTTCGGTAACTTTCAGCCACCAGTAAAAGTTAGTGTTTTCTCGGCGAGTATCGGCAACTAAAGCATAAAGGGAACGTTTGGTGAGGAAAAACTGGTGGGTTTGGTGGTAGATTTCCTGACCACCAAAATCCCAGATATTGACGCGAAAGTCTTTGCCATTGTCGAGGGGGAATTTCCACTGGATTACATCAATACCTTCGGTTGCTTTTTCATCTGACTTGAGTTCGTAGTTTTCATCTTCAATTTTCTTAGCTAAAGAAGTTTTACCTGCTCCTCCTTCCCCAATGATTAAGAATTTTGCTTCGTAGAGGGGTTCGGTTTCATTAGGATCTTGTACTCGGAAATAGAAATCAAGGATTTCCTTGACATCACCTGGTTCTTGCCATAATTCCTTTACTCCCAAAATTTCTGGTGGAATGGGGACTGGATTTCCACGCAAATCCAACTTTTCAAGTTTGGTAAGTTTTCTAATATCTGCTGGTAAACTACTCAGTTGATTTTCGCTGAGGGAGAGGGATTGTAAGTTGCTGAGTTGGCCCAACTCCCCTGGTACACTACTCAGTTGATTGCGGCTGAGGTCGAGGGATTGTAAGTTGCTCAGTTGGCCCAATTCCCCTGGTACACTACTCAGTTGATTGCGGCTGAGGTCGAGGGATTGTAAGTTGCTCAGTTGGACCAATTCCCCTGGTACACTACTCAGTTGATTGCGGCTGAGGGAAAGGGATTGTAAGTTGCTCAGTTGGCCCAATTCCCCTGGTACACTACTCAGTTGATTGAGGCTGAGGGAGAGGGTTTGTAAGTTGCTCAGTTGACCCACTTCCCC
>JAAUYA010340000.1_pt1 | contig 11262 bp, 6 predicted proteins | sample 7278161 | NCBI WGS metagenome assembly JAAUYA01 (sample SAMN14350120, study PRJNA611818) | marine sediment metagenome | isolation source: surface marine sediment (3m) | place: French Polynesia: Moorea | collected 2018-08
CCCACCCCCCCCCCCCCCCCCCCCCCCCCCCCCCCCACCCCCCCCACCCCCCCCCACCACCAACCCCCCGCCACCGGCACCCAACATGCGGCGATCACAAAATCAAATTTCAAGGGATCTGAAAATTGGCTACGCTGCTTAACAACAGCTATCCACTGATGGCTTGTTTATCCAAATAGCTGCCAACAGTCCAGTTTATGTACTTGAGCACTTATACAGTAAATCATAAGATAGTGTATAATGAATTCTGTTGCGGAAAGGGGGGTCACCAAATCTCCCCCCCCCCTAAATTGGGGGATCGCGAAATTGCATTTCCTAAAAAAGCAAGGTCAATTTTGCCCAAATTTTTAGTCCCCCCTCTCCCATAGTTAATGGACGCTCCCTTAGCTCCCTTAGCTGTTATAGTAAAAGCAATACACAGTATTTTTTACGGTTTACTCCCATTATTACGAGATATTCATTATTGATTATAATTATTATGAATCTTTATTCAACATGCTCCTGTTGTTTTGGGATTGGCTATTTGGCAAACTAAAAAGCTATGTCATTTTCAAACGGGAATTGACAGTCTCAGTATGTTTTATTCATTAAAATGCTGCAATTTTTTGGTCCATCTGCAAGCATTTATTGTCTGGGTGCTGCAATAATATTCATGCAGGCTGGGTGAAATATTATGCAAGTGAAATGCAAATTAGACCTTGCGATTCTCCTATCAAAACCTACTGAGATTGTCTATTCCCGTTTGATAATGACATAGCTTTAAAGTAAAATACTATTATATCCTAAGTTTTTGTAGCAAGCTTATCCTACAGAATGGCAATAGGAGTTGTACACCTTCTACAACAGTGATCAACAGTAGATGGCATGATAGTCTAGTATGTGTATGGCATAAGTATTAATAAAAATGGCAGTAAGACAGTGGACAGAACTTCAATTTTTATGTGGCCATCTGATAACGTTTTTTAAAATTCCGATTCTATTTATAGAACAATTTAATCACAGTACACATTATGTAAGGTACTATCCATTAGTTAGTGGCTACCCGCTACGTGGCAGGTGTATCACATGAAAATGTCCTGCAAGTGGCATAGTTTAAAAGTGACTTATTTGTCACTTTTCCAGTCAAAATTTCTTCCCACTAGGTGGCCGGATTGTAAATGAGTTTCCCACTAAGTGTCACTGTCTGCATCAGTCCAAGTATATTCCATTGAATAATAACTAATCATAGCTGGTAATAAGTGATAAACAACCAGTCTAGAAATCCTTTTATCCCATGTTATAGTATGAAGGGTTTTCAGGTAAAACCACCAGGTGGCATGCTTGAACAGGGTTTCCCACTATGTGTCACTGACTGTATCATTCCACGTATATTCAATTGAATAAGTACTAATCATGGCCGGCAGCAGATGATAAACAACCAGCCTGGAGTTCTTTCTATCCCATGCTATTGTATGAGGTGCTCCAATCCCATGTTCCCCATTAGACACAATATCGTTATTAAACCTGAGACTGTGGGAGTCCCCATAGTAAACAATGGAGAGTATCTTCTGGTTTGCTGTGTCCGCGGTGAATATTACGGGTCCCAGGTTACAACATATAGAGGTAGGGCTGAGACCGCCCCCGATACGGCCCACGACCTGAGAGACTAGTCGCGCTGTGTCTGTACGGTAGATGCTGATGCGTTCATTCCCGGCGACGATAATAAGTTCTCCTTGTGTGTTGTGCTGCATACATGTTACACTGCTTACATTGTTCTGGAAAATAGAGAATAAATACAGAATTATATCAGATGAAATACAGAACTAAATCAGAATTAAATCAGGAACCTACATGGCCCACCACCTGATAGACAAATTGTGCTGTGTCGGTACGGTAAATACAGATGCGCTCATTTCCTGCGACGATAATTAGTTCCCCTTGTGTACAGTGCTGCATACATGTTACACTGCTTACATTATTCTACCAAATGGAAACGAAATCATTTATTTATAAAATTAAAAGCATCGGCCTTAAGGTGCTACCTTGTGCGATGCCCAATCGAGCTGTCTGTATACCATTATAGTAGATTATCTCATTCATAATCTCATTCATAAACTATTTTTCTGGGCCACTATCATAAAAAAATATTTGTACATATAACATATTGATATGGTTCAAATACTCAGATCAATTTCAAAGTCTATCGAAAGCTTTTGGAAAATCAATGCTGTACCCTATAACAGTACCTGCATATGGAGTTCTACATCTGGGCGTGTCCGGTCCACTTTAGGAGGTAACATTGAGCAGCTGATATATCGCAGCATACAATTCTTAGGACCTGAATCAACATACGCCATGTCTCCATTAGGTAACCTACAAAACGAATAGCAGAGGTGATATAGCACAGCATACAGTTCATATGCCATGTCACCATTTGGCAATCTACAAAACAAATAGAGAAAATTAAAGAAAATTAAGGTCAGATGAGTTCACAATTACCCGTCCACTATGGATTTCAACAAGGTTGAGCATGGTGTGTATATTTAGATTTAACACATTATTTTTCTATTCAGACCATTATTTTTAGCCCATATTTGCAAGCTGGACCCTACTCGACCCAACTTGAATTGGTTCAAGCAATTGAGTCTGGTCCAGCCTAAGACTGCCATCAAAGTAGCTGTTATATCATGAATCATTCTCTTGTTACATTGTTTTGACAATATTCCCTTGTAAATAGGCATGACTTTTTAATACTGACTTGCAGAAATGACTTGGGTCCTGAGCTCGGAGTATAAGAGTAAATTCCACCAGTTCAATTTCATCCATGTTACGGAACTTCATTACTCCTGGGGAACAATAGTACAGAGAATAACTTACATGCTGGATTTACGTTTAGTTAAATTCCTACCCATAATGTTATCAAACGCTTTTGTTGCATCTATATTTGGATTTATACAATTATATAGCAAGTGGCTCATACTTTTTGAATTGTTTCTTTTCATTTGTTTACACAGTAACTTCCAGGACTGCTCAACATACTAACTGTCTGATTAGCTATTTCTTACCAAACTATAAAGTAATTAAAATTGTACGCCAAAGTCCGCATAGTCATAATCATTGTCATATCATTGTCATTATTATTGGTAGGGTGACGAGACGGGGCCGATATACTGATGCCCTCGCATATGATTTTTTTGAACACATTTGCTGGGCCACCCAGTGGTAACTCACATAGAATGTAATAACTTATACCTGCCATGTCCTTGGGTGGGTGATGATATAATGCCAGCAGACTGATACCCTCACAAAAAAAGAGTGTAGGCACTATAGAAATATCAATCCAAATACCTGCAGTATCCTTGGGTGGGTGATGAGATAATGCCAGTAGACTGATCCCCTCACATATTATCTCTTCAAAGCCACTAGCCAGGCTGCTCAATGGCAGCTCCCATAGAATGAGGGACATGTCATCTGCATACCTCCGCATCCTACAAAACATATACCCTCACATATTATCTCTTATCTCTTTAAACCCGCTGGCGGGATTACTCATTCGTTATGTGGAAAATGCCAAAATTTCAGCATATGTAGAAATTCCACATCTATTCAACAATTTTTTTCTGAGAGTGTAGGTATACAGGAGATCCGGGCTCAATGGAGAATTTTGATCGGTATTGACCGGCATTGGGCATCAACTCATGATCTGCCAATGTCTCTCACCATTGAGCATTCCATTACAAAATAGGATCCCAAGAATTGACTCTCAGTGCTTGATGGAATGAATGGTGTAAGAGAAAACATGTTATGGTGTAAAAATTTGAGAGAAAATGTGTTATCTAACCTTGACCTCAAGAAAGATAGTAAACAAGACACTCTACACTTAACTTATCAGCGCAAAGAGATTATGTTTGTATTATCTTAGGCTTTGGCCATAAATCATGTTCCCCTCTAAGCAACATTGAAATACATAAAAGTATCTTGTATCAATGTACCTAAACAATGAATGATTACTATCAAAATCTTATCATGTTTATCTTACAGAAATCATCACTATGCAATGAATTCAAGGATAAACAATGCCATGGCTGTCATCCTATCCTAGTCGGGAAATTCATTTAATGCATTTAGAGAAATTTCTTATGTTAGGTATTCTTTTGCTCTTTATTAACCTACCCCTCAACCCAGTTATATAACATGTTACCCTATACATACACATGAGAGTTGTCTTTAAGTGTAAGTGCCAGCAGTAAGGTACCATCATGTAGTACACATAATTATGTCTGTCACAGAACATTCCCTTCCCTGTCCACAACCCTTCCACTTACCCCTAATTGAGTTGTATACCCCCTACACTTACACATGTGAATCGTCTTTAAGTGTCAGTGCCAGCAGTAAGGTACCATCATGTAGTACACATGTATACATATACCAGTCACATCACATTCGCTTCCCTCCCAACAACCCGTCCACCCCCCCCCCACATCCCAGTTATATAACCTATTTAACCTGTATAACCCAATACGTACACAAATATATATATACATAACTATACATACACATACGAGTCATCTTTAAGTGTGAGTGCCAGCAGTAAGGTACCATCGTGAAGTACACACATGTCGGTCACATCCCGGATTGTCTTCTTCTTGACGTGGTGGGTTTCCTCATGCACGGCAGCTACAATGGCAGACATGAAAATTATTATAAAACTTTGTAAAAAAAATAAAAAAGGAATGGACTGATCACCACTACTCTTTAAAGGTAACATGGTATCTATGGTATCGTTAATAAAACTGATTGTTATGAATGTTACAACTCAAATAACCTTGAACCTAACTAGTCTCTGACAACACCAAAAACATCTTACAAGTTTGAAAAAAAAACAACTAGCTAAGTAATAGTAGAAACCTTTCAACATGATCAAATACCTTTTGAAAATCAATAAACAATATAAAACACAAATCTCTGTTATACTCACTGATACAAGTTTGAAAGAAATAATCTTTTAGCAAATAATGGCAAATAATGACAACTTTTCAACAAGATCAAACACCTTTGGAAAATCTATAAACAATATAAATCTCTGTGATACTCACTGATAGTTTCTGGTTCTTCTTCCATAATGTACACCTCAGTAAGTTCTGCCTTCCCTCGCTGACGAGCAACCTTCCCCTTTGTGCCCTTCCCTGCATTTGTTTCAGTCACTTCAGTAAGTGCTGCCTTCCTTCCACGTCTAGCAACTTTCACCTTAGTGCCTATTGCTGCTTTTGTTTCAGTCAGTTTGGTCTTCCTGGTTGGTGTAAAGTCTTTGTTAGCAGTTTCCGGTGTTGGTTTTTCTGATGACTCAGCTGGTTTATCCCGACTTCTTAATGTGCGTCTTGGTGGTTCTATGGCCGGAAGTGTTTCCTGCTGATCCTTTGTTTCCTGTTTACCCTTCTCAGCATCCTGTACCCTTTTACTTGCCCTTACAGGTTGTTTTCCTTTTATCTTTGCTTCAGAAGTTGGTGCACTAGCTGCTGGTGGAGCTTTTGCAGATCCCTTCCTACTTGTACTGCTTGGACTGACATCTGATGGGCTTTGTATTCTCCTACTCTTCCTCACTGGGCTTTTATGTACTTCACTGTCTTCCTCAACACCCCCTATTTCTGCTACATCCTTTTTCTTCCCTCTTGCTTGATTTGAAATTGTTGTGCTCTTCTTTGATGCTGCTGTTCTCCTTGTTTCTCTGCCTGGACTCAAATCTTCACTTATGCTCTGAGCATCTCTCTTCTTACTGTCCCTAACTGGTCTTGTCTCAACTGGTTCTTCAACAGCTTGCCTCGTTTTACCCTTTCTGGTTTCTGTTTTCTTTGCCTCCCTAACAGGGCTTTCCTCAGCTGAACTAACACTTGCAAGCCTCGCTTTTTCCACTGACAAGGCTCGTCTCCCTGATGTCTGTCTCAAAGATCTACCAGGAACAGTCTTATTTAGATCAGCAGTGTCTTTATCATTTACTTCAGAATTCTTCCCATTAACTTCATCAAGTTTCTCATTTAGAGTTTCAAGGTCTAGGATTTCTGTGGCTTCACTGTCAACATCACTAACATCATCATCAACTATTTCTTCCACTGTATCCTTAGGCCTCTGAATGATATTCTCTGGGCTTTTCCTTATACTAATTTTGGAGGATTTTAGTGTCTTTTTCTTTGATCCTCTCCCTCTTGGACTATTCTTTTGTGGACCTTTGCTTGTGCTACTGACAGTTCCATTTGTCACTGAAGTACCTGCCTGGTCTACTATCTTACTAGACCTGTCTTCTACCCCTTTACCTCTGGAACTACTCCTAGTTGGACTTTTACTAATCGCTTCACTACTAATTTGTTTACTAGTCTCACTTTCAATGTTTTTACTTTTGCCTCTCAAACTGCTCCGTGTTGGACTTGGGCTGACTGTCTTATCGGTCTTTTTATCAGGCCCTCTTTCACTATGATAAGCTATTCCCCTTGGACTACTTCTTCTTGGACTTATTCTGGAACTTTCCTTAGCTTGTTTCACAGGTTTTGCAGCACTTTCCTTAGACTGACCTGTTTCAGTAGTCATGGGTTGCCTATCTGACGTTTTCCTTAGTGGCCTTGTTTCTGAAACTGTCACGTTTTCATCTCCTATAGTATTAACTATATTGTCTGCCTGAGCTGTGTTGTTTTTATCTGCTAAAGTTGCTGCCTTTCTTTTCCTCGGCCTCCCTCTCCGTGGTGTTGGGGTACCCTTGTTTGATGCAGGTGCCTCTTTAACTTTAGCTTCATCAATTTGTTGCCGTTCTTCAGGTTCTTTGCCAACCGCTTGCTGAACAGTTCGTTTACCAGTTCTTTTGCCTTTTGTTTTAGGTCTGGCCCTTTTCTCTGGCACATTATTTACAGTTGTGGTTACTATATCCTGGTTATTGAAATGTTCACTATCACTTACGCTATCAGTAGATTTACCCTTGTCAGCGGCTTTGACAATTGGTGCTAAATTCAATGTATATCCCATAGCAAGTGATATTTTTGGTGGTCGTTTGGCACAGTCTTCCACTATTAACCTAACTTCCTTGAAGGAGCTAGTCTCAGACGAGGTGTCCATTTTCTCATTGACTGTCTTATGCCCAGTAGATTTTCTTGTGTTTGCTGGCCTTTTGTTAATCGATTCAGATACAGTGTCTATGTGTTCCTCAGCTGATTTATGCACAACGGAGGTTCTTGTGCTGGTCCTTCTTTTTGATATCGCTCCAGACCTCGGTGATGCCTTTTTGCTTTTTACAGGTTCCTGGTTACTTTTTTGTGGGGTGCTGGTGGTGGTTTTTATTGTGCTTTGAGACTGAGTATCAGTATTTCCTGTTTGGTTTCTGAGATCTTTTGCTGTAGCAGTTGCATTGGTTTGAATTTTGTTTTCATTTACTCCTTTCTTTTGCTCGTTAATTGCATTGTCTTTTTGTGCAGCCTGCACAAGCCTTTTTCTAGGACCTCTCTTTCTTTTTGCTACCCCCACTGGTTTACTTTTCTGTTGACTATCCTTGGGAGCAGTATTTGTTGCTTGCAAATCATTGGATTTGATTTCCATTGTAACACAATTAACAATCATATCAGTTTGTGGATCTGGATGCTCGGAAGTAGATGAAACCACGGTTTCATTCTCAGCTGCATCAGTTTTGTCCATTTGGTTTCCAGGATTACTGCTCTCTTGGATTCCTGAGCTACCAGCACTGCTTCTCTTGGGACTAATCCTTTCTGAAAGTCTATGTATCAGTTTGGTTACACTTTGGGACTTGGAACCAGGTTTATCTCTTTCTTCAACTAATGGTGGAATTGCTTTCCATTTGCTAGAGGGACTTTCTGTTACATTACATGTTGAAACTGCATCATTAGTGGCATCCTTATTAGCATTCATTTCAGTTGCCTTTGCTGCTTTGGAATGTTTAGCAACAGAGGCTGTGAATATAGGAATGTCAAGGCTATCATTGTCATCATGAAGGTCAAGGTCACCCTGAAGGTCATCACTGACTGTTGTAGAGTCGGGTAAACAAGGCAGTTCTTGTTCCTCATTAGTGGCCTTGCCTGATTCCTTTATTATTGTCCCTAGTATAGCCATGGTTGACTTTTCTAGTTCACTTTCTAGGAGACTTTCCGGAGAATCAATTCCTTCTCCATTGTTCTTATTTTTGACACTTTTATCACTATCCTTGGCACTTTCATTTTTATCCTTTTCAGCAATCTTTGTAAGTTTATCAATCACTTCACTAGGCAGCTCCGTCTCTTTCTGAAGTGTCCTGTTTCCAGACCTTGTTCTCACATCACTATTATCCTCTATAATGCTGCCATCTGGATTGCTAGTTTCAGCTGTACTTGCTGTGGACTGAGTGGGTGCCTCCTCTGGTGTGCCCGGCATGCTGGAATCAGAGGAGGCGGGTTTGTCTGATAAGTCGGAGATACTTCCAGTCCAGCTACCTGAAAATGGGACAAAATTGAAAAGTATAATTATTGTGTAAGACTTGCACCTATAATCCATGATGTTTTAATTTTATATTCCAAAATAAATTCTTTATTCAACTGGCAGTCAGTATAGGTCAGGTGAAGTATTTGCAAATGAATTGTATATTCAACTGGCAACCAGTGAAGATCACAGAATTGTATCAAAATGGAATCTAAATTCAACTGGCAGCCATGGTACATCACTAAAATGTTTGAATAGGAATTTAAGCATTACCTGTTGTTGTAAACGGAGTCAATCTCTTCAGTATGTGAGACTTCTTTGTAATGTACTTGGGTCGTCGAAAGTGGTGAGGACAGGAAGTTTCTGATGCGGTTTCCTCAACATCCTGTAAGCTAACTGTATCCTGATCCTGAGATATTCCATTATCCTGGTGGTTTCCATTCTGTATTGGTTGTTCTGGGGCTGCATTCATTGGGGTATCCTTTGATTCTGGAGTGGTTTTAGAGTTTTTAGAGTTGGGACTTTTTCCTTTTGGCTTTGATTTGCTTGAGGCATTAGACTCAAGTGATCTGTCCTCAGTGGGTGATTGGCTATGCCTGTTTGCTTTCAGCAAGGCGATGGATTTCTTACGAGTCTCATTTGTAATAGTACGGCGTTTGCCTTGTGGGGTACCAGGGGAGTTTTTGTCATTAGGAGATGCAGAGGCTACATCCTGAGATATTATAGGTTCAGGGGAGGTTCTAGGGGAGGCCGATTTCACAGATTTATCGAATAGGAATCTTGATGACCTTCTTTTTGCCCTAATGTCTTCAGATTTACGCCTTATTTTAACAACTAGAGGTTTTCTTTGCTTGACACATTCATAATCTAATTCGTCCTGTGAATCCTGTACTTTCCCATTCTCCTTACTATTTGTGTTATCCTGTCCACTTATAGTATCCTGTGTATCCTCAGAAGCAGAATGGTTTGCCTCGCTTTCCTCCACTTGCTCTTCTTCAACACTGTCAACTTGAACCTCTTCCTCTTTCTCAACCCCACCTTCCTGTTCCTTATCACTCGATCTCTTACCCCTTATTGTCTCAAGCTTTTGATTCAGTTTACAGATTTTATTCTTTAGTAAATAAGGCTTCACTCTTTGCACTAACCCTGTTTTAGCCCCCACAACGGGGGCTCTTCTGGCACGCTTTCTGGTCCTAATGATTCTTTTAGGTACTGTCCTCGTGTGTGCTTCCTGACCTTTATTTGTATCAGCACTAGGTTTCTTAGCTTTATTTTCTGGCTCACTTTCTAATCCATTAATGTCAACAGACTTTAGTTCGGCTTTAGTTTTAGTTCTGGCACTATTCCTGGTTGGCACTCTACTTTTGTTATTCACATCTCCATTAAGCACTCCATTCAACGAGTTATTAGCTTTAGGAATATCTTTCCTCACTTTGTTGCTAGGAATATCAGTAATGTCCCTCACTGTTTGTTTAAGGTCTTCAGGTTTCAATCTCCTCAGCTTAACAACAGGTTTAATGATAACATTCCCCCTCGGGTTGACGATGGAAGCGAGTAGAGCTTGTGTTTCTAGACTGAGGTCGTAGTTATAGTTACCGGGGTTCGTAACCATGGAAGCAGTGACATATTTAGCTTGTGTAGAAGCGGGTTGTCGAGCTACCCGAACCATCTTAAATCAAACCTGAAGAGATAGAATGATTATGATTATTGGCATGGTTAGGAAGATGGGGAATTGGTTGCTAAGCAGCTGGGTCAAGGGGTTGTTTGGTTGCCATGGACACTGTGGCATATTTAGCTTGTGTAGAAGCGGGCTTCTTAGCTACCCGAACCATCTTAACTCAAAACCACACCTGAAAAAATAGAATGATGATATTAGGTAGCATGGGGAAAAGGGGGAAATGGTTACTAAGCAGCTGGGTGAAGGGTTATTTGGTTGCCATGGAAGCTGTGCTGGTTTCCTAGCTACTGGAACTATCTTAACTCAAAACCAAACCTGAAAATATAAATGCATATAAACAGTAGCTGGATAGAAAATGATTTGGTTACCATGGACACATTAACTTGTCCCGACTCCAGTCAGGTCCAGTGAGTTGCGTCCAGCTTGCACATTTGGGCTAAAAATAATGGTCTGAATAGAAAAGTAATGTGACATATGCATTAATAGAATAACATATAGTTGAAGTAAAAATTCACTCTCAATTACCTTTGCCCCAACATGAACCTGGTAGCACTTGTGTTTGTTCTGATGTGAACATGCCTCACTTGAAATGCATAATATCAAAAAGAAAATATAATTAACCCTTTCAATAAAGCTTTGGTGTCAGCTTTCAAACTAATTAAGCATAACACATATTTTATCATCATGTCATATATTATAAATTATATGAGATATGATCGAATATTGAAGCCAATACATTCACAGAAGGTGTTTTTTAAATTTTATCATGAAATTATAATTAGATATGTTAAATAGAAATCCAAATATTAATAGACGCTATAATTTTTTCCAGTTAAATCATTAGTACCAGCAGATTTTTTTCTTTTATTGTTTGTATATCTTACCTTAAATATGTGCATTAAATAACAATTATTATGTCAGGCAGTGATTTTACATGGTTTCATAATGATTATCGCCAAATGTTAAAGTTTGTCATTAAGGCCACCACGGGGGATCAGTGAAGCTCATCTTCACTATGCTTAAAAACCTTGTATCATTAAAGCAATCCTATCACAAACCTGTGGTAATATATGGAGGATGTCACCTTATGTTGCCACTAGGGGGCAAGTTTACTTAAATTGTTCCTTTAAAGCAGCATGCTATCACCCATAAGAAAAACG
>JAAUYA010039211.1_pt1 | contig 11233 bp, 9 predicted proteins | sample 7278161 | NCBI WGS metagenome assembly JAAUYA01 (sample SAMN14350120, study PRJNA611818) | marine sediment metagenome | isolation source: surface marine sediment (3m) | place: French Polynesia: Moorea | collected 2018-08
AATTTTACCAATAGATTAAAAGCCGATCGACCGCATCCGCGCGATTAACCGCATACGCCCACTGATTACAGACACACAGACAAATACCTAAGACTGGTAATCACACACAAACAGACAAACAAACGGACGGACGGACGGACGGACGGACGCTACCAATTCTATTATCTCCCTGCTTCGCTAAAGCTTCGCGGTCGATAAATATTATACAAGTTCAATACTATAAATTTGTATCATACATGAAAAAGATATATTGTCCCTCTGACATACATAAAACTATTAAAATATCTGGCACAATTTATAATCATATATCATATACACATATAAATTACTAAAACATATTCTAGCATAGATGATAAAATATGACATTTTGTATTTTTACACTTGAGTACCTGGGTCACACCACATTAATTTTAAGGCCCTATTGGCCACATTTGAGTACCTGGGGTCATATAACGTTGATTTTAAAAGCCCTTAGGGACCGTAAATAAAGTTCACTGTCGCTAGAAAATGGAAAGTAATTGCAAAGACGGACGGGAGGTCAAAAGGTACATGCATACTTTTTCAATGGGACCGGCGACATTGATTTAAAAAAAATTGCACCTTGTTATTGCTGATTATGGGAGCATCTGTGTAGTTCAATATTAGACCAAAAAGGCTCATCTTATTCCACGAAACAGGAAAATTACTATCCCTACTTCTCATTTCCCCCACCCCCTCATGCTAATAATGACCCAATATTTTCAATGAAGTTTCAACGAATGGTCACTTTCCATTTTAGAGGGGGAGGGGGGGTCTGAGAAAAATGGTCATTACTTTCCATTTTCTAGCGACATTGAACTTTATTTACGGTCCCTTAATGGCTACACTTGAGTACCTGGGGCCATACAATGTTAATTTTAAGGCCCTATTGGCCACACTTGAGTACCTGGGGTCATACAATGTTGATTTTACGCCCCTAATGACTACACTTGAGTAACTGGGGCCATGCAACGTTAATTTTAAGGCCCTATACTATTGGCCACACTTGAGTACTCAAAAAATTTCGATATGATGTTAGATATGACGTTAGATTTGAGCCAATGTGGGGTACATACAATTACTCAGGGTTATATGACATTAGATATTGTCGCATGCCAGCGAGGTGGGGTCTCCAACAAACCACCTTGGGCTCCGGGCAGCGTCAAGACAGGGGGGGATCCTTTGGTCCGTTCACAGGTGGATTAGCAATGACTACCTACAATTTTTTTTAAAAGAAATGGACCGTACATTTGAACAGTTTTTGATGGCACCAAATGAATTCTGGAGGTTTGCATCTCACATAAACTGCGACATGTACAATGAAGAGTGCATAATGTCATCCATCGGACCAGGACTCAAGTGTCAAGCTTATTTCATGACTTTGTTTAAAAGATAACAGTTTATCATATGTTCTATACAAAGAAATGTCAGAATGAAAAGCTCAGTTTCACAAAATGGAAAATGACAAAAGTTAACTTCCAATCCATCTGCACTAATGCTGATCTCTGTACTAATGGTTTTCAGATCAAAGGTATTTATGAGATCTACATGGATGTGCCAGTGTATTAGAAATATTAAGCCCCCAGTCTTCAGGCACGACTGTTATACTTTCAGTGGGCCAGGTATGAAGTCCCTAGGCTCTAGACACGACCCTTGCTATTCTTATAACACAGGTTTGAAGCCCCCAGGCTCTAGGCACGACCCCTCCTAGACTTTCCCCACTGTTCAACATTTCAGAAAAGTTGTATTCAAAACCATGCAGATGTTTACTTCAGTATGCTCATAAGAGACTGAATAGTCAATTTGGGACCCAAAGGAATAGATGCTAAGCGAGGTATAAGTGCCCACCGTGCATAAGCACAGGTGTGCTAAAAAATTACATGTATACATTACATTTATATGTGATCACAGGTGATCATATGGCATTTTACAATGTCTATGGGGGTATATAACATGACGAAATAAATATCTTTAGTATTTCTATAATTCAGCACAACATCAATATATTGTTGTATTCCAGGCTTATGGGCTACCCAGTGGCGGATCCAGAGATGAGGTCGTGGGGGGGGGGGGTGTTGCGCACCAAGTTGATTGGGAAACTAAAGTCTTGCACTGAATTTTTTCTCCTCCTTTTCCTTGCACTAAAATTTTTGCCCCCCCCCCACCTTATTTGCACCCCCCTGCCGTATATAATGACCGCATCTTAAATGTTAACTTCTGGACACATTTTCATGAATAAATTTTAGAAGGCTGTATCTCAGGAACTACTGGGCCGATTTTGACAAACTAGACCTTGTTGGAAAGCTCTTGAAGAGCTCTACAGTTTGGTCTACATTCCGATAAGGTGGCTGGCATGTACGCCCGACACGCCCCCTAAATCCGTCACTGCTACCCATAGATGGCAACATTTTAATGTCAAGTCTCCCCAAATCCCATGCCGTCTTATGTAAACAATCCTAAAGTCAGTGGCACAGTCATAGGCGGAGATGGATAGTTTGAAACCCCGCATGCAACGATATTGTTACAGTGGACATATTTGGCACATATGTATTTTATATATATTTTTTTTTGAAAAGCTAAGACTATTACTATGCTAGACTGCTCCCATTTACAGAGAAATCGTAACGATCTTGTTTTGAACAATTGTTAATTTTTTTTCTGTTTGTTCTTTTAGGTCCGAGTTCTATAAAGAAACAATTACATCAGCAATACATACAAGGAGTAAAACAGCATACATCATTCACCCTTTCTCAATCATATGAACAAAGGTGGGTGTAAATATATATTTGCAATTAATAAATACTGATTTAATACAAGAACACCTTTGTATTACATATGCAATACATCATATTCTTCCAAGTCATAAAGAGATAACATAAATGAAAATAAATATGATAGCTGTATGCAATCTTCAAGAAGTAAAATCCTATTATCATAGTGACTATATAAACGTATACACTGTGTTATGGTATTAACAATGTCTTGTATACTTTGTTGTACAAAATTAATGTTTACTTGTAATATTTCATTGCAGAATTGGAGATTTCATACAAAGCGTAACATTTTAATTTTCTTTTATAGCTTTTGGTGCACACTTTTCATAGCATTTCATTTCTGCACAACTATCATTCCACACTTTACCTGCTATTTTACAATATAATTGCTTTTAGACATTATCAACCATATCAAGTCTATCTTCTACATATCTTTGCATAAAGTGTTGGAGAAATTGCTTTGCATGGATTTTGCACCCTTATTGTAGCATATAAGTCTGTTTCTGTGCACACAATTTTATCTTAGATTTTAGGTGTTTGATATTTAGTCTCATTATAGATTTTGCTACTGTATTGGGCTACCACATGATAACACTACTGACCAGTGTGTGATTTCACCCATTACACTTTCCTATGTGACACTTTGGTGAACTTTTTCTGCATGCTTAGATACTGTTGCTGGTTTGGGGCTACTAAATAATGCTTTTTAAATCACCTGGTGGCATGTGATTTTATTGATCCCTAGGATGAACAGACACTTATAAGGAGTTATCTACAGGCTCTTACAGGAAACATTAAACATTGGATTCACAGAGACATTGGATCGAGAGGCCGCTTAGGCAGCTAACTTGACAACAGCACACTTTTATTCATACAGGTTGGCTGTCTGACTTGGGGCTTTTGGGAAGGTGTGATGATCATTTACTTTCCCATTGCCCTGAGTGCTTAACACCAGTAAAAACAGTTGCAGAGCAGGATTTTGATAGAACCAATTACTTAGGCTCTGATACAATATTTATACAACATAGTCCATCCATTGTACAAAAGTCTCACATACCACAGGTCATTAATGAAAATGGGACTTTCAAAGAAAATGGAGGACCTGATTATTAAAAGGGAGGAAGAGCTCGCCAATTACACCGTGACAAAGAACGCGCTTTTACAACTGAACAAAGAACATGGATTCTCCTATCCGGGTAAATATTAAACATTACATTGTCAGCATGAGTAATAGGCATTAACATTCAGTGCCATGTAGAGCTGTTCATGTGAGAAATTAGCTTATGATGTATCACAGTGGGCCTAGAATTCAAGGACTTCAAGGATCATTGTCAAATTCAAGGGATTTTCAAAGATCCTCCAAAATTCTCACTGAAATTCAAGGACTTTTCAAGGATTTCAAGGATCATCACCAAATTCAAGGATTTAGCTTGCGATATATCACAGTGAGCTCAGAATTCAAGGATTTCAAGGATTATTGACAAAATTCAAGGGCTTTTAAAGAAACTTACAAAATTTTCATTGAAATTCAATGACTTTTAAAGGATTTCAATGATTTTTTTCAAGGATTTCAAGGACCATCACCAAATTCAAGAATTTAGCTCGCGATGTATCACAGTGAGCCCAGAATTCAAGGATTTCAAGGATTATTGACAAAATTCAAGGGCTTTTGAAGACTCTTACAAAATTTTCACTGAAATTCAAGGACTTTTCAAGGATTTCAATGATTTTTTCAAGCATGTGGCAATCCTGAGCACATTATTATATAGCTTTTCCATTTTTTCGGTCCTCCCTGAACGTCAAGTATTTGGCAGCCCTTTAATTCTATTTTATAGGTTACAAGACAAAGCAGTTGGGTTCAATAATATCAGCTTTGAAAGGGGACACAGTTTCTGTGCTGCCAACTGGACATGGCAAATCTCTCATTTATTATGTCTTACCATACACTGGCTCGAATAAAGCAGTAATCATCAGCAGTCCCCTGGATGCTATACTTCTTGAACAAAGTGAAAAACTTGGGGATGCCGCTCTTAATATGACCCCAAATTTTGTTCACAGTTTGGAAAAAGGTAAATATCATGAGTGTAGAAATAGTATGGAAATAGAGTTCAGCGGGGTTCAATGGGGTTGTTCCTTCATGTTCTAATTACTTCACTTTAGAATTACCATGAACATACTAAAATTTACTGCTTCATGTTGGAAATACTTTGAGTCAGTTTCTAGAATTACTGTACTATGAATATACCAAGGGTTACACATTCATGTTGGAAGTAATATTGGTAAATTATGGTTGTTTCTTCATTTAATAAAATCATTTTTGTGCATTTCTAAGGACATTTTCCCCCATTCAGGTTTTGAAAGCGCATACTTTGGCCCTCTCACCAAAGCTGACACAGAGATGAAGGAATCTATTGAGAAATTCCGGAGAGGAGGGTACAAGTTTATCATGGGCCACCCAGAAATGCTGACACAGAAAAGTGTGAAAAATGCCTTTAAATCCAAAGAACTTTCTACTAAAATTGGTTGGCTCTTTGTTGATGAAGCACATTGTCTGATGCCTTGGGGGAAACATGTCAATCCAAAGACTAAGAAACCATTCAGGCCAGCATTTTTGGCGCTTAAGAGTTTACGGGCATCAATCCCCAATCTGAAGGTTGTTGGTCTAACTGCAACTGCAAGTCAGGCCTCTGTGAAAGAGATTGCTAAAGGTTTAGCAATGGTGGATCCTGCTGTTATTAGTCTCCCTCCCGACAGGTGTGATGTGACTTCCTTATTTGTTTTGATGGTTGGACTTGATTGTTGGTTGTTTTTTTTGGTTGTCTGTGTTCCTTTTCTGTTTATATGCAAATAGAAGAGAATCACTGGTGTTTTATTTTCTATTTTGTGATAGAACAGATGAACATGATAAATATAAGTCTGTCTTGCACAATGGTTAAGTGTCATTGCAGTGCAAATGGGTCAAATATGCAAAGAATCTATGTTTCAGGTCCTTGGTTGACCCAGATAATTTCTTATCTAAACCAAATAAATCAACATGTGTACCCCCAAATTTGACATTCTGCTGCAGAGAGAATTCAAACAGATTTTGTAATCCTATTTTCAAGTGGCTACGGGAGAAATTAAAGGAAAACACAAACATCGTCCATCCTATTCACAACATAAATGCAAAAATATTTTTAAACATTCTAGACCTAATGTCTACTTGGCTGCAGTGGCTAGACCTCCTGTTGGTGGGACACACACTGCTGAGGACTCATTGATGCATGTCATCAATCCCATTTTCCAGCGGCTACAGGAGAAAGGTTTGTATTTGACTTGTGCAGGTGAAATCCATAATGCCATCACAGATACATGATAGGATCACCATAAATATAAAGAAAAAACTCAAAGATAATTCAAGCACAATTTTACCATTAGACTACAATTACAATTTAATAGTATCTATGTAGTCAAACGCTACCATGCCCTCCCAAAATCAAATCTCAGAATATGTTATCATAGGTGCAGATAGTGAGAGGACCTTGATCTATATGAACTTACAATGGTGTGGCTGGGCACACGAGCGGGCAATTAAAGACTTTAATCTGACTGACTCTGTGGCCCAGTATCACTCTCCCCAGACTCCACGTGTAAGTAGAAATGTCAAATGTTTTGGGTCTGCAAAATGGCAAAATACTTAGTGCCTGCTGAATATACTAGAAAATATCTTTCAAACAATACAGAATCGTTTACCATCTCATCAGGTGTACTGCAGGGTGTTAGCCTAACCCCATATCTGTTTATAATTGGACTCAACTATGATAGAACACAGTCATTTACTGTCAACTGTTGTACTGCAGGGTGATACCCTAACCCCACATCTATTAATCGTTGGACTCAACTATGATAGAACAGTTTGGTCATCTAATTCAATATAATGTTATCATTATAATAATATTCCAATACTCAGTGCTGTCAGAATACTAGATGAGCAAGTTCAAGCAATAAAAGGATCATCTACCATTTCATCAGGTGTACTGTAGGGTGATACCCTAACCCCATATCTATTTATCATTGAAATACTAGATGAGCTAGTTCAAGCAATACTGAATCATTTACCACCAACAGTTGTACTGCAGGGTGATACCCTTTCTGTTTATAATTGGACTTAACTATGATAGAACACAGTTGGGTCATACTTTAGGATTCCACAGAATACCAGATGAGGGTGATACCCTAACCCCTTATCTATTTACCATTGGACTCAACTATGGCAGAACACAATGATCATACATAGGATTCAAATACATCAATTCACTGATTATAGATGAAGGAGAATATAACTCATGACATGAAAAAGGAAGATGGCAAGGTGCAAGTGCTGCTTTGTACTGAAGCGTATTCGATGGGAGCAGATAGTCCCAATATCCGGGAAATTCATCATGTTGGACCTCCAAATACAGTTGAGAGTAAGTGCTTGTATAGGAATTAGCATTAGCATAAGCACACGGTTAATTACCCTAGGCAGATGGCTCATTACCATGACCAGATAGCCAGTTATGATGAAGGAACAACCCACAACCCTGTCCCCTACACTCTCACAACCTTGCTCTCCCACACTCTCACAACCCTGCAACTCTCAAGTTGTGAGAGTGTAGAGATACAGGGTTGTGAGAGTGTAGGGGTTGTGGGTTGTTCTTTCATTATAACTGGCTATCTGGTTATGGAAATGAGCCATGTGCTTATGCTAATGAGCCATGTGCTTATGCTAATTAGCCATGTATTTGTTTACATATGCTAATGAGATTTCACTAAAACCCCAATAGTCTGTAAGGACACTAACCTGGAGACTCCCGGGCTGGAAACCTGTATGAAGCAGAGTGATATTTGGAGATCCATCGTTAATCAATGCCCGTATTTTTTCAGCATTCACTCAGGAGGTTGGTCGTGCTGGTCGGGACGGCAACCCAGCCAAAGCTATTCTCCACTATAATGCCAGCGACATCGGAGACAATGTCACCCATTTGACGGACCCCATGAGGGAATATTGCAAGTTAACAACTTGCAGGAGACAATATTGCATGGATTACTTTGGATTTTCATCAGAAACCATGACACCGAAACATTTGTGTTGCGATAATTGTACTAAAGAGTGTGAGTGTGGTGAGTGTCAGGAGCGTGATAGTGACATGACAGATGATTGTATGCGTGAGAGCAGTGAAAATGTCACTCTGTTAGCCAAAACAATGTTAGAATTTTATTTTCAGCAAGAGAATGATAGTTGTCTGTCTGCTGTGCCTGAGGCTGTAACTGGGCTTTCTTCACAATTTGCAGACCACTTGGCAAAGTATTCTGATGTTTTATGTGATCTCCCCATGTTGGAAATTAAATTTCCTTACATAAAACACCAGTTTTTGTCAAATATCAGCACCATCCTTGCCAAGGCTGTAGAGGTTGGCAAACAACCAGAGAAGGGTTCAGGTAAGAGGCGTGGCAGGCAAAAAGCAAAGTAAGCTTCAGTTGAGCACAACCAACCTGTGTAGCGTGTACGGTCATTTTTAGGTCAAATAGATGGGGAAATAGGTCAGAAACTAGGTCAAAATGGTCCATCTGGGAACTTGATCCAGATATTACTTAGAAGCATATGTATACTAAGATGATTTTCCGTTGGAAACTTTTTGATTTATTTGAGTTATTTTCTAATGCTAATAAGCCAAGTGATTGTTTGTTTACAATATTATGCAAAACAAAGTTTTAGCCTTTTGGGGTCCTTTTCCACAATTACCCCCCCCCCTAAAAAAAATATCCAGGATTAAAGGTCAATTACAATTATTATTGGGCCAAATGAGTGATATGGCACATACAATAATTCTGGGTGTGGTAATTAATGGCTTATGGAACCCAGAATTATGGTTTTGGACCCCATTAGGGCTAATACACTCATTTTGCATACTGTTAAACTATGCAAATTAGATTTCGCTCCAGGTTATTGAGGGACCTAATCTTCTGATGTAGCATACTACCAAGAGAGTATTATTGAGGGAGTTATGGCCTAAAATCATTGTTGTTACCCATAAAGCTGCACAGACTGTAGGTATGAGAAATGAATTGATACTGTGGTGAACAGTCCCTTACCCAACTGCATAAACACCATGGGTTCTCCTAAAGTATTCAGATAAACATATCTTACTGCTTACCATATTTATGGCTCAAATTGAAGCTTATGCTTCTCCATCCACTCTAAGAACCTCCTCCCATCCAGTTTATCCAAAAGAGATGCAGGAATACTCTTGAAGTGTTTATGCTCTCGCCCAGACTGTTTCCTGAATGGCCGAAGTGTCCTGAGATCGTCCATCATTAGAATCTCATCTAAGTCAGGATCTTTGGTAGAGTGTGACGATGTTCTCTGAAATGTTAGAGCGCATTATAGATCATGGACATAACAGATTGTGGAGGGTACCTAGAGTATAGCTTGAGTGTACTATATGTACCTACTAAATTTGGTACATGAATGGTAAATGAACTAATTTATATGAGAACCCCTATTATCACTCAGATTGACAAACTACTAGTATTCCTGCTTTACAGTAATTACTTCATAATCTGGATAGTTTGATTCTTACTTTGATAACCTCAGTTACTTGTTTGTAGTTTGCTGCAATTCTCTTGATGCCAGGTATTGCTCCTGATCGTTGTTCAATGCTGGTTCCTGTTCTGTTTGACCCCATGTGCTTCAACATTTCCTTTTCTTCTTTCACTATTTCCTCCATTACATGATCTGCCGGTCTGTGTGTGTTTTCCTTGGCCTTTTTGTTCACAAAGCAGCTGTGCAGGGACAGGTGAGCCTCTTGCCGTGACAAAAGGCTGTATTGCTGGACAAGCAGCCTCAACATCTGCAGTGGATATTTGGCCTTGGTGTTATTAGCCTCCATCAGTTGCACAAGTATCTTCACCACAGCAAGGACTCTGGCTCGGTCTGGAGTATGGCAGCACATTAGCAGGTATTCAAAGACCATGCCAAGCTCGAGCACCAGCATGCCATACTTGTAGACTTTATCCTCTTTCTCTGTGCCGGCCACCATCTCCCGTTTCTTAGACACAGGAATTCTAAGTATGTTTCCGTTCGCCATGGTGACGTCCAGGTATTGGGTTACCTCAACAGCTGGCAAAGAGGAATTAAGATGATTAGCATACAAATGGGTTTATATAGAACATTCAGCCACTAGCACTTCTTAAATGATGGCCCTTACATTTTATATCTTTAGGTGGAATTTTCAATTCCTGCCCCCCCCTTAGGACATCAAAGGGAGTAGCCCTCTAAATAAAAATGGGGAGGATTGGGGTCCAGAAAAAAAATCGGGAAGGAGGGGATCTCAAATGGAATAGCAATGAAAATTAATTCATGTTGCTTCCTATTTTTTTCTTAAAGATACTCACGGCAAGCCAGCACTTCATCTCTTGGTTTCCCACTCCACCGGGGTAAGACCATGGTGTCAATAAAATCCCGGAGTGTGTCATGGATCCACTGCTTCCTCTCCTCAGAACTGAGCCCTGGTGGCAGGACATGTTTAGTTGGAGCTGAATTACGATCGGGCATTCCAAAATACTCCATACCTGCTTCTACTATGTATGCCCGGAATACAGACTGGAAGAAATCTTTACATGGGGTGTAATTTTGACGGACATTGGCACTGACCCCCTTTCGATCTATGCGCTCCATCAGATTTTTCAGTGTTCCACAATCTCCATCGCTGTTATCGTCAAAAAGGTTCCTAAAATCAACAAAAAGTTTATTTTGTAGGATAAAAATAAATATTGTTGCATGCCAGGGTCATGGGTCCCTAGAGAATTTAACTAACAGCAGCCCCTGTTTTGATCTCACATTAAATTTGCCAGCCCTGGACCTCAACAATATAATAGAGTATATAATATAATTGTGCATATCATAATGGAACTTTTCATGGGGTGCCCAAGGGGTGAATTTTAAAGGTGGAAGAAAATAAATCTTACCCAAAAATCAATTTTTCAAGGACGTTCATGTTAGTATGAAAGAATTCTGTTGTGACAGGCCACAAACAACTGAAACCATCGCACTCGGGGTTTCCCAGTCGTAACCGCTTAGCTCCGCTGAAATCACAAAACATTATCTTTCTTTTCGGATCAGACCAACAGGTCAGCTAATACTAGTATACCTGTTGTGATCAATTATCAAATATTAGCCACGAAAACATGTCTACAAAGTGCTGATCAATACTGTATTTAGGGAGCTATCTTTTTTTTTTTTTGGGGGGGGGGGCGGGGGGGTGTTTTTTTTTTTTGTGGCCAACCGTTTAAAACGGGCCCGGGGGGGGGGGGGGGGATTGTGGGGGGGGGGGGGGGGGGGGGGGGGGGGGGGGGGGGGGGGGGGGGGGGGGGGGGGGGGGGGGGGGGGGGGGGGGGGGGGGGGGGGGGGGGGGGGGGGG
>JAAUYA010153316.1_pt1 | contig 11209 bp, 6 predicted proteins | sample 7278161 | NCBI WGS metagenome assembly JAAUYA01 (sample SAMN14350120, study PRJNA611818) | marine sediment metagenome | isolation source: surface marine sediment (3m) | place: French Polynesia: Moorea | collected 2018-08
AGCGAGATCTCAAGCGAATGATAAAACAAGGCAAGAAGGGAGACAAAATCAAGATGGTTATCAGAAAGCTACTTAACGAGGATAAGCTTGAGTCTCGATATAGAGATCACAAACTTGTCGGTAGTTATAAAGGTAGGCGCGAATGCCATATAGAACTAGACTGGCTCCTAATTTATAAGCAAAGTAGTGAGGAAATTGTTTTTGAACGAACTGGAACCCATGCTGATTTATTTGAATAGCACCTTCTCTAAAAAAGTGGAAGGTAACTATTTAAAACGTTTGGTTATGGAAATTTTATTCTACCCCAGCTTGCCTAACGCTTGCTGCACTGGACGCTCAAGTTTGGTTCTACCGACTTTGTTATGGAAATGTATCTAAAGCTACAAAATTTTAACCAAAGAAGAAGATTTCTGAGTTATTTAGCATAATAGAATCGGGAGAACCAGTTTATTGTGAAACAAAAATATATCTGGTATTTAAGTGTTAGCGATCGCTATTGGGAATCACTAACTACTTTTGATTGCACCCATTCAGAGTACTCAGACACCATCTATTACCTGGATAGATAAGTTCTAAAAAACCACTATATAATTCTTCTTTTAGATAAGGACTGTCTAATACAGCCCAATTTTCTAGCAGTCTTTCCTTGCCATTGATTTTAGCAGTACCAATACCACCGTTAGAATTATAAGTCATTTCTAAGCGATCGCCCCCCATGTTTCTATAACCGATCTTCCCTTTTCTCTCCCAGTCTTTATCATCTATCTCAGTATTATCTAAAGCCTTTTTCAAAGACACAAAAGTTGGATAATCAGTTGTAGAAACGACCTCGGTTATCCAAGCTGTATTAGTCCCAGTTGCTGCTAGAAACTGATAGTTTTTATACTTTTCTGAAACTTGCCCTTGCCAACTAACTCGATCGCCCCAAGGACGGGCACACAACCAAGTTTTTTCAATTCGCCAAATATACCAATTATGATACTTTTGGGGTTGACTATAGCGACTCGGAAGCACAAGATGAGAACGACCTGGTACTCCTGCCAGTTTATCCTTGTTATTCAGTCTTAATTGATAAATTAGTGCACCTTTTTCTTGTAAATATTGGTCCCCTGGAGAAGCACCAGTTGCCATTGAATTGTGAAAAGTTCCACCTAAACTAATTACGGCATTACTCAATCCTTTGGGGTCACGAATAACTAACTTATAGGTAGCATATTGGGCATTAACTGTTCCTTTGACTTGATAGGAGCGTCTGGGGATAAGAAGCGTACCTAAACTATAATCTGAGGTGACATATAATGTTTCCCAAAATTGGTTATCCTCGTGATAAGTGTAATAACTAGGATGACTTGCTTTGAGAACAAAAGGTAGAGACACTTCTTTCCTGGCAAGAGCTTTAAATTGAGGTGGAGGTCGATAGTCACTTAATCCTGCTAATAAAGCAACTCTTGCCATTTTATTGCCAATTCTTTGGACAGTTTTTAGGTTATCTCCCCACCAAATCCATGCTAGAGCACTTAATCCACTTCCATCCCAAGTTCCCCGATCAAAACCACGACTTTCTGCACCTCCGGCAGTTCCCCAACTTAAACGTAATGCTATATTTGCTGCATACCAATCCAGTGTAGCTTTGGCTAATTGTTTTAGTTCAGGTGTTTTAGCAAAATCATAAAGATTGAGTAGTCCACCAATACCATAACCATAATATGTAGAAGAGTGAAATTCCCCTTGTCCAATTGTGAGAAACTTATTCAATTCTGAACGTAACCAAGCCTCATTTGTTGCTGCTACTGCTGGAAGAGAATTTGACCATCCACTCCCATCCATCAAAGCCAGACCTGACATTCTTTGCATAAACATATGATTTTCCGTTCCCTGTTCCATCCATTGCGCAACACGGGGACTTTCTATCATCCTGCGATAGGAAGCTTCGACTTTTTTAGGCATAATATCTCGAAATAGAAAGAAAATACGGACGTCATAAATGCTGCGGAAATGGTAGAGGTTGGGTAGATCTTTATCCATATTCCAGAGAACTTGCCAACTCTGCTGAGGATCGTATTGTTCTTCTAAACTAAGACGAGATAAAATAACTGGGAGCAAGTATTTATGAGGATCGCCCAGATTAATTCTCCGCCACCAAGTATCAAGTTTATCTAAATCTTCTGCGGCTAACTTTTCTCGAATAGCAAGACTGCGGAGTTGAAAAGCTTGCTCTTGTGATTCTTCTTGAGTCTGTTTTTCAAGTGTATTGTTCTGATTAGTTATGGGTAAGACTGTTTCTGCTATTGTAGAGCCAGAACTAGCACAACTAATCAAAGCTGAGAGAGTAGCGATCCCTAAAAGTTTAGGCTTCATCTTACTTCAAGTTAAAAGTGGTAGAGGGTTAAGCTTCAATTTATCTTTATATTATCTATTCTCTGGAGAGTAGTCAAAGGAGAATTAGCATAAGGTTAAATCAGGTAAGATAGTCCCCAATGCTGAAATCCCAATCAAAGTCAAGACAAATAACCAAGTCTGTTTGGCAGTACGGCGGCAGAGAAAATAAAAAATTATAGTTGAGCTCAAAATCAATAAGGAATCGGCTAATATGACATCCCCATCGGAAAATTAACTCTGGAGTACCATTTAAAAAGCTTTTAGTTAGCCAAATTGTCGCTCTCCAAGCCCTAGATCAGTTAAGAATGTAAACAACAATCCACGGGGTAAAAGGTCGCATTACGTTCATGCAGACAGGATTTTGGCAGCCAAAGAGATGTCCCAGCGGCTGATGCTGTTTTATTTTGTAATTTAGCTCAGCTATCCTAATACTACTTAGCAAATTAGGAGCGAATGGCACGCGCGGTTTCGGGCGCTCAGCAAAGCTGCGCTGTAAGTGATCGCCCTTCTAAGAAAATTCCGAAGAGTTCCGTCGAGCTTGGGATACGACTAATAATTCAGAGAGATATTTGTGGTTTATTCCGCTTAACTATTAGGAAAGACACCTTGAAATGCCTTGGTTTTCAAATCAATACCTGTAATTGCAGTGCCTACAACTACGCAAAAAGCCCCTAATTCTAAGGCTTTTTTCGCATCTTCAGGTTTAGCAATACCTCCTTCACAAACTACAGGAAGAGCTAATTTTTCTACCATTTGACTCAGAAGAGAAAAACCGGGAGGAGAGAGATGTTGCGTTGCTCTGGTATAACCATAAAGAGTTGTGCCGACTAAATCTGCACCCGCTTCAAAAGAGGCGATCGCACTTTCTAAAGTATCTACATCCGCCATGACTAATTTGCCTAATTCTTGATGGATGCGCCTAATAATTGTGGTTACTCTTCCCTCGTTTGGGCGTTTTCTGGTGGTAGCATCAATGGCAATAATATCTGCTCCTGCTTCACTTACAGCCACTGCATCCGCAAAGCGAGGAGTTATATAAACTTCTGAGTTTAAACCCATTTGCTTCCATAATCCGATCATAGGAATTTCTGGTAGTAATTGTCTGACTGCTTTGATCTGATTGGGAGTATCTATTCTCACTCCTTTAGCACCTTGGTTTACACTAGCTTGTGCCATGGCTGCGATAATTTCTGAACTATGTAAAGGGGAATCTATTGGTGCTTGACAAGAGACAATTAAACTAGATTGAAGTCGCTTGAAGACAGGTTTCATTAGTTATTAATCATCTTACTAATTTTTTGTAATAATATTGTAGGTTGTAAAGGTTTTAATAAATAATCATCAATCCCATTTAATGATAATTTTTGCCAATCATCACCACTAATTTCTGGACAAATAATCAGAATTTCAATTTGGTTACGCTTTTGAGAATATTTAATTTCCTGAGTAATTCGATAGATATGGTCTAATCTTTGATCTAGAATTACTAGCTTAGGTTCTAGCAGTTTAATTTTACTAATTGCATCACTACTATCAATCAACCAGATTACTTGATATTCAGCAGCAGTAAGTAATTCACATATAAAGGTAGCTATTTCTTCATCTTCTGATACTATCAAAATTCTATTATTTACTAAATTATCTACAATTAATTTTTCTTCATCAGTCTTTTTAGGTAAGTTGATATCTTTAGAATTAGGCAGAAAAATTGTAAAGATTGAGCCTTTACCAACGATAGATTCTACTTCAATTATTCCGCCGTGTAACTCTACTAAATGCTTGGTTAAAGCTAATCCTAAACCAGTACCCCCATAGGTACGGCTTCGGTAATTTTCTAACTGTTGAAACTTATTAAATAGTAAAGGTAACTGCTCTTTATAGATCCCTATTCCCGTATCTTCCACTTGAAATACTACTTGATTATTCTCTCTCCATACTCGTAAAATTACTTCTCCTCCTGAAGCAGTAAATTTAATTCCATTATCTACTAAATTTAAAAGAATTTGAGATAATCTTTCCGGGTCGGCAACAAACTTATTTTCTTGAGTTTTTATTTGCAAATCTAGTTTGATATTAATGTTCTTATCTCTAGCTATTTCTAGACTAGAAAACCAAACTCTTTTGCTTAAATCTTCTAAAGATAATTCTTCTATTTTTAATAAAGATTTACCTGATTCTATTTCAGCAAAATCGAGAATTTTATTGATTAACTGCAGTAATTTTCTACCACTTTCTTGAATGATTTTTAAGTATTTTATTTGTTTATCTACTGATAAATTATAATTTTCTTTTGACTGATGGAGTAAAGTGCCAGCTAGCCCGATGACACAAGTTAAGGGAGTGCGTAATTCATGGCTAATATTGCCTAAAAACTCTATTTTGGATTGGTGTGCCACCTCAGCAGCCATGAGAGCATCTTGTAATTGTTTAGCTCTTGTTTGCACTTGTTCTTCTAGCAAATTTTTCTGTTCTTGTAATTGTTGATAAGAGTTAGATTGATAAATAGCCACTGATAAATATTCGCTAACACACTTTAAAAAATTTATTTCACTTGTCTTCCATTCCCGAGTTGAAAAACATTGATGAGCAAATAATAATCCCCACAATTTATTTTTCACAACGATGGGAATAACTACTTTAGATTTGACTCCTAATTTTTGCATTAGATTTAGCAAACAAGGCTCTAAATCAGACTTGGAAATGTCATTGATGGCTAAAGTAAAATCTTTGCCATATTTATGTGAATATTCAGTTATTTTAGCAAAGCATTCATCTTCACTAAAATTAAGGATAGAAGTAATAATTTCTGAAGCTTTCGCCTCATAAGTTACTGTATTGAATGACTTTTTTTGAGATTGTAAATCTGATTTGAAAGGAACATTAAATTGATAGATAACTACTCGATCTACCTGCAAAAGATGCTGCACCTGCTCTATGGTCATTTTTACTATAACCAATAGATCTAAATTTTCTTGAATTTGTTGTGTTACCTGGTTTAAAATTCTCTCTTGTTCAATCCGATTCCGCAAAATTGATTCTATTGGTTGATAATAATTTAATTGTGAATAATAGTTTGCGGGAAATTCTAAAGGTTTTGTGACAATTTCTAACAATTGAAACATGAACTCTTGCTGGAGATGTGAAGGGAATTTATCTTGCTTTAAAAGCAGCTCCAATTGTGAACCTACAGTGGGAGAAAGTAGCGATAAAATTTGCCTTGAAAAATCAGCGATCGCCTGCTCTTCAAAAGTGATACTAATCTGATAATATAAATCACTAATTTGCTTTTCTACTAATAATAATGCCTGTAAATCATTGGTAACGATGAGGCGAAAATTAAGAGGATGTGGAGTATTTTCAATTAGGTTCTCTTGTGGTAATAAATCTTGTTCGCTCAGAAAAATTTTATCAGTTCCACACCTTTGAGCCATCTCTTGCCAAAGATGGCAGAGTTGAGAGAACATCTGATGGGGTATAATCCTACTAATTAGTGATTTCTGGGAATTCAACATGTTTTTGCTACTATAACATCAGCAGCTAAATCCTTTTCCTTTATTATCATCTCTTGTTATTCGACATTTGGGCTAAATTATAATAATTTCTCAAGATTAAGATTACAAAAATTTACTATGTGGGAAAGAGTTTATGCACCGACTTGCAGCCATACCGGGAGGATGGACGCCAGACTCAGAAGGCGTTATTGTTATTGAGCAAACCCCTGCACCAATTATTTTTTTGACGGCAGCTGATACAGATATTCAAACTTTAGCTACGTCCATTAGTTACTTACCAACTGATTTTCCCTCCTTGAGAGTGGTTAATCTGCTACAATTGCAACAAGAATTAAGCGTGGATACTTACAGTCATCAAGTATTAGTTCATGCCCAGGTAATTATCTTACGTTTATTAGGTGGAAGAGCCTATTGGTCTTACGGTTTAGAGGTATGCAAGCAAACTGTCGAAACTACAGGTGCATCCCTATTTATTCTACCAGGTGATGACCGTCCCGATCCGGATTTAGTTAGCCATTCTAATCTTCCTTTGAATATTGTTAATCAATTATGGCACTATTTAGGAGAAGGTGGTGTTAGTAATTTTGTTAACGGCCTAAAATTTGTTGCTGATGTTTGTTTTAAGACGAATTATGCTCCTCCTCCTCCTCAATCTATTCCTCGAATTAGTCTTTATGCTTCGCCAACTTTTTCTCCAGAAAATAATGGTGATACTAGACTAGGTATAATTTTTTATCGTGCCCATTATTTGTCTGGCAACCTCAAAGCAGTTGATGCTCTTTGTCAAGCTTTAGTTCAAAGAAATTTAACCCCTTTTCCCATCTTTGTTTCTTCTTTACGAGATGAGGAAGTACAAACAGAATTATTATCTTTATTACAATCATCTCCTTTAGATTTAATTCTGAATACTACTGGCTTTTCGATCGCTAAAATCGGTAGTGAATCTCAAGCTAAATTGTGGCAGAAATTAGATGTACCAGTATTTCAAGTAATTCTTAGTGGTAGTACCAAAGAATATTGGCAGAATAATTTTCAAGGATTAACACCACCAGATGTAGCTATGAACGTTGCCTTGCCAGAAGTTGATGGCAGAATCATTACTCGTGCCATTTCTTTTAAGTCAGTTGCTAACTGGAATGAAAAATTGGAAACTGATGTGGTAGTTTACCAACCTTTACAAGATAGGGTCGATTTTGTGGCTGATTTAGCAACTAATTGGGTAAAGTTAAAACACACTCCATCTCAAGAGCAAAAAATTGCTTTAATTCTAGCTAACTATCCCAATAAAGATGGCAGAATCGCTAATGGAGTAGGTTTAGATACTCCTGCTAGTTGTCTCAATATTCTTCATGCTTTACAAGCAGCAGGTTATTCGCTCGAAAACATTCCTGAAGATGGAGATGAGTTAATTAGGCGTTTAACTCAAGGAGTAACTAACGATCTAGAAACTCGATCGCTACGTCAGGTTAATCAGTATCTTAGTGTAGAAGATTATCAGGAGTACTTTACTAGCTTACCAAAAGAAATCCAAGCTGCAATTAACCAAAGATGGGGCAAAATTTTTGAACAACAACCACAAAATATGATTCCCATTAGCGGTATACAATTGGGTAATATTTTTGTGGGAATTCAGCCCTCTAGAGGTTACGATTTAGATCCGACTTTAAACTATCACGCTCCAGATTTAGAACCAACTCCCCACTATTTAGCATATTATTATTGGTTGAAAGAAAAGTTTAAGGCTGCGGCAATAGTTCATGTGGGCAAGCATGGCAATTTAGAATGGCTGCCGGGTAAAAGTCTGGTTTTATCGGCTAATTGTTATCCAGAAATAACTAATGGTACTTTACCCCATTTTTATCCCTTTATTGTTAACGATCCGGGGGAAGGTGCGCAAGCAAAACGTCGTGCCCATGCCGTAATTTTAGATCATTTAACTCCTCCTTTAACCAGGGCAGAATTATATGGTAATTTACTACAATTAGAAGCTTTAATTGATGAGTATTATCAAGCAGAAAGTTTAAATCCTTCCAGGTTAAAAGTTATCGGCGATCGCATCACGAAATTAGTTAAAGAAGCTAACTTACACCAAGACTTAGGCGTAGATGATCTAGATGTAGATTCTCTGGCTCAATTTTTAACTGTTGCTGATGGTTATTTATGTGAGTTAAAAGAAGCACAAATTAGAGATGGTTTACATATTTTTGGCCAATGTCCGCAAGGAAAACAACTGAGAGATTTAATTATTGCTATTGCTCGTTTTAGTAACTACGATAGACAAGGGTTAATTGAAGCGATCGCCGAAGATTTAGGACTGGATTTTGATCCTTTGACTGCTAATCCTACTCAGAGATGGGGAGAAAGGGAGAGAGGGAGATGGGGAGATGGGGAGATAGGGAACCTAGGAAAATATTTGTTGCGCAATTGTAGTAATTGGGGTGATGTCAGAGAAGTTTTAGAGGAACTAGCCGCAGATTTAATTGAGCAAATCTTAGCGAATAAACCTATTGATGATTTAGCTACAGGAAAAGCCACAGCCAAGCAACTATCATGGATTAAAAATAGTCTCTTACCCTGCTTACAAAAAACTGACCGAGAAATCACTAATTTACTCAGAGGATTAGAGGGCAGATACGTTCCTAGCGGTGCTTCAGGAGCACCCACCAGAGGAAGGCCTGATGTATTGCCTACCGGACGTAATTTCTATTCTGTGGATATTCGGGGCATTCCCACCGAAACTGCATGGGATGTAGGGAGAAAAGCAGCAGAAGCGGTCATTGAACGTTATACCCAAGAAAATGGCGAATATCCTCAAACTTTGGCTATTTCCGTTTGGGGAACATCTACGATGAGGACTGGTGGGGATGATATCGCTCAAATCTTTGCTTTGTTGGGAGTACAACCTGTTTGGGAGGGAGTTAGCCGTCGAGTGGTAGGGTTTGAAATTCTTTCGCCATCGGTGTTAGGCAGACCTCGTGTTGATGTAACCGTGAGAATATCGGGCTTTTTTAGGGACGCCTTTCCCAATATACTAGAGCTATTATACAAAGCGATCGCTTCTGTGTCAAGTTTAGAAGAAGAAAAAGAGATTAATCCTCTAGCGGCACAGGTAAAAAACGAAACGGAATTTTGGTGTGGTGAGGGATTAACCAAAGAGCAAGCAGAAGTAAGAGCAAGACATCGAATTTTCGGCTCAAAACCAGGTGCTTATGGTGCCGGTTTACAGGGATTAATTGAAGCGCAAAATTGGCATTCAGATGAAGATTTAGCTAGGGCTTATCTTAACTGGAGTAGCTATGCTTATATGGGGACAAAAAGTGTGACTGCACCGGAAGCATTTGAGCAAAGATTAAAGCAATTACAGATCGTTTTACACAATCAAGATAATCGAGAACATGACTTACTCGACTCCGATGATTATTACCAATTTCAGGGAGGTTTAACTGCGGCAGTACGTAGTTTGACTGGTAAGAATCCTCAAACATATTTTGGGGATAATTCTGTTCCTAATCAGCCGAAAGTAAGGAAATTAAAAGAGGAAATTGCTAGGGTATATCGCTCCCGGGTAGTTAATCCTAAATGGATAGCAGGAGTGATGCGTCATGGCTATAAAGGAGCCTTTGAGATGGCGGCTACAGTAGATTATTTATTTGCTTATGATGCTACTACTAAATGTGTAGAAGATTATATGTATGAAGGAGTAGCAGAAGCTTATTTATTTGATAGTAAAGTAGAACAGTTTATGCAGCAAAAAAATCCTTGGGCTTTGCGAGATATGGCGGAAAGATTAATTGAAGCATCCCTGCGAGGTTTATGGCAAAATGTCAGCGAAGAAACCATAGATAAGTTAACGGCGATCGCCCATCAAGCTGAAGGTTTGATTGAGTAATTTGTCATTGGTCATTTGTTATTAGTTAATCCCAGACAGTTTCAACTTCAGAAGAATCCCTTAATATATCATCTCTCGTAATCAGGGTAGCTTGATAGTAACTAGCTGTGGCTGCGATAATGCGATCGTGAATATCCCAATTCTCAGGTAGTGACAGCATTGTCTGAAAAATTAAAATATCAAAAGAAACAATTTTAAATCCATCACCTCGAGCAATTTTCTCCATTAGTTCCTCAATTGTAACTGCAACCCTCTTTTTTTGAGCAATATGAGTCAGTTCTGCGAGAACTAATGTAGGAATTAAAACCTGAACCTCTCCCGCTTCAGCTTGACTGAGAATTTCTGCTGCCCTTGCCGATAATCGTTTATCTTCGTTGATAAACCAAGCTAAAGCATGAGTATCTACCACATAAGTATCCATTTCTAGCTTAATCTTCCCACTGAACTGCATCTCGAAAAACTGCTTTCTCAGCTTCTTCTAAATCTTCATCAGTAATCACAACATCTTTCCATAATCCTCTAATTTGAGTTTTATTTCGAGACCCTTCAAGTTGATGAATGACCATTTTTTTTAAGGCTTCTAGTTCTTCTTGAATCGCTTGAATCCGAAGTAAAACATATTGACTCATGATAGTAACACCTCGTGAAATTTACTGGCTTGACAAAAAGCTCTGATTTCAATACTGCTCGGCTTTTGAAAATAAAATTGTACCTGATTTCGATTTTGGATTAAGTGTTAATTATGTTAATCCAACTCTAGATAAAGATTTTACCAAATTCAATGTTGCTGAATTCTGCACCTCACGCATTCTGCATTTTCCCTCACCAGAAAACTTTTAGGCACAACCCTCGCAGTATTGAGATACGCACCCTTGTATCTTAGAAAGAGGCGATCGCGCATCAAGCTGAAGGTTTGATTAAGTAATTTGTGATGGTTGATTGTTGCTCATCACTCATCACTCATCATTGGTCTATAACTGGTTTATTGCCATAACTTTTGCCATAGACACCTCCAGAAACTATGTGTACAATCTTGATGTATAAGTAAATAATTACGATTATTTATTGCTAATTGATAGTCAGGTTTGATTTTCAGGACTTGGTCGTATGAGGCGATCGCTTCTTCATACCTGCCCAATTTCCTCAGAGCATACCCTCGGTTGTACCAAGCTTGATGGTCATCGGGTTTAATTTCCAAGGCGCGGTCATAGGAGGCGAGCGCTTCTTCATACCTGCCCAATTTCCTCAGGGCAATGCCTCGGTTGTACCAAGCATCAACATCATCGGGTTTAATATCCAAGGCGCGGTCATAGGAGGCGAGCGCTTCTTTATTCCGGCCCAAATTGTACAGGGCAATGCCTCGGTTGTACCAAGCATCAACATCATCGGGTTTAATATCCAAGGCCCGGTCATAGGAGGCGATCGCTTC
>JAAUYA010078346.1_pt1 | contig 11201 bp, 9 predicted proteins | sample 7278161 | NCBI WGS metagenome assembly JAAUYA01 (sample SAMN14350120, study PRJNA611818) | marine sediment metagenome | isolation source: surface marine sediment (3m) | place: French Polynesia: Moorea | collected 2018-08
TGCACTCGGGAAAGCCGAGCCCCTAATATCGACCGCTACACGCCAGAAATTCGACCTTGACCTTTGACCTTGACCCGTGACCTTTGACCTTGACCCGTGACCTTGACCCCGACCTTTGCCTTGACCTTAAAGCAAGGTTACAGTAAGGTCAAAACCCGATTTTAGGCATTTGACCTTGACCTTTGACCTATGACCTTGACCTACAATCCCAACCTAGCCAAGGTCAAGGTCGACCTCCATACCAAAAATAAAGGTCGTAGGTCAAACGGTTCAGCCGTGAGAGGTCGGACGGACGGACGGACAGACGGACGGACGGACGGACGCTACCAAGTACATTATCTCCCTCGCTTCGCGGTCGATAAATATCTCACATGGTCCTTCAGGCATGCCAACTGATACCTTTTGCACAACCTACCCAGCTCTTTAGCAATGCGTTTCCAGTCTCGGACTGCTGTAGTATGATCGGTTATAACCTTAAATGCCTTCTTCATCCTTTCATCTACAAGAGCAAACACACTTGAAAATATATTATTGTGGAATTCTTGAAGACATCTTACCCAGTATAATTACATGAAAATGTAGTATAGCTTCTTTTTATAGACTATAGCAAGGTCGGGTCCCAATGTTGAGACAGAATTGCCTATGGTTTAATCTCATTATATCATTATGTCATTATATCATTATACCAGTGTGCAATCTGGTCGCAAACATACATGTAATGCTATGGGGTATCTGGATGTTCAAAAACAACTGATGGGAATAGGAACTATAGACAAAATGATGCATTGAATGAGTGATACCTACCCTCAGCCTTTCTGTTAGATTCATCCTCAAACTCTTGGTTCTTGTCAAGTAATTCTTCAGCCAGGTCCTCCCGCTTAGCATCTTTTAATGCCCAATACAACTCTCCTACCTGAAGCAAGCAATTGTTAATACATGTATGTCTTATGCATACACATGTACATACTACATGACTGTACAACTGCCTATATATTGTCATGTGCCAGCGAGGTTGGCTCCAGGCAGTGGCGAGACACAAGCTACGGGCCGAAAAAGGGACCTCTTTTACTAAGACAGGGTTAATCTGGCACATCACAATCTGCATGATATATAGCTTCAATGGTCAAGTTTCTGTCATATATCTCTTGACTAGCAAATGCAATTTCAGTGGCCACTTTTGGGTTGGATAACTTTGTGTCAGAATAAAATGGAAAATGCAATTAACAATAATATTGTGTCATTCCACACGAAAAAGCTATTTCTGGAGTTCCTGGGTTATTTTGGGTTATGGTCGAACAAAATATGACACAAATACACCCAAGGAAATCACAGGTGGGACAGAAGAAACACAAAACCACATCCTCCAAGGATGCAATGCCCTATACCAAAACAACAAGAATAAAGTCAACCAAGACGACTTTTTCACAAACGATATAACCCAACTAAAACAAACAGCCAAGAAAATAAACTTAACACTCAATAAACTAACAAACTAGTGGGGTTCTCTGCTACAAGTGGATTGAACCAGCCAGCTATCTGGTCACCCGCACATTGATTGATTGATTGATTGATTGAGGTGTGTATTACTAATAAGGTCGAGAGAATGCCAATGATAGTAATGATTGGTTAGAAAATATTAAGCATTAAGGGGACATACATCTACATGAACAACTAATTGTTTTAAACCAAGCAAAAATACCCTCTTCTAAGCTTGAGCATAGAAAGTGAGTGGAAGAATGATAAACTATTCGTATTGGGATGTCTACTCAACTGATAGACATTTTTTTAATATGCTAAGGTGACATTTTACTGAAAAAGAATCTTAATCAGTATGTCTATTCAAAATATATACATAGGCATTTGTCTTGACATGAAATATAATTTCCTCATATTTAAACCTTTCTACCCCCCATGAATGAACCAATATTGCAATTTATGGTATGGACTTCTAAACTCCAGAGTGTTAATGTTTTTGTGCTATGTCATGTTCAATGTAATTTCCCATTGAAAATGACTTAGCACAAAAACATTAACATCCTGGAGAAAGGAGGGCCAAAATCTATAATGTTTACCTTATTACAGTTTTTGGGTGCATTCTTATACCAGCTGATGAGCATGTCTACAATATTCCTCATGGTAGGGTTGCCAGAATCAGAGTTATCTCGAATGATGGCCTGGACTCGGGCAAAATTCACCCCAAGAAATTCCGCCATTGTCTTCCATTCATCTCCCAGATCTGCTGCAAGAGCTTCAAATAGTTCCATAGTAAGTGGTCCTGAAAATATACAATGGCTATCATATAGGTCTGTTCAGGTCGAACTCAAAGGCTAAAAACATCGGCAACTTTTTGCATCTGCTAAACAGTTTTTACTGTTATTTGCTGATCACCAATCATGGTACCATGGTTACTAAATTTGCCAAGGCCAATAAGGATCAAAATATACCCAGGATCTCTTAGTGTAACTTATTATGGCAACTGCTGACTATGCATTTTACATTTTTTTTGTTTCTAGTGATAGTCTGTAAAGAGCTTCTGTCAAAGAAATCAGTAAAGCGATCCTGAAATAGTATATATGAATTATAGGATATTATAGGACTTATAATAATGTCATGGTATGGATAATAACCATAGACACTGGTGATATAATTATAGCAATCAACATTCTTCAAGAAATTGAAAGTCACAAAGTGACCCTGCAACATGCATAATGATTTTATAGCATATGATGACCAAGTGACATTAACAAACAAGTGATTTGATCAGAAGCATTGATATTTTTTCAAAAAATTGTTATGATTTATGCTCTTTATAGGTGCTACCATTATCCCCACATAAAATATGACATCAAACACATATGAATGGAAAAGTGCATTCATCCATTAGACATTATTATAAATCATACATGAAGCTGTATATCACTTGTAATCAAGCTTATATAGCAGAAGTATTATCCCTGCCATCATTATACATTCGTCTAATTCAATATAGCCGTAAACCTGGGACTGAACCCTATCCAATGCTATCTCTCACTATAGAATGAGAAGCTACTTCTTGTGCCACATTTAGTAGCTTCAGTCTTCAGAAATCTCCAAGCATTCTATTTTTTTTCTACTTTTCCAGCAAGAAGATTGATAAGATTCTGTGAAGTCTTCTTGTGTCTTCTTTCATTTCTAGTAGGCATGCTGCTGTGAGGAGGAAATCTTTCAAGAGAGATCATCATTTTTTTTTGTGTTTTCATATAGCATTTTTAAGACAAAAGAAGACTCAACTGCTACTAAATGTGGCACAAAGTAGTAGAAAGTCGTTCTATAGTGTCTGGCGATGAAATTTTGCACAAAGTTGGGCCTTTGGACCCTAATGACGGGAAAACTACTTTGGTCTGGTTCTCTATGGTGATTAAAACCGTTTCAGAGTCTTTATTGGCCTATTTTGCTGATAAATGAGGTTATTGGTGGCCAAGCAAGGATGGAGAAATGGTATGCATTGTTATGGAAATATGCATGTTGTCATAGCAACCAATGTGTTACCATAGCAACGAGAAAATATTGCTGAGATAAAAGGACATGTCAAATTTCTCAGTGTTTCCAGTCAAAATTTGATACTGTGACAGTGTTACCACTCTACTGACTAGAGCCCCTCCTGAGGGGCAAGGCCCTAGTATGATATGTTATGAGATTCAGAGAATCATTACATTTTTTCCATTGAACACAACTTTGTTTATCCATTTATCGTATACTGTAAAACACCAAATCTTTGTGAGCACTTAATTTTCATGCAATTTCGCGAGGGGTAGGTCAAGGGGGTTCAGGGGAGGCATAGGCAAGTAAAAATGGCCATAACTTCCTCCATTATGGTCCGATTTTCAAAATTTAAAAATTGCTTTGCAGCTTAAGCAGGTTTAGGGCTCTACTTTACAAACATATGCCAAACAGAGATGTCCAAATTGGTCTACATGGCAAATTCGGCAAAATGTAGGCTCACGAAAATGAAGTGTTTTACAGTATAAGTATGTGTACAGACCATGTTTTTTTCAGGATTTTGTATTCCAGGATATACATACATAAATAGATACTGTGATGTGCCAGACCTACCTGATCATCTCATTATTTTGCTAACATTCTTACTATTACTGCTGAACTGTTGAATGCATAACATCCATTTGGGAATTATTGCCGTCGGCTTGGATGGCCTTTGACATGTTTGATGGAGACCCCCACTTGCCTGACATATGACAATATATCTTGATTAAAATTTAAAAGTACATTTAGCATTAAAATATCATTATGGATTGGAAAGGCTTGAGAGGAATTTGCATCCAATTTCCAGATAGGACATCAATACATGGTTTGCCCCACATTGCTAATGCCAAGTCCATTAAATCCAGATTGTTCTGGAGTTTTGTGTGCCTGACATCCATTACGATGTTTCTATTTCTCTTCTCACAGCTCATCATAAGATACTTTCGATATCCAGTGGTTGTTAAAGTTTTTAAGGTATGGATTAATGCCTATTTAGCTGTTGGTCTCATCGCATAAAGAGTAAAATTGATTAACATTTTGGAGACTCACAACAGATGCATATTGTTTGAACTTTAACTCTCTTCCTATTCAAAAGGATACCACAGGGGGTCGATTATGAGGTCTTGAGAGAGTATCATTGTCCCTTAATTTATAAGCAACCTGTTTGTGTTAGACCAATAAAACCATATATGGCCTGAAACCGTATTTAGATGACAAATTACATGACCACATGTTCAGTAGGTTTCAGCACTAATGATTAAAGCCACCAGTGGGGGTCAACTTGTAGTGTGGGAATTGGCATTTCGACCCCTGGTGGTGGCCTTAACTCCCATTTCGGAATCCACCAAGGTCCAACATACCTTGCAACATTATTTTTGTTGAGGGTTAATTATTATCCTGTGAAGCGATTTTGTATGTTGTGATTTTGTGTGCTGTCATGCATATCATGGTAAGACAGATGAAAATACAGAGTTGTCTAGATATCATGGACATGCATGGTCTGGTTGTTTCCTGTTGTTGTGCCCCCCTTACATCAGCTTTGGGAAGGTGGCCTGTGAATTTCATTATACCCTTCAACTAATTTGCTGAGTATTTTCTGATTAATGTATTCACTATTTGCAGGATTCCAATGCAATGCCAAGTTCTTCACTATATATGTGCATACACAGTCCTCCGGATATATTGAGTGGCGCTCATATGCTCAACCACCTAGAGGGAAATATACAACCGACTATGAATACTGCCAGATTCTCAAGAGGACAAAACATTGTTAAGAACCTTGCTACACTCTATAAGGAATTTGACAGGGGTCCACCTGAGGACCTTGGAAATGACATCAAAGATTTCTGGAAGTGGAAGTCGATCAGAGAGGACATTGTATCCGAGTCTGTATTCGCTCTCCTACTTGGAAAAGAGGGCTATGGAAAAAGATATAGTTTTGATGAAATGACCTATCTGTGTCAGCGGGAAGGAGGCAGTTGTAGTGATGAATATTATTGGGCTAATAACCGGTAAGCAGAATATTGAATCTGATGCAGTCTTAAGAGGCAGCTACTAACTATGTTTTTGTGAGCTCTGTCCTTGTATCTCAAATTGATCCTCACCAGAAGGATGGAGAACTCACTCACTGACCTTCTTCTTCAAAAAATGCAACCCAAGAAGATTGTGTTTCCTTTGGGGAAGAGTTTATACCCACATGTAGCCACTATTGCTTAAGAAGTCACAAAGGCAACTATACTACTATGTTTGTGGGTGACATATCATCCAAAACCACAAAAATAGCACATTGCCTGTGATCATGGCTTACTATGTAATGCATTCTTATGAAAATCTTCAAAATGATGCATCCAAAGAGTGCAAGATATTTTATACTTTTGAACTTTGCTTTGTAGTTATCTCCTAGAAAAATCAAGACGAAGTGTTCTGAGGTTCTACCTAGGAGATACATTGGATAAACCAGCATCATCCATTGGAATTCAAAATGGTCTCACAACAGTCTTAAGAACAGGAGTCAGTTTCCTTTGGAAGGCCTTAAATTTTTCTTTGGATAAACCATTCGTTGGAATGAGGAATATCCTGTCCCCTCACCAAGCTTCATCTGGAGTAAGATTAATCATAGGTAACAATAATAATATGGCCAAGATTCCATCACAGTTTAAGGATGAGCAGGTGTTAAAATCAATTTCTATTCGCTCATCATTCTGTCTATCAGACATAATCAGAATGTCAGTGTCAAAAGTTGATGGGAAGTTGGTCATTGAAAGTACTTTTTAACTTGCTTTTAGAGGAATCGTCGTTGGAAAAGAACAGAGATGTCCAGTGTCAACAAGATGGTGTTGATATTCCATCTGGTTCAGCATCAATAGTTGCTCTGCAGGCAAAGAAAACGGTACATTTGCAAGACCCTTACACCCGTTGTACTACAGAAAACAAGGAATATCAATCTATGGTGAAGATCCTGGCAAATGACACAGATGTTGTAAAATATCTCACCAATAAAGACGGTGGAGATTTTTTCACCTATAATTCTCAGCATTGCAGGTGAGTTGCTCCAATTGATTGATGAATATTGTCAAATACCATTTTTGGTGGGGTTGCTTTGAAATCAAGCTGGCAAAGATTTTTTTCTTATGCTGTATTGGTGTACTTATTATTGTTATAATACATTTTTAGACTAGCCTGTCAGCAGAAGTATTTGTGGAACAAGTGTGGCTGCGTAGACACTAATTTTGTGTTTTTGGGCAGGGATCATTCCATCAAAACATGTGGCTTCACAAAGCATGCAGATGCCATAGCATTCCCAGAGATGCACAATGTATCCCACTGTCTTTATGCAAAGAACATTGTGTTGCTTGATGAGTGCCGAGAGCTTTTTGAAAAGATGTTCAATGACATTCACTGTGCAAAAAGGGTTAAAATTGAACTTGCGAAAAGAGGATATCCTTCAGAACACAAGTGTGACTGCCCAGAAGCTTGTGAATCTATTTCTTATGATACTGAGTACAGTACAGCAGTATGGCCTGGTGGCCCTGAACTAGATGCAGCATATGATCAACTAATCAAACAACGTCTCATTCCGCTGATTGAGGGAAAATTTGGTATACCAGAACCAGGCATGGCTAACTTATTAATGGATTTCAATTTACCTGAATGGTGGCTTCTCTGGCCAGATATTTCCTATTTACGAGACATTATTTCACAAGAGCCCTGGGTAAAAACCCAGGTTGTTCAATATCTTTCTAATCCAGAGAACAAAAGAGAGATCCTGAATGACTTTGTTCGAATAACTGTTTACAACAAAGACCTGACAGTTGAGGTGACACAAGATGTGGCTGAATATACTTTTGTGGATATCCTCTCTGACATTGGTATGTTTATCATTACACTTGCAGATCAGGGGTTTGAGCTTTTAATGAAATTGATCATGTGCATAAGATCATTACACCCTACGTCAGCGACAGATGTAATAGTTTTGACATCGAGTGTGTGTCTGTCTGTGAGTGTGTGTCTGTGTGTTACCTCTCTCCTGCTTGAATGGACAGACATACAGACCTGAATTTTGGTATATAGGTCAAGTGGAAGAATATCTAGGTCAAGTTTAAATGTCAAGGTCAAAGGTCAAGGTCACTGGGTCAAAAAAAATGTTTAAGGTATTTAGCTCTAATGGACTGGAACTTCAGTTGGGAATATACAAGCCAGCTGAAGCTGTGCAGTGAAAAAGATGCACATAAAGACTTTTATACTTACAGTATAACTGGTTTTTGGTTAGAAATAATAATGTATTCCACACCATAGTTTTATATGAATGGTAGGGCTACAACGCCAGGTGTTTTCAAGGCATATGTGTTTTTTTTTTGCAAAACAGAAATTGCATCATCATAACTTAAAAATTTTTTCTAACCTAACCTATCTCAATAGCCAATGATTTATTCCCCTTCTACATACACTCCCCTGGGGCATTAAGATGTTTTTAAAAATGCTTGCAAAGAATACCTTTCACTACCTTGTGTAGATGAGTAGTACACCAAGCCCCCAAACTGACAGGTTTTCTTGCGCTGGTGTGGCCCACAGCAGGCCCGTATTTGCTCACCTTTCATTCTATCTATCTCTTCATACATTAGCCAACATATGCACACAATTTCTGCAAGCCGTTGCAGAAAAACAAGTCCATGGCGGGACGAGGTATACTACCTTGATGAACCCATGAATTGGATAGGGACCAGGATGCTCAAAGGTGATCAAATGGCTGTTCAACTGTAAATCACCTAAGTCGGCTATTTGGATACAGAAAAGGAAGCCATTCTGTTGACTGAAAAACCAGCCAAAGGATTCCCTTAATGTAAGACACACTGTACAATGTCTGCCTAAGTTGACTAATTAATTAAAAGCTAACACAGGAACTACATGGAAATCTCATGGGGGGGGGATTTTAGCTGAAATATGACACATGCACTGAGCCTTTGATGATTCTCTTTTTCATTATTTGCAGGTGGAGAATTAGGCCTTTGGGTAGGAATTTCAGTGATTACTTTGTGTGAACTGTTTGAACTTATCTCTCAACTAATACAACACTGTTTTCGGGCTTCCACAACAAAACAAAAATCAAATGATACTCCTGCAACAGACATGCCAATGTTTTCCAGAGGCAGTCAACAAGAAGAATGATCATTAAATGATCAGTTTTTGAAAGATAGATTGAGCCTTGATTAAGGAGAAAATGTAATATATGTGCAGGATTTCTGGATTGCCTACCTTGCTCTTCAAATCTAACTGGTGCTCTTCTTACATCTGCTCTCTCATAATGTGGCTGAAAAAGAGGATCAGATAAAATGATGTGCTGGTCTATAAAGACAGGATGTAATATGTTATTATTATAATATAATAATATTATTTCATCATCACATTACTAGTCATTACTAGGCATTAAAAAGACATGGACTCAGGTTCTACGAAACACTATGACATTGACAACATAGCAAATAATATATACAGTCTGTCAAAATCACATTTAAGGTGTATATCCTGAAACCAAATGGAAACAGGTAAAAAACTTTCTGAAATACATAAAATATGCCTAAAACCGTCGAAATTGGTTTAGATAGGCCAAAAAAAGTGTAATAAATAGCCATAAAAGGGTCTAGATGTAAGCTTGAAATAACTTAAAATGTCCTAAAATCCCAAATCAGGTCCAATACAACCTATCATACCCAGAATAGTCCTAAAGTTGGTGCCCATAAACCAAAAGGTGGCCTAAATAGGTCAAAATATGTCTAAAATCAGCTAAAACAAGCTCAAAATGCACAAAATCTACCAAATTCATGCATGGTCTGATGACGCGGGATATGCTGACTGAAATTTGTAAATGACTAATTCTCTAGCCTTACTCAGGTAGAACGTGAGAATATTTACTTTGAGCAGTCTCTATTTATACCTTTGGTAGAACAACAGGTAGTTCACAAATTAACGTTTTCTCGTCTCTCATCTTCGTTGTTGGTTCATTTTCCTCATCACCTGGTATTATTTCTTCAACCTCATCCACCAGCCAGAACTGAGCATGTCCACGGAAGAACTCTAGGCCATGCTGTGCAAACTTATCTATTTCCTTTATATATATCTGCAACAGGAATAACATGCCTACTGTTACTTTATAGTGCCACTATGAATGACACCGCAAGGGTAGAGAACAGGATCCTATGCACCCCACAGTGGTGATGTGTGTTCTATGCAGAGAGTGTCCACAGTGGACACTATGGGTGCCATATGGGGATCCACTGCAATGTTGCATGTGCTTCTATAGAGATGGTTGGAAAATATGACCTCGTTACAAATGTGGCCCGTACTTGACGCTTCGAGTCTATACTGTAGAATATTGAATCTTTAGGACTGCCCAAAAAGGATATCTCCATCGAGGTCTGCTACGGTGGTAAAGTAGTCGTCAAAAGAATGGAGGTACTGGTACAAGAAAAGAAAAATAAGAAAAGCAATGCTTTCAATCATCTGCAATTTATCTGTGCAATTCAAAGTGGCCTATATCTGACAAAAGGCAGAACTGATATCATTACTACTGACAGAGTTTGATCAATGTGTGACTGCCCATATTGCATTCAATTTACAGCTTTTACCAATGCTTTCTCAAGCAATTACTTCCACAAGTAATCCCCCTCCTCCATCTTCTCCTGCCGATACCAGCCATTTTTCCCTACCCGTGTTATGTATCTTTTTTCTTTGAAAATGTTAAATTGAGCTAAGCACCATGTGGGAAGATGTAGAATTTAATGGACAGCTTTCAGCTGGGTCACTCGCATGGGATGTCTTCTTCCTTTATCACGACTTTACCTCCTGACCTGTTAAATTCCTGATGGACTGAAAGTCACAGTGGCAGCACACACAGGTTGCCTGCGATAGATCTTAAAAAAACACACAAAAATTACAAGAGTTTGGACAATGCTTTTGTTAAGGTGATTCTCGGGTAAAAACCACCCTAGAATCACCTTAAGGATGCCTGATACTTATGAGGCAAAAATAGTGAAAATATGCGACTTCTGGACGTTTCATAGGTTAAAATATGGATGGAGAAATATCTAAACGAATGCTAAGTCTTTCCCAAGTGGAATTTACCCCAGTAGAACCTTAAAGTCCACTGAAAACATGTGACTAAGATACACCATGGTCAAAGTCTAGAATGTTGGTCAAATGTTTATGGATTAAAGCCCGAGGTTTGGGGCAGGGTTGTACCAGACCCGCGGGCAGAGCTCCAGGTCGACCCAGCCCGAGGGCCGCAGGCCCAAGGGCTGGGTCGACCTAGGCATTGCTTTTGCCACCTCGTTGACCTAGAAATGTGTGTCTTGGAGTGACACAAACCCAGTAATAGCGACATAATAGCCGGCTAAGATTTGACTTACCAGTTGCTCAAAGGTTTTAGTCCCCTACTCTCGTAGTTAATGTCACTTTCCTAAGATATGACCAACATTCTACACGTTGGCCATGGTGTATCTTAGTCACATATTTTCAGTGTATAGACTTTTCTATCTGCATGCCTATGACCAAACATGTATGGAAATTTGGTTATAAAAAATGAAGACCATGTATCAAATCACATTGTGAGGGGTTAACTGCATTGAAACAGATGATTACCAGCTTAATGGGTTCTCATGAGAGCAATGAGTCTATTTCAATTTACA
>JAAUYA010106537.1_pt1 | contig 11195 bp, 6 predicted proteins | sample 7278161 | NCBI WGS metagenome assembly JAAUYA01 (sample SAMN14350120, study PRJNA611818) | marine sediment metagenome | isolation source: surface marine sediment (3m) | place: French Polynesia: Moorea | collected 2018-08
AAGCCAACTACGTCTTGACTTTAAAAGGGAACCATCCGACTCTGTACCAGCAAGTGACCAGTTGGTTTGAGTCAGCCCAGGCTCAGGGATTTGCCGAGATTAACTATAGTTATGACGAGCGAGTGGAGGCGGGAAATCATCGTCTCGAAACTCGTCGAGTCTGGTGCGTTCCGGTAGAGCAGATGGGCAGGCTCTACCAACAAGAGCAATGGGCTGGGTTACAAACTGTGGTAATAGTCGAAAGAACCCGTCGTCTATGGAACGAAACCACCCATGAGATACAATTTTATCTGAGCAGTCTGGAGGCTGAAGCGGTGAAAATTGGTCGAGCCATTCGCCAGCATTGGGGGATTGAAAATCAACTCCATTGGACTCTGGACGTGACTTTCGGAGAAGATAGCAGTCGTGTTCGCCGAGGACACGGACCGGAGAATTTGGGGCTGTTACGTCGCCTCGCCCTTAATGCTCTTAACCAAGAGCAATCGTTTAAAGGCAGCATCGCTAGCAAGCGTCGTCGGGCGGGCTCGAATAATGATTACTTGCTAAAAATCCTGCAAGCTGGAGTGCATTAATTTCATCTCAACTCACTCCTTCAATACCTAAAGGTTGCGTGGCAATGGCAGATTCTGAGAGGTCATTGTCTTTTTTGTTATCAAACTATCATAGCTATTCTTGAAGAGCCTAAAAGTATAATTATCAATTATCAATTGTTTGTTATCGTTTTCCTTGTTCTTTTAATAAATTATCTAACCAGATTCTATCTTCTTTTTTTAAAGATGGTACAGGTTCTTTAGTATAATCAATAGCTAAATCAAATCTAGCTCGTTGATATATACCTAATAATAAACTTTGTAAATCAACTAAAGGTTCTGGCTCTCCTTCTTTTAAAGGGATAGGAAATGAAGGAATAACTTGAGGTAAATTAAATCCATATAATTGAGCATTAGGACGGCGATTGCTTCGACAAATTAAAATTCTATAATCTGTTGGGATAATCTTAGTAATAATGGGCATATTTTTTCCACCTCTGAGTAAATCAATTTCTACTAAATGAGTCGGACTACTTAAAATATTAATCCTTTTATTAAGATAAGATTCCTTACCTATACCTGCTTTTTTATTAGTAGGAGAAAGAAGTTCTATGACTGTTACTACATACCCTGTAGCTATTTCCATAATCTCTAAATAACTTTCTTTAATAATTTCTGGTGTAGGAATGATAACATTAATTGCTTCAGTTTGAGCCGGTAAAGTTGCGACTGAATCTTTATTCTTATTTGAGTTTAATTTTTGGGTTGTTATAGCAACATCTGGAATACCAATCTCTACAGACTCTTGCACATCATTAAGATAAGTTCTTTTTTCAACTGCAACTCGATAATTAAGGCTTAAATTAGCTTCTATAGCATCAGCTAATGCTATAATTAAACGACTATGAACTTCTCTCCACAATTGAGGATGTTCTAAATAAGGATTCATTCCGGGAAATGGATAAGACATAATTAGTTATTAGTTTGTATATTACTTAGACAAGACTTATACAAAAACAACGATATTCAAGTCGTTGCGAGGAACGAAGCAATCTCAAACCATTGTTGCTCGGTTACAGTGCATAAGTCCTATTATAGCTAAGTTAGGGGTAAGATTTGTCTATTAGACATCTCCAAAAACCCCTGTTTTGATAAGACAGTGTAAGAGGAAGTCTGAAAACTAGGCAATGATTCTGCCAAGTGAATCTAACATCCAGAATTATTGGCGATCGCATCTTTTACCTCTCTTTTTTCAAAAATAAGTGGCTCGGTTTTTATACTTCTGTTGTGCTACATTTTGACGTGCGGAAGATGGGTTAGAAAGATTGATTGTCGAGTTATTAAGGCATAAATATAACTACCAAAGATATCTGTGAGCTGGCTAGCGGCGACGGTACCGAGTAAGGCTCCCACCCCATAGGCTGTGAAGACAACACCGTCGTGTTTGGGGTCGAACCAGGTCAAAGTTGCAGTGGGGGCGATCGCCAACCAGCCACCCAAGGACAGCCAGAACCAAAAGCGAGAAAGAGCCTTAATCTGGGTCGAAAAATGGCCTTATTTCGGGTCGTTACAATTAACTTACAGCGAAATCAGTATATTTTCTTCTTTTAGGGTGATGAAAACCTAAAACAATATCTTCTTTAGGGACACCTTCTGCTAATAAATCCAAAGCTATTCCATCTTCTGAACTATCACTTTGTATCCAGATTTTTCCATTAATAATATCAATATGAATGATACAAGTATGAACCCTAGCACCATCTTCCCATCCTGATGTAATAACTAAGTAACGATTTTCATCTTTGCTAATAATTAATTCTGCTTTTAAATCTCCATAATGATAGGGAATAGCAGCATATTCTGTTAAGATTTTTTCGATAATTTTTCGATAATTGGTTAATTTATCCATTGGGTAATCACCTCTTTTTCTTCATCAACTACTAAAAGTTTTATTTGATTTTTCTTGATAACTAAATCTCCAATAGGTTCAGAAAATATCTCTTTAAATATATCTTCGATGATTGCCAAGTATAATAACCGATGTGATTCTTTTTCTTCTAGTATATTACGATAGAGAATATATTGCCCTAAAGCTTTTTCTAATTCTGTAGCTTGATAAATACCAGTAAAGCTTTTAATCTCAACTGCAATTTTTAGTTCTCATTTTTGTGCCGCAATTAATTGTTTAGCTCCTAAATTAACCCAAAAATATCGTTTACCCCAAGTTAATTTTAGTGGATGATCAGTAATAATCTAATTATCTTTTTCAAGAGCTTTTCTAACAGTATCGTGATAAATATCTTTGGCTGGCATAGTTTTATTGAGTATGTTTAGAAATAATTTCAATTTTAATAACAAGACCTAAACACTTACGATTCAAACCATTATTGATGATGGCGACTAATCATTTCAAGACAAATTTCTCTTGTGGAAAATTTCTATTATTGGAGTACTTTCTGTGCAATTGGTGAGTAATAAGGGTTATACCATGTCCAGCAAATTAACCATAATACCTGTAGGTTGGGTGTAACGAAGTGAAACCCAACACCAAATCTCGTATTTGTTGGGTTTCGTTACCTCAACCCAACCTACATACTATGCTTTACCCGTAACTCTCACAAGCTATAGAGGGAGAGGAATGTGCCAATTTCCAAGTGGAAGCAATATCATGTAAACGTTTCAAGGGAGCATCCCAAAGTTGCAAGAACATAGTTCAGCGCATCCCTTTAAGTTCGATTCCGCCATTGCCTTCGAGAATACATTTGCAAAAATGGGATGCTCCCCGTTTCAAGCCCCTCCAAAGACTTTTGACACCTGGTTCACCATCATTTTTCCTGGCTAAAAATCCTCCCAATTTGGCAATCCAAACCATAGCTTGTTTAAGGGAAGGAGGTTGAGCTGGAGCGATGAAGTACAAATGGTAACGCTCGCTCAGCCAACGATAAGTGTACCAACGAATACAACCAACAGCATCCTCAAAATCTACCACTAGAATAAACACACTAAATCAAAAAACACTGACTTAAGACCCCTACACTAAAATATTAATTATAATAGTCAAACAATCGATAAGTTGAAGTAGTTGTTATGAACAATGGAGGTTAGGCCTTAGTCTGACTAACATTTCCTCTCAAGAATCTACGTAGATTTATACCGTGGAGTGTCAAACCAATAATATATTACATAAACTTAATCCCACTAAGGATTACTGATTACTAATTAATCTAAATATACCTGAGTCAATATGAAAGAGCAAGCCATAATGAAAAACCTTAATAAAATTGTTACATTAGAACACTCAAAAACTTCATTAAAACCCTTTCAAGGACAGCGTTGGTTGGTGGAAGAAAGAGATGCTTGTGGTGTAGGTTTCATCGCTTATCAAGATAACCGTAAATCTCATAAACTAATTGAACAAGCACTAATCGCCTTAGGATGTTTAGAACATCGCGGGGCTTGTAGTGCAGATCGAGATACCGGAGATGGCTCAGGTTTATTGACTGGTATTCCCTCTGAGTTACTCCAGCCTTGGTTTGCCGAAAATAATATTCCTATGCCTGCACCTGAGCATTGGGGAGTGGGGATGGTATTTTTGCCGCAACAACCAGAAAAAGCAGCTGAAGCTCGTAAATTGATCGAAGATATTGTCAAAGCTGAAAACCTTACTATTCTCGGTTGGCGTCAAGTTCCTGTTAAGCCAGAAGTACTGGGTATTCAAGCACGGGAAAATCAACCTCAGATCGAGCAAATTATGGTCACTTGCCCCGAAAATATGCAAGGAGATGAGCTAGATCGCAAACTATATATCGCTCGTTCTCGCATTGGCAAAAAACTTACTGACGATTTCTATATCTGTTCATTTTCCTGTCGTACCATCGTTTATAAGGGAATGGTAAGAGCTTCGATTTTGAGAGAATTTTACCAGGATTTGCAAAATCCTGCCTATCAAAGTCGTTTTGCTATCTACCACCGCCGCTTTAGCACCAACACTATGCCTAAGTGGCCTTTTGCCCAACCGATGCGTATTTTAGGTCATAACGGCGAAATTAACACCTTACTAGGTAATATTAATTGGATGACGACCAGGGAAGACAACTTAGAAGCACCAGGATGGACGAAAGAAGAGTTAGCAGCCCTTACCCCTATTGTCAACACGGATAACAGTGACTCTTACAACTTAGACAGCACTTTTGAATTATTAGTGCGTACTGGGCGCAGTCCTCTAGAAGCGGCAATGGTGTTAGTACCAGAGGCTTACAAAAATCAACCAGAGCTAGACCAATATCCCGAAATTGTTGATTTTTACAACTTCTACAGTGGCATACAAGAACCTTGGGATGGTCCAGCTTTATTGGTATTTAGCGATGGTAAAACCGTTGGTGCTTGTTTAGATCGTAACGGCTTACGTCCTGCTCGCTACTGCATCACCAAAGATGGTTACATTGTCGTAGCTTCCGAAGCAGGAGTAGTAGAACTTCCCGAAAGCGAAATCCTCGAAAAAGGACGTTTAGGTCCCGGACAAACTATCGCTGTTGACCTACAGAATAACCAAATTCTCAAAAATTGGCAAATTAAACAGCAAATCGCTGCAGCTAAACCCTATGGAGAATGGGTTAAAGAACATCGCACTTTTATTGGTCGCCTTTCCCTTACAACTGAACAGCAGTTAGAAGCACGAGAAATTTTACGTTTACAAACTGCTTTTGGCTACACTGCTGAAGATGTAGATATGATTATTACCGCCATGGCAAAGGATGGCAAAGAACCAACTTTCTGTATGGGTGATGACATACCTCTAGCGGTACTCTCTAATAAACCCCGCCTACTCTACGATTACTTTAAACAACGCTTTGCTCAAGTAACTAACCCGCCCATCGATCCTCTACGGGAAAGCTTGGTTATGTCTCTCAACATGCACTTGGGAGCAAGGGGCAATTTACTTCACATTGAACCAGAAGATGCTAAAACTTTGCAACTGGAAACGCCGGTAATTTCTAACGCTGAGCTGGCAGAAATTAAGAATTCTGGCTTTGAATACGCCCAATTATCAACTCTTTTCCCGATTAGTGGAGGTCCTGTGGGGCTAGAAACGGCGATCGCCTCCCTCTGCCAACAAGCCGTCGCCGCAGTCAACTCAGGTAAAGAAATTATTATTCTCAGCGATCGCTTGTCTCCGTCATCCTCTAGTAAGGATGGAGGCGCTGGTATCAGTACTGAATATAGCTATATTCCTCCTCTGCTAGCTGTGGGTGCAGTGCATCAACACTTGATCCGAGCAGGATTGAGACTGAAAACATCTTTAGTGGTTGATACGGCTCAATGCTGGAGTACTCATCACTATGCTTGTTTGATCGGCTATGGTGCTTCCGCAGTTTGTCCTTATTTAGCTTTAGAAACTGTCAGTCACTGGTGGCGTGATGGCAAAACGCAAAAAATGATGGCCTCGGGGAAAATTGAAGCAATTTCCCATCAAGATGCTTTAAAGCGCTACCGCAAGGCTGTAGAAACAGGCTTGCTCAAAATTCTTTCGAAAATGGGTATTTCTCTACTCTCTTCCTATCATGGTGCTCAAATTTTTGAAGCGATCGGTTTAGGAGCAGAATTGGTAGCATTAGCCTTTGCCGGTACTACTAGCCGAGTTGGTGGTTTGAGCGTGCAAGATTTAGCTTCTGAGGTGATTGCTTTCCATCAACGGGCATTTCCTGAGTTAAAGGGTAAGAAGCTGGAAAACTTCGGTTTTATCAACTACAAACCCGGTGGTGAATATCACATGAACTCACCAGAAATGGCTAAAAGCCTGCATAAAGCCGTAGCTGCTTATGCCAAGGAGGAAGGATACGATCACTATGAAACTTACCGCAAATATCTACAAGAACGCCCGATCACTGCCCTGCGAGATCTCTTGGAATTTAAGAGCGATCGCCCCAGTCTTGCCCTGGAAGAAGTGGAAACCGTGGAAGCAATCGTTAAACGTTTTTGCACCGGAGGGATGTCTCTCGGAGCCTTAAGTCGGGAAGCCCACGAAACCCTAGCCATCGCCATGAACCGTATTGGTGGCAAGTCCAACAGCGGTGAAGGAGGTGAAGATCCTACCCGTTACAAAATTCTTGATGATGTAGATGAAGATGGCAATAGCCCTACTTTACCCCACTTAAAAGGACTTCGTAACGGTGACAGTGCGATTTCTGCGATTAAACAGGTGGCATCCGGACGCTTTGGGGTGACTCCTGAATATCTGATGAGTGGCAAACAGCTGGAAATTAAGATTGCTCAAGGGGCAAAACCTGGCGAAGGGGGACAATTACCTGGGAAGAAAGTTAGTGAATATATTGCGAAGTTACGCCTTTCTAAACCTGGCGTTCCTCTCATTTCCCCTCCTCCTCACCATGACATCTACTCCATTGAAGATCTCTCACAATTGATCTTCGACTTACACCAAATTAATCCCCAGGCTCAAGTATCGGTTAAATTAGTAGCGGAAATTGGCATTGGTACCATCGCTGCTGGGGTAGCGAAAGCTAATGCTGATATTATCCAAATTTCTGGTCATGATGGCGGCACCGGTGCATCTCCTTTAAGTTCCATTAAACACGCTGGTTGCCCTTGGGAATTAGGGGTTACAGAAGTACACCGCATGCTCTTGGAAAATCAACTGCGCGATCGCGTAATTCTCCGCGCTGATGGGGGAATTAAAACTGGTTGGGATGTTTTAATGGCAGCTTTAATGGGTGCTGAGGAATATGGTTTCGGTAGCATCGCCATGATTGCTGAAGGTTGTATTATGGCAAGAGTATGCCATACTAATAAATGTCCTGTCGGGGTAGCAACCCAACAAGAACGTTTGCGCCAGCGGTTTACTGGTGTTCCTGAAGATGTAGTTAATTTCTTCTACTTCATTGCTGAGGAAGTGCGCTCCCTGTTAGCCAAGTTAGGTTATCGTAGTCTCAACGAAGCGATCGGACGAAGCGATCTGCTGGTAGCCAGAAAAGATGCTCAGTTAACTAAAACTAATTCTCTGGTATTGGACTGTCTGACTAACTTACCTGATGTGAAAAGCGATCGTTCTTGGTTAAATCATGAAAAAGTACACAGCAATGGCGATGTTTTAGACGATCGCATTTTAGCAGATCCGGCTGTGGAGACAGCTATCCGCAATCAGGCATCTCTCACCAAAGAGATCGAGATCGTTAATACCGATCGCGCTGTAGGGGCCAGAATTTCTGGTACTATTGCCCAACAATATGGTAATAGTGGCTTTGAAGGCGAATTAAACTTTAATTTTCAAGGTGCTGCTGGTCAAAGTTTTGGTGCTTTTAACCTCTTAGGAATGAATATGCACCTCGAAGGGGAAGCTAATGACTATGTGGGTAAAGGAATGAATGGCGGTGAAATTGTCATCGTACCTCCTGCTGGAGCTACCTACGAAGCAGCAGATAATTCCATTATTGGCAATACCTGCCTCTATGGTGCTACTGGCGGTGTATTATACGCTAACGGACGCTCAGGGGAACGTTTTGGCGTGCGTAACTCCAAAGGGATGGCGGTTATTGAAGGTGCAGGGGACCACTGTTGCGAATACATGACTGGTGGTGTCATCGTCGTCTTAGGTAGTGTAGGGCGTAACGTCGGTGCTGGCATGACAGGAGGGTTAGCTTACTTCTTAGATGAAGATGGCTCTTTCCCAGTTAAAGTCAACACCGAAATAGTATCCATTCAGCGTATTACCACTGCTGAAGGTGAAAAACAACTAAAAGATTTAATTGCCACTCACGTAGCTAAAACTGGCAGTAAGAAAGGTCAAATGATACTCGATCACTGGGAGTCTTATGTACCCAAATTCTGGCAAGTTGTACCACCTTCGGAAGCAGACAGCCCAGAAGCTAAATCCCAAGCAATTGAAGCGGAAAAAGAATTAACTCCAGTGCAATAGATTGTTGATGGTTGATGGTTGAGTTGATGGTTGATTGTTTTCCACTATCAATCATCAACTATTGAGAATTGGCTGAAAAAGTATTCAAATCAACATACTTACTCATGTTCAAATTTTCTTTTTTCTTTTTCCTAGTGCTATCCAGGTAATCCCTGCTCCTATCAATCCTATTACCAAACTAAGGAGAAAGGCTAATCCAGAACTCGCCCAGAGGTTAAGAGCGGGGGTAGATTGGTTAGGTTGCACTGGCCAAATTCCATCGACGATTCCTTGAGCTGAGTTGGTAAAAGTAGTGGCGGCTAGAGTAGCTGTACCAATACCTACACTGGCGATCGCCACTGTCCGGTTGAAGGTGCGTTCGTTTTTAGTCTTTTCAATCTCGATAATACCCTCAACAGTTTTGATAAAGTTCCCCAGGGGTTTCAAGCCAGCATTGAGACTCTGGCAGTCACTCTGGATTTGAGTGAGGTATCTGGAGGAGGCTAGTTTACCAAATTCGTCTAGAAACGCCAAACCGCTGTTAGAGTCTTGTTCGACCATCTCTCGAACGCGATTTTGGTAATTGTCAGTGTTAATCTCAACGGTAGAAGATTGTTCTTGCAGAGAGCCTAAATTAGTTTCGTAGAGGTAAGAAATCGATAGGGCAGTGGCTAAATCTTCTTGTAATTGGTTGAGATTGAGGTAAGATTCTCCGAACCGCACAGAGAGAGAATCAACGATTTTTCCGATCACGCCAGAGGCCTGTTTGAGGCTAATTTTAAGCTGGCGGCTCTGCTCGTATACCCAGAGAATTTTGTGACGGTAGTGGAACAGTTGCACAAAATCTAGATAAAGCCCATCCAAGGTTTGCTTAATTTCATCTTTATTTTGGTCGTGGGGAAACAGACAGATGATGACGTGATAGCTGCGATTGAAGCCGTCTGGGGTAAAATCGGGCCTTTCTAGTTCAAATAAGGTTGTCCCTTTAAAGGTTCCTTTCCCTTTGTAGTCGCGCTCCCACGTCGGCTGAGGTACAATTTCGAGAGCTTGATAGCTGGCTCGGGCGATCGCCTCTGGGTTTTGCTCTGGAGTAGCTAATTGACCCCAAAACAGCCAGCTCTGTCCCATTTCAGCAGTTTTGTCGTGAGTATGTTCGAGGACTATTTCTTTGAGCTGCCGCAGTTGCTCCCACTGAGAAAGCTGCTCCCAATCAGGATCATTTTGTTTGCCACCAAAGTCAATTTGCAGCGCATAAGTATCTCCTAGCTTTATGGGATAGTAATAACCATCAAGGGGATGTTTAAAATACTCAAATCTTTGGGAACCGAGGAGTTCGATGTAGCTAGAGAAGTTTCCCTCCATCTCTCCCAGTTTGACTAATTTTTCCTCACTGAGATTGTGGTTATAGATACGCTCCCAGAAGCGGCGACGATTTTCCTCAATTTGTTCGTCACTCTGCCCTAACCCCTCGCCTAAATCGTAGAGGAATAAATCGAGGGTAGGGTAGATTAGTTGAGCTGTCTGATTCATGTTCGGTTTTTTTAATCTAATTACTCAGTTGTCCGAAAATCTGCCATGCCGCCTTTACGGAATCTGGAGCACGCAGAACTTCAGATGTCTTGTCAAATCTATCTTCAATCGCTACTAGGAGTTTATTCATGTTTTCAATATTGTTCCTAACATCTGGAGTAATATTTTCCGTTTCTCTACCCCGTTGTTCTCTAGTGCGATCGCCAGGTAAAAAATCTAGACCCGTGCCTCGCTCTGCCGCTGCTTGGGTTAGTAAATCATAAGCATTGTAGTAGAAGGTTGCTAAAGCAGGAGTATTCTTCGCCAGGGTAACTAAATCCCTAACGCGGGTTTCCAGGGATTGACCGATTTGGGTCAGTTTTACTTGGATGTCATGGGAAAGCGGCTCACGCTGTTGGCAGAGGGCAGCCATAAAGGCTTGGACAATGATGACTTCTGCGTCTTTCATTCGACTTTATCAGAAATAACTCTAAAATCTCGATCTACTCTTTAACTATACACGATGGGAGAGGTTAGAAAGGTAGAAGGCGATCGTACTCCCTTGCCGTCTTGGGTAGTCTTGGGTAGTCTTGAGTAGGGTGCGTTAGACGGGGATCATCTTTGCTATGAGTTGGGGCTAATAATACGTCGTAACGCACCAAGCCTTCTATACACGATGGGAAAGGTTAGAACGGCAGGAGGCGATCGTACTCCCTTGCAGTCTTGGTTAGGATGCGTTAGGCGCATAAGTTATCTTTTCTAGGATAACATCGGGAAAACCCAGATCCCAAATCCTATTAATAAATGTAGGGTGGGCATTGCCTGTCCAGATATTGCTAGTCTTTGAGCAATAATAATCATAATGCCCACCACCCACCAAAAAGCAAAAGTCAGTACTGCTATATAATCTCATGATTGTGGGCATTGCCAAAAAATTTCCCATCGGTTCGGTGATTTTTGCCAGCAATGCCCACCCTACGAAGGCTAACAACCAAGCTATTGCTTCGACTGCTATAGTATCAATTTCATTTAATCATGCAACAGGTAAATTGTAGGGGCGCTCTCGTTTGCCATTGGTGTCAACTTAAGCCAGAAATAGTAGAAGGGGTGAGGTTTCACAGCCCACACCGAAATCAATGATACTGTGGGCGAATTAAATTAAAGGGTTTCTCAACAGGCAGGATGCCTGTCTCACGAATGGCTAATGGACTATGTTCAGAGCCCGAATTTTTAATTGAACCACGGTA
>JAAUYA010269949.1_pt1 | contig 11164 bp, 11 predicted proteins | sample 7278161 | NCBI WGS metagenome assembly JAAUYA01 (sample SAMN14350120, study PRJNA611818) | marine sediment metagenome | isolation source: surface marine sediment (3m) | place: French Polynesia: Moorea | collected 2018-08
GGAGCGTAGAGCCAATACACTATCAACAGAGCGATTAACCCACTCCTGCCCAAACCTCAAACTAGAAATACGATATGCACCGTTGGGAATTGCTGGAATAAAGGAAAATGGTCTGCCCAAAAGAAAGCTTTGACTTTGTTGCCAATCGAAAATCACGGAGAGAGCCAATTCATTCTCTAAACTCTGTATCAATGGTTGACGCCATTCTAAACCAGCTTTTTGATAATCTCCATCCAAATCTAATTCAGCAAAGGGTTGTTGAATAATTTCACTATCACCCTTTTGATACCTCAGTTTGAGAGTGCCGTTTTGAGCATTGATAGGAATGGCGTAATCTAAATAAACTTTATCAAGCCCCTCAGTAATATTGTACTGAGCAAAGAGCCTGTCTCCAAATCCCAGTAAGTTCTTGTTATCAACGCTAAATGTTCCTTGATATTCTCCCACACTGGGGGATTGATAATTATCAAATTGTAAACCAATTGACCAAGAAGGAGCCTCTTGCAGAATAACTTCCAAAACACTCAAGTTAGGCGCTGAACCTTGTTTTAACTCGGCTTTAATTTGCTCAAACAGGGGGTTAATTTGCAGCAGTTGCAAAGATTCCTCTAGACGATAGACATTTAGAGGAGGTTCAGCAGCTTCCTCTAGACGAGAGCGCACGTAACTTTCTTGTAACCGCTTCAATCCCATAATTTCCAGACTTTCTAACTTGCCCTCAATTACTTGAATCACCACAACTCCCTCTGTTGCTGAAATTTGCTGCGGTGGTAAAAAGGCTCCAGAAGTGAGATAGCCCCTATTGACGTACAAATCAGTGATTTTTTGAGCAATTACCAGTAAGTCAGCAAAAGAAGCTCCTTTACCGATAAAAGAAGCCGTAACTGCTGCTAAATCGGCTTCAGAGAAAACTGTACTCCCCAGTACTTTTATCTGCCTAATCTCAACCTTTGGGCTTTCAGATAAAGCGGTGAGAGGATGAGAGGGTGAGGGGGGAAATCCCACTCTCCCACTCCCATCATCACCAACTATTTTTGACCACACCCCATTGGTAGGTTCTGGGAAATTCAGTAATTGTCTTGATTCCTCAGCCCATAAAATTGAATTGTCACCAAAAGAGTACCATAGGGAAAAAATGACATAAAATATTACCTGTAGGGACTTCTTCATAGATATTTATGAGTAATACAAAAATCTTATTTGTTGAAGATGAGCCAGCTTTTGATAGTATTGTTCACCGCAGTTTTAGAAAGGAAATTCAATCAGGAGAATATGAAATTCTAGTTGCTCATAGTGGAGAGGAAGCATTAGAAAAAGTGGCCGAAAACCAAGCTCAACAAATTGATTTAATTTTAACAGATTTAAGAATGCCAAAAGCCCTTATTGATGGCTGGCAACTAATTAAAATTTTAAATGATAAAAAGATTTATATAAAAACAATTGTTATCTCTGCCTACGGAAATATTGAGAATTTTACCCAAGCAATCAGGGAAAATATCTTATTTTTTATCAACAAGCCAGCTCAACTAAGAGACATTAAGCCTTTAATCAAAGCTGCTTTAGACAAAGAAGAGCCACTTAACCTAGAAATAAATAAGCTAGGATTTAAGCCCATTTTTAAAGCAGCCAGAAATCTTCCTTCCAAATTCAAAGCTAAATTGATCGGCAACTTATTAGAATATCTTGAATTAGAAGAATTAGAACAACTTCAAGCAGAAATACCTCAAAGACTCAGTGAATATCTTGAAGCCGCAGGGGAGAGAGAAAAATTAAAAAAACTTCTAATTGAGAAACAAAAAAAAGGTGAGCTTAAATTAAAAGTAGATTTAGAATCCATTGAATATTTCTTCATTCAACCAAAAATTATCAATGGTTATGGTCCTTACTATTATGTAAGATTTTGGCAGGATGGAAAATTGAAGAGTATTTACTTAGGTAAAGAGAATCCCTACAGTGAAACATAAGTAAATTAATCCATAATCGCTCAAGATAATATCTAAATAAATATCGTTGACAGCCAAAAAGTGTCCGTGTAATTACTGAAATTTACCTAAATTTCATCAATTTTCTCTTAATTCGTATCAAGATATACAGGATTTACCTTGACAATATTTTTAAATTTACGCTATCAACTAATTAGGTAAAAAAACACTTTTGCAGTCTAAAAATTTAGGAATGGAGCAGGCAAAGATAAAATTAGCCTGTCAGGTGAACTATGAAAATTAAGAACAATCCTATCTCAAACGAAGTTATTACCGCCAGTTTTGATTACGCCAACCACTTTGGTTGTGAAACTCTAGCCGAGCAAGCAATGTCGGCAAAGCTGGAGTTTACCAGTTTTCTGCGACAAACCTTGAAAAGTCTCGTCAACATAGGCAGGAGGCTTTGGGATTTATACGAAGCTTGCTGCCAAAGATATGATTCCCAACAGGGGAGACAGGTATTTCAGGCTTGGTTAGCTAGTGATGAATTTGGCGGTTCTCGCTATTTAGCAGATGCGGCAATGGCTCTATCGCCTTGGTACGATAACTTACCGTCAAGTTTACAACGCCTGGTTTTAATCAATACTAAATCTTGGAGCATTGCTGCCCTCAAAGAATTATCCAGACTCAGCCATAGCATGATTGAAAAATTAGTAGCCGAAGGCAGGCAAACTGCCCAATCCATTCGCTGTGCTTGGTTGGATAGTCAAGGAAAACGACACCTAATTTTAGGAGAACTTGTAATTGAAGCTGACTGGCAATTGATATCAGAAAAATATGAAATTGCTGCTGAGGAGTTGGAAAAGTTGCGTTTGGAGGCTCAACAAAGTGCTAGTGTTGATGCTGAGACGGGAATGCTGATGGTAAAAACCGATCATCTCGTGCAAGCATTAGAAACTTTTGGTTACGATTCCGCTCTAGTTTTGCCCAAACCAAAAGCTCAGAAACGCTTCACTCAAGAAGAAGTTGCAAAAATGATTGAGGGAGAAAAACAAAAATCCCTCCAAGATGCTTTAGCAACTCAGACTAAGTTAGAAGAAGCTTTAGTTGAACAAAAAGATAGTTATCTTCAATTAGAAGAGGAGTTGAAAAAAGCTAAAGAACAACTAGAGCAACAAATAGCTAATGAAACGGAACAAAAAGCGGAAAATTCTCGGCTGGCACGACAGGTTGAAGATTTAAAGCATCAATTATCTAAGTTTACTGGAGCAGTTGCAAATAAGGGTAATGAGGAGGTAAAAATCAATCACATTACTCAAGAAGAACTGAAAAATAATTCAGCTCAATCTACAACTGAACTTGAACAATTAAAACAAAAATTAGCTGAAAAAGACCGACAATTATTAACTCTCAATCGGCGACTATCGGAATATTCTTCTTTAGAAGTACCCGTAAACAATCGGCAATTATTTGTGGGAGCTGATGTAAAAATAATTGCCGATGGAGATGGCTATTTAGGAAAGACAGGTAAGGTTACAGGGAAGGAAACTGATGGTAAGTGGTTAGTTTTACTTGACCATTTGGAAACGGAGGAATTGAAGGCAGAAAGTAGCTTTAGAGCCGAACAGTTAGCATTTAATGGTAAAACAGTACAGCCAGAAAAAAATATTTTAGAAGGGAATAAATGGCTAACAGAAACCCAAAAATTAAAGGAACGCATTCAAGAGCTAGAAGCAAAATTAGCGATTTACGAACCTAGAATTATGCCTGAGGTAATCTTTAGTAAGCAAAAAGCTAAACGCAAAAAAGCTAGAGGTTTTAGTGATTAAAACTCTATTAAATCTATCTTATGATATATAGTAACTAGGAGGTAGAAAAATGCACGATGGTTCGGCTCATAATAAATACTCTGAAACCGACATTAATGGATTATCAATGGCAGTCACTCAAGCAGAAGAAAAATTAGTTTCTGATACTCCATTTTCTGCGGGAAAACAATGGATTTCTCCCTACATCCCTTGCCTTAGTTTAGATGAAGGTACGCAAAGTCGGATTAATGAAAATAGAGGAATAATCAAAAAATATGGACAAATTATGGCACAGGGTGATTGGAATTGGGAAGAATATGAACACCAAATTATTGTCCTGTTTTGGGATAAACAAAAAGAAAAACTTTTTTGTGGTGATGGACACCATCGTATCAAAGCTGCAAGGAAACAAGCTCTGCAACAAATCTTGGTAGAAATTCGTTTTGGTAGTTTTATTGATGCTAAGATTTTTAATTGTACTGCCAATAGCAGTCATGGCAATAGAACCACCAATCAAGATAAGCGAAATCAGATTATAATTTTGCTTACCAGCCTTGAATTATTACCCGAAAATGACCAAAGAAGGAGGTGGAGCGATCGCGAAATAGCACGAAGAATTGGCGTAGATCATAAGACGGTTGGTAGAGTAAGAAGAGCCGTTAGAGAGAATACCATAGAACAAAATAGAGAAGAAATACTCCAGAAAAAGCTCCTCCAAAAAAAACGCCGCCGCTTTAATAGCTTAGTTAAATTAGTTGAAGAATGTCACCAAGATGAATTAATAAATTTATTGAGTAAAATTGAGAATAGTAAGCTATTGAAGTTGAAATCAGTCATTCAAGCTTTAAGTTAATTTTGCAGGAGATTATTTTGGCTTTTTTTTACCTTCATGGGAGGTAGTTTTTTAGTATATTCAAAGCTGAAAAGCTATGGTTAACCAATTTCCATTTCCAGAGATTTGGATGGACTACAAGCTTTATTGGCTGTTATTTTAAGCTCCCGTTTGGGCAATAAAAGACGTTGATTATCAGGGTTATGGGGAATTTCAGCAATAAGTTGATTAATCCTTTTGGCATCTAAGTTACTATGATAGGCAAGAGCTGGTGCATCGGTATCTAAATTCAATTTAATGCCTCGAACTTGCAAACCTAATAAAGTACAATCACCCTCATTTCTTCCTAATTTTCGCCCAGGAAAAGCCACTCCCTCTAAACCATAAGAAATACCTTGAATAATTCCCGTATTAGATATCTTTATTCTGGGATAAACTCCCATTTCCGTTAATTTAGATAGAAACTCAGTCATACTCATCTCCGGCGTAATTGCAGAGGCGATCGCTTTTTGAAGTTTCTCTAAAATGCTAGGTTGGGGAGGGATGTTGCGCAAACCCCGATTAAATTCTTCTTGCTCCCTTGAATGGCGGCGCTTTTGCCCAGTGGTTGGTGAGGATTTAGCCACTTCCCAACTACAAGGTGTTATGGTTAAACCATAGTCCTTTTCTAGCCTTCTCAATATTTTCTCAGAACGTAGTCGATCTTTCCACCCATCCACGCATTTTCCAGAGAAGGTAATGCGACTGGCAGCAATGTGGAGGTGAAAATGAGGGCGATCGCTATGGGTAGCCGCACAGTAGAGATTATTGGTAAAACCCATACCCTGTAGATATTCTTTGACAATCTTACTCAGTTGTGGTTTGCTTGGTTGCTCTTGGGGTGCAAAACTGAGCGAAAAATGAGCCACGGGGTATTTCACTCTCGGGTTAAGCTGACAGGTTACTGCGAGTTGCTTGGCAAAGTGTTTTGGAGATGAACCTGCCATATTAGTGCATAGTAACTCAGCTTGTTCTTTTTGCAAAATATATTCACACAAACTAGTAAAACTTTTACCTTTAGTAATTTTCCCAATCATAGGTCTTTTTCCTCAATTCCTAATATTTGCCAGCGCAATTGTTCTATATGTGCAATCAATTTATTGATAGTATTGGAGCTAATTTGGTTTGAGTTATAACTCCCTGGTGCCATAACCTTAAGCTCGTCAGTAAGTTCTCCTAGTTTTTGATATATTTCCCAGTTAGGTTGGGGAATTGGTGATTTAACTTGACAATTAGCCATTGTTTGTCTGACTAATTCTGCTTTGCTGATGTTTGCTTGTTGGGCTAATACTTCCCAGCGTTGATTTTGCTCTGGGGTTAAAAGTATTTCAAATCTAACTGTAAATCTTCTCATAGATGTTATGCTCGGCAAGGGAATAAAATATACTGGCGAAGAGAGGCAAGAGGCAAGAGGCAAGAGGCAAGAGGCAAGAGGCAAAAGGCAAAAGGCAAGAGGCAAAAGGCAAAAGGCAAAAGGCAAAAGGCAAAAGGCAAAAGGCAAAAGGCAAAAGGCAAAAGGCAAAAGGCAAGAGGCAAAAGAAGAATGCTAAAACCTCAAGTTATAACCGTTTTAAGTATATTAATTTAAGTTGGACAAAAAATAAACTTTCAATTTTAATTTTCCAATAATTTATTCTGGATTTGGGTACATTTACATTTGTTAAACCAGAAGAAACTTATTAAATCAATTACTTTAATTTGACCGTTCAAAGTTTGGCTATGGTCTCTTTATATTTTATCCGTATCTTACACTAGCTTGCTCTTTTTTTGGAGGCAAAAACTACACCTCAATTACTCCAAAAAATTTGAGGCAATTACGAGGAGTGTGTGAGGATACCTTGAGGTAATAGTGAGGGATAAACGAGTTATAATTTAAGCCTTTTGAGTCAAAGCTAACCCCAATTTTGTTCTAAAGTTCCTCATTATTGCCTCACTAATAACCCACTTTAGCCTCGCACTTAACTCACTTTTACCTCTGGCAATAAATACTTAAATTTTGTAATAAAATATTAATTTTTTCTTAAATTGGTTTAATTACTAAAAACCTGAGTTACAGTAGAAAAAACCGAGAGTAAAAAAGCGGTAATGGCAAGACCAAAAAAGAGAATAGTACCCCAAATGGTATTGACTTTAGACTTTGGGGGAAGTGGTTTAAAAGGTATTTATCAAAAACTTAATCAAAACCCAGAAGTGTTATTCATGGAGCCAGAAGTTTTTCCAGCAACTTTAGAATCATTACAAGAAAAAACTACTAACAATTTAGGTAACGCTTACCCAGAAAACTTAGCCTGGGTAGGAGTAGATGATGACTACCGAGCCGTCGGCTATTTGGCAGCATCAAGATATAATGCCATGCCCAGTTTAAAACCCAAAAAATATGCCCTAGCAGTGTATCGCACCTTAGCTGCCATTTGGGTAGCTCAACAGAGGTTGCAATTACCCAGTTGTTTCGGTATTGCTTTGGCGGCGTTACTCCCTCCGGGGGAGTTTGAAGATTCCCAGTTGTTATTAGACGGCTTAAAACAAGCTTTAGGTTGTTTTGACACGCCCACAGGAAAATTGAAAGTCAAGTTGTGTGACTTTGAGTGTTACCCCGAAGGAGGTGGTGTTTATTTGATGCACTGTTTTTCTAGCCCAGAAGCCATCAAGCGCAAGGTTTGTGCGGTGGTGATGGTTGGCTATCGCAACGCTTCAGTGTTGCTGAGTATGCGAGGAATGGTATCTAAAGGCAAATCTATCGACTTAGGAATGGTGCGCTTGGTAGAGTTGGTGATGGAAAAAACATCGGGGATGAGGGCGGAGCTTTTAGTTAAGGCAATTGCCAGCGCCCCTACTACTCCCCAAGCCAAACATTTTCTGCCCTTAACCGAGCCAAATGTCAGTCTGGATTTACGGAGGGCAGAAGCGGAGAAAATACGGGCAGCCCTACTTCATTCCCGAGGAGAATATTTAACGGCACTGCAAGCTTGGCTGACGGAAGTGTTGCCTCGGGAATTAGATGAAGTCGTCTTTTGTGGCGGCACTGCCGACTACTTTAGGGAAGAATTAGACAGTTATTTTCCCGCTACCCCGGTGAAATGGCACGGAGGCTTTAGTTTCCCGCCTCATTTCCAGGAAGAGTGGCTGGGAAATCGCCTCGCCGATGCCTACGGGCTATCAATAGTTTTTACGGAAAACATCGTCAAGCAATACTTGATGGGCAAACAGGAGGTTGGAGCGCATGGGTAAGAGAAAAGACTTTCGCTGGCGATATCAACCACCATCAAATTCATCGGCAGCATTATTGCTCTCCTACATTCAGGAGCATGAGCTACATCCCACTGTAAGCCGCAGGGAGATGATTATGAATGCCCTGACAGCTTATTATCTGCCTCTGGCATACTCAGTTTTTGGCAGAGATAGGGAAAAGTTGGAGCGAGCTGCCTATGATTCTATTTTTGCTCTGCTCAGACAAATAGATAGATTGATTACCGAACTTGATTTAGAGCGCAGTAAATTGAGTATCTATGCGGCAAACTTAATTCATACTCCCTCAGAAAACTTGCAGACAAATCAGATACCAGAGCAACAATTAAACCCAGCTGTTAATAGTAATCACCCTGGGGAAAATAACAACCACCAAGACAAATTTAACCTCAATGGTTTATCTGGATTTAGAACATCTTATCAAGATGATTGAGTAATTGAATATTTAAGCAACAAAGGAGTTATTGATGTCAAGGATACACATAATTGACGGAGAAAAAGGCGGTGTAGGCAAATCTTTATTTGCCAGGGTAATGATAGAATATTGCCTCCATCAGAATCTCCCTTACACTTTAGTAGATGCGGATTTTACCAATCCTGACGTTCAGAAATTATATCCCAAGGAGGCTTATTGTACGGTATTTAGTGAAGCTCAAAAAAAGTCGCACCAAGCGGATATTATTTTTGAATTAGCTTTGAAAAAGCCCGTGATTGTTAATTTACCTGCCCAAGTTTATCCCCTAGTTAATAATTGGATTGAGAGCAATCGTTTACTTGATATCGCCTCAGAGTATCAGGTTGATATTTGCAAATGGTTTGTGTGCAGTGGTGGCTATGATTCCATCAGTTTATTTAAAGAATCTGTCAGTTATTTTAAAGACAGAATCCCTCATATATTTGTGCGCAATCTGGGCTTAACTGATGAATGGGATTTTTTAGATGAGGATGAATATTTTACTAATTTATTGAGTAAGTATCAAGAGACAGTACAAACTATTGATTTTCCCATGTGCGGTTATCGGGAAAGGTATTATTTAGATGGATTTCAACTTACTTTTGAAGCTGCTGTAAAGGATAAAAGAATTCCCATTCTGTCTAAGCAAAGATTACAAATATTTTTAAATAATTGTTTTCAAGCCATTGCAAGTACGGCAATGATTGACCAACAAAAAGTAGCAACTAAGACAAATTCGAGGACTACTTCCAAGTCAAAAACAAAAACTTCTTCACCTTCTTCCAAAACTAATTCATCTACAAATCAGTCCGCTCAACCAGTAGAAGAGAATGTATTTTAGTTTAAATCCCAAAGTATTTATAGTATGAATCAAGCAGAATATGAATTAACAAAAATTAATGATTTAGGCAATTTTAACATTAAGCTTGAAAATAAATTCTTAGGAAGACTATATTTATTTCCCGTTACAGAATCAGAACTATTGGCAGCGGGAATTAAAACCAAATGGTTTTTAACCCATCAACAAGGTGATTTTGTAGTAACAGGACATATTAATCAAGCTGGTGAATGGTCACTTTCTCTACCAAAAAGTTTAACTCCTAGAGATGAATATCATTCTCGCGATGAAGTCTTTAATACCATCTTTAGTGATGATTATGTAGAGATGATTTTAGGAAATTTATCAATCAATCAGCCCTTGGAGTTGATGAAAAATCAATCTCTATCTCAAAATAGTAACGATCGTAGCCAAAAATCTTCTGATTCTCTCAGCAAGCAAGACGATCATAATTCAGAAGATGAGTCACCGTCAGATGCAGTTAAAGCCAATAAATCAATAACTGAAAATTTGAGTGAAATATATGTCAATAAAAATATAAAAGTGGAAAATTCTTGGGGTTTAAATGAAGGAAAAGAACTAGAATCAGAACCAGATTATTTAGAGGAATCAGATTTTGGTCAAAAAATTGAAGAAGGAGAAGCTTTAACAGATAAAGTTGAAATTTTACAGATAACAGAAGCACAAAGAAAAAAACTAGAACAACAGTTAAAAACAATTATTATTGAGGGACATAAACAGAAACTATTAGATTTAGATAATCAAGATCGTGATTCCTATTGGATACTAGAATTAGATTCTGAGAGCGAATCATTTAGATTATCTGCCAAAGAAGATGGACGCACTGTAATGGCTATAAGTTTATCGGGGGATATTTTGAGTAATTTATCTGCGGAAGATGCTCAATTATTGAGCGATCGTATTCTAGAAAATAAACAGCTTACAGATTTAGATAAACAGGAAATTTCGACTAATCATACATCGATTAATCAAGAAACTAATCTAGTCAAAAAACTAGAGAGTATGTCAAATTTATCAACTAGAAAACAAGGATGGGAGCTTGAGTAATGGTAGCAACTGTTGCAGCAGGGGAAAATCAACAGCCCAAGAAAGCAATGAGTTTATTAGATGAAGCTTTAGAAGGGAAAAATCCCGAGTTTCAACTGAAAGTTTTAAGGTGGGTGTATAAAACCGGAGTTAGAGAGGATGATGTCCTCTTTTTAGTCATGGTTGCCATCGGACAACTTCAGCTTATTTTAGAAGAAAGTCCCAAAGAATTAAACCTTCTTTTTGAGCAATGGTCGGAGATGCTTTATGATAAGCTTAAAGATACAGAAAAGGTTGCTGTAAAAAGTCAACAAAAAGCAATTTCTCAGGCTGTAAATGAGCTTTTAGCACAAACGGAAGGTAAACAAACTAGACGCATTTTTAGTTCTATTTTACCAGCAGCAGGGTTATTAACTGTAGCAATTAGTATTGGGATTTTATTGGGAATGACTGTACCACCTTGGTTAGAGGGTGGTTATCTACCGGGGAAACCTCGTCAACTCACTGTAACAGAGGCAGAAGTTTTGCATTGGGGGATGAGTAAAGAGGGAAAATTAGCCCGAAATATTATGGGTTGGAATGCGGGAATTCTTGATAGTTTAGAATGTCTGAAAGATGTTGATAAATTAAATGTTACTTTGGAAGTTCAAGGAAGAGCTTCAAAATCGGGTTTTTGCGTTCTTTGGGTTGTTCCTCCTCAAGAAAGACAATTTGAAAATTAAAGAGATTTTACCAGTTATTAATTAGGAGATTGATGATGAGTTTGATTAGTAAATCAATTAAGGTTATTTCTTCTGCAAGTTTGGTTATTATAGCTAATGGTTGCACTCCAGTTAAAGTAGATTCTGAGTTAGAGCCCAATCATTTATCAAATAATCCAGTTGCCAAAACAGAGGAAATATCCAGTCAAGATTCGGGGCAAGACTCAAGTAATTCTGTTTATGAAATCACTTGGAAATTTTGTGGTGATTCTGGTAA
>JAAUYA010058619.1_pt1 | contig 11159 bp, 5 predicted proteins | sample 7278161 | NCBI WGS metagenome assembly JAAUYA01 (sample SAMN14350120, study PRJNA611818) | marine sediment metagenome | isolation source: surface marine sediment (3m) | place: French Polynesia: Moorea | collected 2018-08
AAATAAACGATAATTCTACTTATACCGTGTTGGTTAAAAGGGACATTAATTAATAAGGGTAGCAATTAAAATATAAAGATAAATAAATTTTGTGTATTACTATCAATCATTGTATGGAATCAAATGCATTTTAAGAGAACACATTTGAATAATAAGGGCAAAGGGCTTCCTGGGTGTGCATGGATTTTTTTAGATGTAGTACAATTCATTAGCTGTTTTTTTTATTTCCAATTATTTGTCTGATTGGCTGTTACATACATGATAAATATTTCTATATGCCTGAATGGTTTTGGACTGTGCATCTTTCCAAGAAACTCTTAAACTTTTTTGTTTGTGTAAATCTGTGAATTTTGTTTATCTGTTTATCGTTGTAATGTTTTGTGTATAGTCAGTGTTAGATTTGTCTCATGTGGTATTTAAACCTGGAGAATCATAAGAGAAAAGCAGAGTTTAGGTAGGTATCAGGTCTTAAAGTGGACACCGTGGAAGAATATTGTGATTGTCGGGTAATGCTTTCACGGCAACTCTGGTTGGTATCACCCATCTCACTGTAAGATAGCTGGAAATGGTAACTGCTACATATAGGCATAAGAATCAGATCATAATTATACTCGTCCAAAAAAGAAACTCCTCGCTTGTTCAATTTGAATTTAAAAAAGAATGGGGAGGAACTATTTTTGGCCAGTATAGTTCACACCCCTGTACTCCCCTTGGCACTCAAATAGGATGCAGTTCTTCAAGCGAGGAGTTTCTGTTTTTGATGAGTGTACATGTATATCTGTATATGGGTATTGTTATGACAAAAGCACAGATTCAGCATTTATCTTCCCAGCTATCATACAGTGCTTCTGCTCTTGTTCAATGTATTGCTCTTTTGGACACATACACATTTCTGTCAGATACTTGGTATCTACAACTGCACAACACACAGATTTATGTCTTTTTCATATATAGGGAAAAAGGTTTCAATAATATGAGCCATTGTCCTACCAAATTGTATTGATAGCTTGTTTGGGGTTTGACCAGTGGTTTTTCTGCTTTGCTTATACCATTTCAATTTCATCCCTTTAACCCAGTTTGCACTTTGCCCTTTTTTTGCATTTTGAAGCAAAAACAAGAATTGTTTCATACAGTAGCACTTAACAGCATAAAGAATCAGGGCGTTTGAGTATTTTCTACCTCGATTAACAAGTGATTTTTAATATTACTTATATTTACCTATGGATTGATGCTTGTACTAATACTTTGCTATTTTTTGTTGATTTCTTGCAGAGATTGATAACACACTAACTGACCGCTACAATTCCACCCTGAAACCCCAACCCTCAATCTGCATGATAATATGCAACAAATCTGTTAGACATAACACCATGAAATTTAACAAAATTCCTAATATAAATCTAAGAGTAGCCTTAGCCTGTGGCTAATCACAAGTGTGTGGCATTGATTTGATTCTTTCATAATTGCCACCAAACGCTCAAAAGCTTATACCTTTTCGGCTAAGAGCGTTGAAACTATAGGAAGGGAAATCCAGATACTCTTACTTAACCAGAAAAAGGCTGACAATTATCCCCATGTAGAATATGCATTCTTTCCTACACCGATAATTACAAATCATGACAATTAACCACCAATTTCACCTCTGAATACCCATCATTACGTGAATTACAGAGAATTATATCATTAGTAAAACTGGTGTATGACATTGCTTACTATTTGATATTGATCAAATCATAATTTTATGCAGCAATATTTGGACAACTTTCACTCATTAAGCTATTTGATCACATTTAGTGAAATAGTTATCCCTGTCCGATTTTGTCTGACTTAGAACCTAATGAATGCTGAATGATGTGATATGATATGCCTGCATGCTTTAGAAAATTTACATTGAATATTTCTCCACAATCAATTAAGTGACAAAACTAGTTTTTGGTCTTTTGAATACCCCCAGAATGGACCACTATTTTGCAAATAAACATCTTGAATATGAGTTTCAACGTTCCCCAACATTCGGCCATGAAAATGATCTGAATGACAATTCATCGGGATCATCCAATCATACATTTATTATTGACCATTCTCAAAACAATACTTCTGGCGTCTGGGATTATGAATATGCTAATAATGCTTGGTATGACAATGGCTCTAATATTGACCGTTCAGCTTCTCATGACAGAATTGTGTCCAAATCAGCAGACATTTCAAACGCAGACTATTTGGGTATGCCATCAAATCGGCTTAGCTACTTGATAAGTCAACACAAAGGACTACCCCACTCAGGAGATGTTTCAGTGCCTTCACACCGGCCGAATGGATTAGATTTGTTAGCAACATATCAACCTGTACCCTCAAGTTCAGAACCTCGGTTGTCCAGGTCGTTCAATGAGTCACTCAACAAGTCGTTTGATGGTGACAACCAGGAGGAGGTACGGAAACGAGAGGAATACCGGAGAAAAGTGGAAACACATTACAAGAAACTCTTAGACAATAAAGTGATAACTCCAGAATCAGAGATTCTGAACCAATCCTGGTCCAGTGTTGAAGGGCGCACATTAAGCCAGGAGGGTGCGGGGAGTCCCTCGTATAAGATTGGTGTCACTGAGTCAGACTGGAGGGAGATAGACCATCATAGAAGTCTGTCTATGGAAAGGGATCGCTCAAATTCTAGTCTGGCGATGTATGCCGATCAAAGCAGTCCAAACTCCGGGAGCAGTCGGCCCGAGGAGAGAGGTGAGGATTTTAGTGAGAGTTCTCCAGAACACACAGCTACGATACAGAAGAAGAGGAAAGTCAAAGTTAGGAGACATGATTCACTTATAAAATATGGTTCTGAACCGAACTTGGCTGGGAGACTGCGCCCAGCTGCTATGAGTGAAGTGTCGCATAGCCATGACACCTATCTTTCTCATGACACCTATCCGTCAAACAGTTTACCTGGCCAGCAGCCGAGTATAAGTGACCATCACATTGATCAGAGGGAGAATCCAGCTGGAGAGAATAACGGTCATGTTGAACAAGGTGATTTTTATGAGAGGGCAGAGAACTTTTATACAACTCTGCCTCAGTCAAGGGGCCTGAGTGAGCGACCTCCAAAACATCACAATATGCCCTCCACAAACGAAACTTCCTACCTCTCCCGTCCACGCTCCACACCAAATATATCGTCTTCACCAAAGCACCAGCTTTACATGCATCAGAGCTCTGATTCTGAATCTAGTCATCTGTATCCCTGGACCTATACCAGGAGACCACACAGTGATGATTTCTATGTGCATTTCAATCGGCGTGATCCGTCGGAAAGTAGTGAACGGTCTTCCAGGTTAGATCCCCAGACATATCAGTCGTATGTTGCAGGGATTTTGCATTCATCAGGTCGATCGGAAAAATTCCTGACCCTAGCTCAGAGGTATGCGATGTTAGAACGCATTGCTGAGATTGAGGAAGGGACGCTTGCAAGCAATGAAATACTTGGCCGCCGACAGTTCAATGTTATTGACCCAAAAATGAAGGAGCGGGCAAAATCCATGGGGAATCTGACTGAAACAGATGCCAACATAGACTACCTGCTCCTTTCAAAATACAAACTTGAAAATCTGAAGGAATTAAAGGAGTTATATGAGGAATTACAGTATGCCCAGGCTAACAATGAATTCTTCTTTGACACCAATAGGACGGGTGAGTTTCAGTGGTCACCCTATGATGATATTGGATTAGCAATAAAAGAGACAACAATAAATGATCTCTATGAAATATACGAGAAAGGGAAAAATAACTTCAACACCAAGTCATTCAGAAATCGTCACAAGCGGGCAAAGAGTGCTGATTTCCGGAGAGAGCTTTCGTTCAAGAAGTTAGCAGAAAAATACAAGCATCTGGATGAGACATCCAGAAAGGAGAAAATGATGGAGGAATTTTGGAAAATCAAATTGTTTGGGAGTAGGAGGGGGTCTCAGTCATCCCTTTGTTCCGGGTCCAGTGTCATGACCCAGGGAAGCTATATACAAATCATGGAAAATATGAAAAAGAAGGCAAAGGAGAGGCCCATCTTTGGATATTTTATCAACGAAAGACAAAATAATTACGAGAAGCATATTCAAAAGAATAAAGCTGAAATAAAGGCACAGCCCCAGAAAACTGCCGAGATAAAGATACAGGAAACAAAACCTCAGCAAATTCAAAAAGAGGAACCTGCAAGAAAATCTTACAGTCAAGTGCTGCATTCCAGGCCCAGGAATTCTGAAAGCACGTCTCCACAGAGTGTTGATTCCCGCTTATCTAGGGAAAGACATGTCCCCAATGGGAGTTTACGACCACACTCTGGTCGGAGTTCTGAATCTGGATATGATAGTGTAGATAGGGACTTACAGAAACTTGCTGATCTTGGGGAGGAAAATATCCTCGGCTCAAAAGAACTTCAAGAACTCTGGGATATTCTTGATGGGAAAAGCAGTTCCAAAGCTAGTATCAAGTATGATAGCATTTTGAAAAATGACAGGAGTATGGGTCAGAATCAAGACATTACTGTTGCCTATGGTAGTTTTGAGAGGAACCCTATTAGATCTAGCCTTGGTCCAGGCAGGAATACCCACTCAGCAGCAGCTAGGAATAATAGTCCTAAACCTGTGGTGTCCTGTTTTGGTGGCGGTGTCAAAGCCAATCCTGAAAAGGATTATCCAAATGGTATACCTGGGAATATTAAAAGGTTCCAGTCCCGACCATCTAGTGGTAAAAAGCAGCATATTCCAGGTGAGCCCTGGAGGTCAGAGGTGAGGGGGGTTGTTGGGGTAGAGGCTAGTTCCAGACTCTCCTCAAAATCTGATCCAAATTTAGCCAAGAGTGTTCGGGAAAGTGCAGATAGAACTCTTGCCCAGGGAAGTGAATTTGATCGCTATCTCGGTAACGATGCGATTGGTTCTAGTCAGAAACGATATGAAAATTTCCGGGTGAGTAGAAGCTGGAGGAAAGACTCAAAACCCCAAAAGGGTGCTGTAAATGCTGCCCTATCAATGCTGGGTCAGGAAATATTGGAAGAGCCTATAGTAAAAAGAACAAACACTAATACAGTGAATAGCCAGCCCCCTAGTCATTATGAAAGGGTGAGTGACCGTGACCCTCCCGGTCATTATGGACAGGGAAGGCAGAGTCGATCCATGATGAGGAAAAGTCATACATTTGATACAACTAGAGGTAGGAATAGAAATGACATGCTTGATGGTGCTGTGATATCTGAGACAGAGCTTAAAAAATATAAGGAACTGTCACATTATTCCGATAGACATAAACATGCATTTGATAGTCGGAATATGAGAAATCAGGACGAGCCTGATGGAGGGTTGGATATGAAAAAATTAGCCGCTGCTGGGATGACTAAACGCGATGTCAACCCTGTAGCTTATAGAAGTGCCAAAAATAAATTTGAATCCACAAATGAAGAGCCTAAGGTTTATCCCCAAACTGCTCTTGGCTACGAATCATCTAGGACCTCACTTGGTCGATACGAAGCAAAGATCAGGAGTCGCTCACAAAGTCCAAGCCGACGGTCCAAGTCCGCTGGCCCTGAAACAGCCAGGCAGAAGTATGAATACAAGTATGAGCCTTACAAAGGTGCTGCCCTTGAAAGCACTAAGTACAGCTCTCTTGCAAAGAGCAGTCCATCACTTAATAAGACTAATTATTCCGATAGAAGTCCTTCAGGTGGTACTTATAATTATAACCCAGTAACAGGGAGGCTATCAGAGGACACAGCCTCTAGTGATGCAATGAAAAAGCCATATGGACAGTATACAGGTGGTACCCTCACTAGGAAATATGGGTCTGATTATCCCTCTAGGTTGACTGGGGGAAGTATTCAGTTTAGCTATAATGATAGAAAGCCTGATGGGGAGTCGAGTTCCTCTGTCAGGTCCTCACTAGGGAAGAGTGTGGACCGAGCTGAACATCACATGCATGTTGAGGATTCACAGAAATCCCACAAATCCCTGCAACCAGTCCGTATTAATTTGCTGAATGCTGCCGGCAAAGATAGTACCGATAGTACTGTGACTACTGCGAGGGCAACACCAATGTCATACCACCCTGACTATTTACATAAACCAGGGACGGGGGTGAAGTCTGAACCGCATACTTTTAACAGAGCTGCTGCTCCTTACACCCCTCAGACTAAATATGGATACAGGTCTCAGAGCGCAGAAAGGCCATTCAGTTCCTATAGCACTAGGCCTGAAGATTACCCGAATTTGTCGGAGTTCCGAGAGGAAATAAAACGAGAAGTAACTGGTAAAGAAAAAAGTCCTCCGGGAAGTGATACCCAGGACAAAGCTCCTCCAAAGCCATACAGGTCGTGGTCAACAGCAAACCTTGAGTCTCAGGGAGTTGCAAAGACACCAAATGAAAGTGGTCTGTCTAAATGGTCAGATCTTAATAGCACAATTCAGGGAGTGAATCAGAATCACACTTATGAGATTGATGATAGTCCAGAACCAGGTCGGCTCCAAAAATGGCGGCCCGACACTAATTTGACACAAGCCGGGGGTAGTATTGGTGGTAGTGCTGATACACTCATTATTAAGGGGAGTGACCCAGATTTAGCTGGGGATCACGAGGTTCAATTCCAATCTGTAAGGCAGATGAAAAACAAACTGATCCAGAATCTGGAAAAGGCTAAATCAGAACCGGACATGCTCGGTGCTGTTTCTAAGTCACATGACCCAGAGGAAGAGGAAGAGTCAACTCGATTGGCTAATTTTGATGAGATTCGTGCCAAGTACGAGTCTGGTACTGTGCCCATTAATGTTCAGCCATTTTCGAGAGCAAACCAGATGCGTAGAACTGTTTCGGGTGAGCTAAGTTACAGAGCCAACAAACCCTCACATTCTCTAGAAAATAGCATGATCAAGAGAAATACTACCACTGTACAGTCTGCGCCTCCGCCAAAGTTGCCAGAAAAGAAATATTTCCCTCCTCCTGTCGTAGAGAAAGTTCGTTTAAATACTGCTGCGCCCGTGTCTGCGTCCAAGAATTATAATGCTAATGCATCACCAGTTGTAGAGCAAGTCAAAAAACTCATTTCAGATGGTGAAATTACTCATTATGAGAGGAGGTCTACAAACGAACCTCCGTTACCGCCCAGAGATTTCCGACTGTGGGACGTGACGAGGGATCCGTCACCTCCCGCACATGAAGTCTCAGCCAAATTGTTCGATAGTTTAGACACCATTGGTAATGAATGGGAAAAAGAGAAAAATAAGAATGCATATTCAAGGGAGATAGTCATGAGACCAGAGGTGCAGAGTTCCCCAACTCCCAGTTCTTCCCATTCCCAGCCTTCCTCCACATATCAGCCCGAACCTCCCAGCAGGTTTAGCTCCTCAACTCTTCCAATCAACAGACAGACATACAGGCATGAAATGCATGCCCCTGTCCCGACAATACAGATATCAAGCTATCAGTCGCCCTCCAGGCAGTATGAATATGGGCAGTCTTCGCAACAATACAGCCAGCCGCAACAACAATATGGGCAACAATATGACGATGACGAGCCTACATACAGTACTGTTGATAGACGGATGAAACACAAGCATCGTCAACAACAACAACAACAGACTTATCAGCCACAAAGCTACCAGCAGCCTTCACAACATCAACATGGGCCTTCCTCGCAACATGATCAACACCATCATGCCCATGGATATCCCGAGTCTCGCTCATCGCCCATGTTTCACCCGCACTACTCCCAGAGGGATGGCAGGATTCAGGATTATGATTCACACTGGGAACCAGACACCAGATATGAGAGGGGACCAGACAGTAGATGTGATAGCACCCCTCAAGTTGAACAAATGGGAATGGATGATCGTTATTATGGGGTTCAGATGAGAACTCATCACTCCAATGCGTATGCACTTCCACGACCAAAGTCTGCTATGGCGGGTCTAGTCAAATACACTGACCCAACATATCATGTATATACTGCACAGAGTCATCGAGTCAATGCAGGTTATTACTTCATTTCATTTTTGCACATTAATATTCATTGTAATGTGTGTAACTTTGTGTTAGGGTTGGTACATCAATGAAAATTCATCAATGCACATGCATTAGTTGATATCGATGTGTCATCCCTCAATATGTCCCTGTGTCGAAATCATGTCAAAATTTTCCCGTTTTAATGATTGTTAGTTTTTAGACACACATGTAATTATTTTCCTTTGTTTCATTTTTCCCTCTTTAGAAAGCCCAACACTTTTATCTAGTTCTCCCCCATGGCAGTCAAGAAATGCTCCACGTGCCGCTACTCAAGGCTCACTCAAAAGTCGCTCACAAAGCATGTCCGCTGTCAATAGGTCGGCCTACACGAAGGCTAGACCGAGATATGTATCAGGTGAATTTTTGATCTGCTGGGATTAATGCTACTCTTGAACAGCTTGGATTGAAACTGCTCGTAAAGAAATACTAACATGTACAAATGCATATATTTTGGCAAATATTTTACTTGATTTTCTTGGTCTAAGACTAATATATAATTCAGGAAAGAAGTATTCTGACGAGGCTATAAAACTGTATTCCCTTTAGTTTTTAACACACGTAGGTGAACTAGTCTTTGTACATATCTGCAACCTTTGTTACTTAAATTAAGACCACCAGCACCCCGATAACACATTGGCCTAAAATGTAAAGGAAACCCCATAATTTCTGGCTTTAATCCCCCAAAACCATAACATGGTTTGCCCAAAACAATAGATACTAACCACTTATTTTCCAGAGTGACCATATTTGGGCATATGCTGGTGACCTTAATTACGAGCAAGTAGGCTTGTGTCTTTTGTCAGCGTTAAGCAAAATATCCACTTGTCATAGCAGTTTTGCGACAATGGGCACCGAGTATATGAGGGGGGGATATGCACTACATAACTTTATTTATATCATCTGTTCAGTTCTCTGTAAACTGCTGCATTCTTTGATATTACATCTAAATATATTAACAGATAGTTTCCTTTCCACAAACTCATATTACTAATCAAAGTAAAATGAATTATTAGTATTATAGTATTAAAGCATGGATCTTTATCTTTGTTCTCATAGAATTTGTGAGGCCTTGGTAGAATTTGATAGCACTGGTATATATTTCATTGTAAATTAAGGCACGATTTGATTTGCATTTCATAGCATGGTGTATTACTGTTACTCAGAAACTAATTATGAGTATATTATTTTTGATCAGTTTCCTAACAGTTCATCTTCTGGCACATTGTAGAGAGAAATTATCAGTCTCCGGAGCGAAAGATCTCGGATGGAAATGTGTCAGATTATGGGCGCAGTCCGTCCACAACGCTCGACAGAAGGGCCAGAGATGAGGAGGACCGTCGTCGCAGAGAGCAAATGGTAAAAGAAAATTAAAGTAACTTAACAATGGGTCTAGCATTAATCTCTATAAGATACCAGTCAAACCTCAAACTAAGTACTTATCACTGGTCAGTATCCCTAAAAGATGGACCATGGCAATACATTATTTTACATTAAAAGATGTACATATAATGAACAGTTTCTTCTGACAGGAAATGTACAATTTATTGCCTAGGCATATTAATCAATAAATGTGCTATATTCATAAGAATATAAACAGCAGGAATCTGGCATGGTAGGAGACAGCATTGTCCATTTGGATGAATAAACCATTAGAGAGACATACATGTTGAAAAGAATGTATTGAAATACTTTTCCATAAGTAGAGCAATTTGCTTATGACACAAGAATGCTTATGAAATCATCCTTAGAATTAAGACATTTCATGTATTCCAAGAGACTATGTCAAATTAGGACAGTAAGATTGGAAAATGCAAACTGTTATACCAATCCTGGCTATCGGCATTCTTCACTTTTGCAAGGAAAAGTTGATTACCCTACTTTGGATCCAATTGGCCATGTGTCGCAAAATTGCTTGATGTCTACCTGTGTTGCTCAATGTGCAGGTTCACCGCACAATGTCAAAGTGTGAGAATGACAAAGTACTTCCTGTCAATGATTTGTCTTTAAGAGAGATCAGCTATGAATTGCCAATCTCCAAAAAGAACACATACAAAAAATTAAAAAAGGCCCCACTCCAGGAGGGGCTCAATTTGTTTTTAGATGTCTCAGACATTGTGATGCTTCTAAAATTGTTTACAATTTTTACTCCTTCTTCATTTTAACAATGACTGCATTTTATAAGAAGGAAGCAGTGATTGCTTCAATTAATGAATTACTCAGAGATTTACTGAAGTTGATTCTTATTTACTCGCAGGATCACATTTACGCCGAGGAAAAGCGACGACGTATGGTGGAACAGCAAGCTGATAACGAAGCAAGGAGGCATTCTGATTGGTTTACGTAAGTACCTTGACCTATATTTTATCTTTGTTTCATCAAACTTCACACGATACATGTTGTCATTTTAAAAACTGTTCAATGTCTGCACAGTTCTTATACTAGCTCCTCTTGTTGGTAATCTGTGTCAGAAGGGCCACTTCTTGAGACCTCTTAGATATTTTGTGTTCTTTGTTTCTAACGAGAGTGCTATGGTTGAAAATAATTTGCATTCGTAGCATTGTATGAGTCGGAAAGAAAATGTGTGTGAATGGGTCTTTTCTCACACTATATATCTGTATATCAGTTTTTTATATAATACTAGTTGTATGAAAGAAGTAATATATGATCTATCGGAAAACATGTGCTAACAATTGGCTATGGGATAACTGTTTTGAAAGTTTTTTTTTATTGTCGCTTTAGCTAGTGAACAGGTCTTTCAGAAATTCCTGAAATTGAAAATGAAAATTTAAATCTATTCCATATTTGGATTCCTAACACAGTGCTTCACTCATGACTTTTGGTTTTGATATCTTAATGTGAATGTCAAACCCGTTTGAAACTGCACTCACACCCTTTGAAATACCAAACTTAGATCACCCCATCACCCCATAATTGCACATCTGATATGCATATGTATTTGCATTCAATATTCCCCTTTCTTCATTCACTTTTAACTTCTGATAGGCCTGGGATAAAAGCTTTTTTTTTTAAACACTGCTATTTTAATGTGTAATTTTTCTCCAGGGATGACAAATATTGGCTGAAACTAGCAGGACTGGACAATGATGACTATTCCCCTCCAGAAAATGGGG
>JAAUYA010181650.1_pt1 | contig 11142 bp, 4 predicted proteins | sample 7278161 | NCBI WGS metagenome assembly JAAUYA01 (sample SAMN14350120, study PRJNA611818) | marine sediment metagenome | isolation source: surface marine sediment (3m) | place: French Polynesia: Moorea | collected 2018-08
ACCACACTTTTGGGTGAGGTAATGCAGAATGCAGAATGCAGAATTCAGAAAGTTCGCGAGGAATGTTGCCATGAAAAATTAAGTGTGTGCAATTATCCGGATTTGATATCAGAGCTATTTAGTTAGAAGCTTAGATAAAGAGTTCAAAAGTTACGGAATTGGCAGGAGTTGAGAATGTTGACAAATGAAAAATTTTTAGCTATGTTTTGCTTATGCTCGAGTAATGTCATTAAGATATAGAAATTCAGGCAAAGTAGCCATGCCAAAAAAAGTCATCCTCCTCTTAACTCTTCTACCTTGGCTTATTTTCAGTTACGCCAAGCCAGCACAGGCGCAATCAATTATTCCCAATAGTGACGGAACGGGAACACTTGTGACCCCAAATGGTAACCGCTTCAACATTAATGGGGGTACTCTTTCTGGTGATGGGAAAAATCTCTTTCATAGTTTCCAGGAGTTTGGTTTAGATGCCAACCAAATTGCCAATTTCCTTTCCGATCCAAACATTCAGAATATCTTGTCCCGGATCAATGGCGGCAATGCCTCCATCATTAATGGTCTGATTGAAGTCACGGGGGGAAACTCCAACCTATTTTTGATGAACCCAGCGGGGATCATCTTTGGTCCCAACGCCAGTTTGAACGTCCCTGCTGACTTTACCGCTACTACCTCCACGGGGATTGGCTTTGATGGGGGTTGGTTTAATGCCTTTGGTCCCAATAACTATATCAACTTAGTCGGCAATCCCAATGCTTTCCAGTTTTCGACGGCTGAGCCAGGAACAATCGTTAATGCTGGCGATTTGGCAGTAGAAGCGGGGCAGAATTTGTCTCTGATTGGCGGGACAGTGGTTAATACCGGCACGATGGAAGCCTCAGGGGGCAACATTACCGTAACAGCAGTGCCGGGAACCAGTGTGGTGCACATCAGCCAAGAGGGGCAGATTCTCAGTTTGGAGGTGCAAGCGCCTACCGATAGCGAGGGGAATATATTGCCATTTACGGCCATGGATCTACCCACTTTGCTGACGGGAGCGGCTGCGAATGTAAATACAGGGTTAAGCGTTACCCCAACTGGGGAAGTGCAGCTAACCGACTCCGGCACGACAATTCCTACTGCTCCTGGGACGAGTATAGTGTCTGGGACTGTCGATGCTTCCAGTATAGGAGCGGCAGCCTTGGGAGGAACAATTAATATCTTCGGGGATACAATCGGTTTAATTGAAGGGGATATAGATGCCTCCGGCAGTAATGGAGGCGGTACAGTTTTAATTGGTGGCGGCTTTCAAGGCAATGGAACAATACCGCGTGCAACTGTAACAGTAATAGATGAAAATACCGATATTGCTGCAAATGCCACAGATAGTGGCAATGGTGGTACGGTCGTAGCTTGGTCTGATGACACAACTCTCTTTTATGGAAATATTACTGCCAGAGGTGGAAATTCAGGGGGTGATGGAGGTTTAGTAGAGACTTCTGGTGTAAAATTTTTAGACGCGACGGGAACTGTAGATGCGAGTGCACCTACAGGAGTAGCAGGTACTTGGCTACTAGATCCCAATGACATCACGATTCAAGATTCGGGTACTGATACCAATGTTTTCTCGGTAGTACCAGGTGATTTTACCACCACTGATGATAATGCCATAATTACAACTGCTACGATAGAGGATGCTTTGAATGCTGGCACTAACGTAACCATAACTACGGGAGCAGCGGGCGCAAATACTCAAGAGGGTAATATTACAGTAGCTGACAATATTGAGAAGACAGCAGGCGGAAGTACTAGTTTAAGCCTAAGAGCAACTAATAGTATCTTCCTCGATAGCAACGTGCAAATTTCATCTACTTCCCCTACTGGGCAGCTTAATATTACTCTTGATGCCAGTGGAGGTACGATCGACTTTGCTTCTGGCTCTGGCATAGATACTAATGGAGCTCTTACTCTTAATGCACCCACAGAAGGAATTGATTTAGGAACCTTAAATGTAGGGGGAAATTTCACAGTTATTGCCGGGGGAGATATTACTGGTAGTGAAGATATCGAGGTAGGAGCAACAACCATTTTAGATTCCGCTAGTCCAAATATTATTCTCAATAGTCCAGGGAACGATTTTAGCAGCGTATTGATTCAACAAGGTCAAAATGTTACCCTCACAGATATCAATACCTTACTTCTAGTAACACCACCGGCTCTGGCTGGAGATCTTATCCTCACCATGGGAACAGGGATTAATTTAGGACAACTAAATATAGGAGGAGACTTAGTTGTGAATAGTCCTGGGACTACAACTTTTACTGGTACTATTAATGCTAATAGTGTTACCACTGATAATGGTGGAACTACACAAATCAATACCACTTCCGTTACTACCACCGGGGGGCAAACCTACAATGATGCCGTAATTTTATTAGGACAAGATACAGTCTTAGATGGCAACAGCATCACCTTCAACTCAACTCTAGATGCTTCTGCACCAGGAGGAGCAAGTTTGACCGTCAATAGCAACAATAACAGCGCCACTAGTTTTAACGGCATAGTGGGAGGCAACAACCCCCTAAATAACCTGACTACCAATAGCGATGGCACGACACAAATCAATGCCGCTTCCCTTACTACCACTGGGGCACAAGCCTATAATGACCTAGTGGAGGTTCAAACTGATACGGCTTTAACCAGCCAACAAGGAGTACTAAACTTCGGTAACAACCTCAGTGTGGGCAGTAATTCTCTGACTCTCAATAGCAATAATGCGATCAACTTTGCGGCTAATGCAGCAGTCTCAGCTACAGATGGAGAATTGTTACTACAACCTATCAATCCTGACCGAAACATCAATCTCAGTAGTGGTAGTGGCACTGAATTAGTAATTACTAACCTCAATACTGTTAATGGCTTTGCCCAAATTACTATCGGTAGCGAGATTTCAACAGGTACTCTCACTATCACTGATGCCCAGACTTTCTTCGATCCCATTGTTCTGCGTGCTGCCGACATTGTGGTCAATGAATTGATTACTGGTCAAGATAATGCCTCGATTACCATTCAAGGAGCGGGAACTACTACTACCCTAAATGCTGATATTATCAGTAACGGCAACGAGATTACTATTGAAGATAACGTCTCACTGGGCAACAATGTTAACTTGAGCAGTTCAGGAGCCAATATTACTATCGATGGCAGTATTGATGGCAATCAAGATTTAGCTATCGATGCTGCTTCAGCAGAAGTATCGCTCAGTGGTGCGATTGGCTCTCAAAATAGTTTGGCTAATTTGTCTGTAACTGGCACTCAGATAAATCTCGCTGGTGGTACAGTGATAACTACGGGGAATCAAGACTTCACCGGTAACCTTACCTTGAGTAACAATACCAACTTCTCAGCCGACAATAACTTTACAGCAGAAAATATCAGTAGCCAGGGTATGGATGTCGGCATCAATGCCAGTCAAATTACCACGGGAGATATAGATACCAGTAATCTTGAAGGGAGCGGCAGCAACATAGATTTAAACAGTAGTCAAGGAGCGATCGCCACAGGTAACTTGAATAGTTCAGGAAACTTGGGAGCCGGCAACATTACCTTAACCGCCCCCAGTGATATTCAAGTTAGTAGTATTGATGCTCGCAGTAGTGGAGGAGCCGGAGGAGTGGTTAATCTGACAACATCCACCCTTGTTAGAGTGACAGGAACTTTAGCAGACGATCCAGCGGTAAGTATTGATACCACAGGAGCCAGTGGGGGTGATGCCATCACCATCCAATATGATGGCGAGGCCAACATTCCTGAGGAGGAACGGATTCCCTTTATAGTGGGAGATGCGACTGAAAATGGAACAGCAGAAGCAATTGTGAGTTCGCAAACGGCGATCGAACCAGTTCAATCATTTACTTTCACAGAAACTGTGGGCAACATTAGTATTATTTCGGTAGATGAACCCCCAGAAACCTCCCCAGAAACTCCCTCAGAAACTATCCCACCGACATCAGTAACTCCACCAGAATCAGCTCCGCCAAATGAGCAAGAAGTCTTTTTAAGAGTAGCTCAAATTGATCCCGATCCTACTGATAGTGCTAATCAACCATTACCTCAAATTCAAGACGTAGCCTTCACCGCTCAAATTGAGAAAATTTTCATTAGTAATACTTCTCAAGTCAAAGCAATTCTGAGCAATATTGAACAAGCAACAGCCACGAAACCCGCTGTGATCTACGTCAGTTTTACTCCTGCTGGCTATGAGCCTGAAAATTTAGAAGAAGACTTTGCGAGAAGGGAAGCTGGCTCAACTCAAGAGTATCAACAAAGACTGCGAGTAAAGCTAAATAAATTAACTCCGTTAACGATCGCTCCTCCTCCTAACTCCACAGATCAACTAGATATTCTCATTATCAGTAACCAAGGATCTCCGGTTCGTATTACTGTTCCTGTTAGCCGTGGAGAAGTAATCGCAACAGCCTCAGAATTTTATCAATTAGTATCTAATAATGAAGATGGCTATCTACCCTATGCTCAAAAGCTTTATAGTTGGCTCATCGCTCCTTTGGAAGCAGAATTAGAAAAACAAGAAATCCAAAATTTATTATTTATCATGCCCGAAGCTTTAAGACTTCTCCCCATTTCTGCTTTTTATGATGCAAAGACTGACCAATTCTTAGTCGAAAAGTATAGTAGTGGTTTTGCTCCTAGTTTGAATCTCAATAATAACAATTACCGCAATATTAGAGATCTGAAACTGTTGGCTATGGGAGCCGCTAAATTTGAAGATCCCCTAGCTCTGGGACCATTACCAGGGGTAGAGCTAGAGTTACCCAGAATTAAGCGAATTTGGCAAGATGATGAGCTAATCTACATCAATGAAGATTTTAATTTAGAAACCATCAAATCTCAGCGAGGAAAATACGGCATTATTCACTTTGCTACTCATGGAGAGTTTGTCCCCGGTGAAGAAGGAGATAGCTATATACAGCTATACGATCGCCGTTTAGGAATCGATCAAATACGTGAGCTAGGTTTTAACGATCCCTTGGTAGAATTATTGGTGTTAAGTGCTTGTGAAACAGCTTATGGTGACGCCAATGTAGAGCTAGGTTTCGCTGGTTTAGCAGTGAAATCAGGAGTGAAAACGGTTTTAGCCAGTCTTTGGCAAGTCAGCGATACTGGTACGGTAGCACTGATGAATGCTTTTTATGAGCAATTAACCTCTCAGGAAACCAAAGCAGAAGCCCTGCGACAAGCACAGTTACAACTGTTGAACAAAACAATTATTAAAGAAGGGAATGAAATTATTACTCCTCGAGGTAACATTACTTTATTGCCAGAGTCATTTCAATTTCAAGAAGATTTATCTCATCCCTATTACTGGGCACCCTTTACTCTGATTGGAAATCCCTGGTAAATCTAATAGTCTTATTATCTCTCATCATCACAGCCCCTTGCCAAGACAGCATGCTCGCTTACTTCCACTGCGCCTAGAGCTTTGAGAGTAGCTCTTTGAGCTTCAGTTAAACCCTGAGCTTGAGTGATATCCATACCCTCATAAGGTCTTTGCGTTCTTAAAGTTTTTAAGCACTTACCTGTAGGCAATTGCCAAATTTTAATGGTTTCATCTTGACTGCCGCTAGCTAAGTTTTGACCATCAGGGCTAAAAGCAATTGACCATACCCAGCTATGATGTCCTTGTAAAGTTTGCTGACATTCACCAGTAGCTATATGCCAAAGTTTAATCGTGCGATCGCAACTGCCACTGGCGATAGTTTGACCATCAGGACTAAAAGCTACTGACTGCACCCAGCTAGTATGTCCCCAAAAAGTTTTGAGACATTCTCCTGTGGCTATTGTCCATAATCTAATGCTACCATCACAGCTACTACTGGCGATGGTTTGACCATCAGGACTAAAAGCTACTGATTGCACCCAGCTAGTATGACCTTTTAAGGTTCTCAGACATTTGCCACTAGCTACTTCCCAAAGTTTAACTGTTTTATCTTCACTACCACTGGCGATAACTTGACCATCAGGACTAAAAGCTACTGACCACAACCAACTATCATGTCCTAAAAAAGTTTTGAGGCATTGTCCTGTAGCTACATCCCATAATTTGAGAGTATAGTCTCCACTCCCACTGACTAATTGAGTACCATCGGGACTGAAGGTGACAGAACGAATCCAACGTTTATGTCCTAACAAAGTTTTGAGACAAATACCACTGGCTAGATCCCACAATTTGATACTATAGTCGCTACTAGCAGTAGCCAGAAGTTGATTGTCAGGACTGAAGCTTACCGAGCAAACCCAACCTTGATGCCCCAACAGAGTAGTAATTTTAGGTTGATTCACACCATCATGCAGATGCCAGAGTCGGATGGTGCGATCTTCACTAGCACTGGCAAGAATATTGCCATCAGAACTAAAGGCTACAGATTGAATCCAACTGGCATATCCTTGCCAAGTTTTCAGACATTTACCGGTATGGACCTCCCATAATTTAACTGCTCTATCTTCACTACCACTGGCTAAGATAGTACCATCGGGACTAAAAGCTACAGCCCCTAATCTATTACTATGTCCGTGCAGGGTTTTTAAGCATCTTCCCTGACGCCAGTCCCATAATCTGATCGTATGGTCTCCTGCTCCACTGGCAAGCAGCTCGCCATCGGGGCTAAAAATAACCGAGCGTATGCGTTGCGTGTGTCCTTCTAGAGTTTTCAGGCATCGACCGGTAAGCAGATCCCAGACCTTGATTGAATGATCTCCACTCCCACTGGCAATTATCATTCCGTCTGGACTAAAAGCTACACTGCGAATCCAGCGGGTATGTCCCGACAAAGTTTGCAAACATTTACCAGTGCCAACATCCCAAAGTTTCAAGGTTTTGTCTTCACTACCACTAGCTAACTTCATGCCATCAGGACTAAAGGTAACTGACCAAATAGAATTTTTGTGTTCCAGCATAATTTTTAGACATTGGCCGCTGTTAACATCCCACAGTCTGATGGTATAGTCACTACTACCACTAGCTAAGGTATGGCCATCAGGGCTAAAAGCCACCGAGCGGACGCGCTGATTATGTCCACATAAAGTTTTTACACACTTACCATCTGAAACACTCCACAACTTCACCGTGTGGTCACTGCTAGCACTGCTCAGTAGATAACCATCGGGGCTGAAGGTCACATCATGCACCCAACCGGCATGTCCTTTGCAACTCCGTAGCAGTTTACTATCGGCTACTTGCCAAAAGCAAACCTCGCCATTGACATCCCCAGTTGCCAGTAACTGGCCATCAGGGCTGAAAGCCACCGATAAAACACTGGTGAGTTGTTTGGCGAAAACTGACTTAGCCAGATCGGCATGGGCAAAATTAACCTTGAGTAAGTTTTGATTCTGTAGATAAGCTTGCCAAACTGTGAGGTAAGAGAAATCATAGCCTTTTAAATCGGTCTGGAGTTGGCAAAAAAGATTAAGAATATTGCCGGCAGCATATCCTGGTTCTTGAGGAGACTGTAGTTGAAGTTTTGAGATAATTTGCCTCAATTGTTTTTCTAGGCTGCATTTATTTCTAAAGACAGCACTAAGCTTTTGGATGATTGGTTTGATTACCAACTCAACTTGAGCGTTTCTCATGTATTCTTGACTATCAGCTTTCAGTAAAGCAAATTGGTTCAACAGAACCAGTTCGTTAGTGGCAATTTCCTGACTAATTTGCTCAGTAAGTTGATGGAGTAAATATTCTTTAACTACTGGTTGTAAGGAGAAAAGGTTGTTGGTTTTCTCAATCCAGGAATGCTGTACTAATAATTTAAGATTTTCAATTAAATTTTGTTGAGAAATAGGGGGGAAAATATCTGCCTTTAATTCCATCGCCGAAATAGGTTCTTGCTCGATCGCCAACCAATAGAGAAAAGTTTGTCCTAAAGGTGATATGCGCTGAAATTGTTCTTCTAGAAGAGCATAAATTTCGTCAAATACAAAGATATGATGTTTAATAAACTCAGATATGTTCCCTTCAAATAAATCAGTAATCGCAGCACAAACTATCTTTAAAGCCAGGGGATTACCTCTATATTTTTCAATCAGTAGTTTGCTCTCTTGTTCCTCTTGCCAATGACAGCCTTTTAATCGCAGTAACTCCAGCCCAGCCGAGACAGTCAAACCCTGTAAGTTTAAAGAGCGAACTGGCAAGGTTTCTCCTTCCATCAGAGCAATTTCTTTCGGTTTTTCTCGACTGGTGAGTACCAAGCAACTATTGTGGTGACATTCTCCCAAACGCTGGAAAAATTCGCTGTAATCTTGATAGTTTTCTCGATAATTACCAGCACTATCCTCACTGAGCAGAATTGTCTCCATATTATCTAGGAGCAATAAACAACGGTGTTTACGGAAATAATTAATCAACTGAGAGATTTTTTCATCTACAGTTACTGGTAATTCTAATTCCTGACCTTTACTGAGAATTTGCAGCAAGTTAGTTAAAATTTGTTGTAGTGGTGGAGCATGGCTCAGAGAGCGAAAAATGATGTAATCAAACTCATTCTGGAAGCTTTTAGCTAATTTTACACTGAGATGAGTTTTACCCATGCCCCCCATACCTAAAACTGCGATTAAGCGACAGCGTTCCTTGAAGAGCCATTCCTTGAGCTGAGTTAGTTCCTGAGTGCGACCGTAGAATAATGAGACATCAGGAGCTTCTCCCCAATCTTGATACCCTTGAGGTTGTCCGTCTTGGTTAGGCATCATGATTTTTTCTCGCTCTGACTCTACCGATTGGTCCAGACCAATTGGTGAGCTGGGATAATGGAGGTGAGTCTGTCGTAGAATCGCTGCTCGGAAACTAGTTTTACAGACCTTTTCCCCGCAAACTTCTGAGAGTAGCTGCCATAACTTAGGACCAACGTCTTGCTTGAAGTAAGTAGCTGAATAACCATAAGTGTCAGCCATTTCATTGTAGGAGAGTCTTTTCTCTCCCCAAGATCCTTTCAATAAGAGCCTTTGCAAATCGCTGAGATGTTTGCCAGTCTTAGCGAAGACCAAAGCATCAGTAAATTCTAGAGCTTCTTCACAATTCATGGATTACTCCAAGATCTATTCTGTGCAGGGGCTAAAACTTCGATTGTACTATTGCCAGATAAGTTTGAGTAAGCAGGGTTATGTTTAAAAAGTTCATCATGAACATTTATGCTACATCTCAATACTAGCATAGAAGCGACGAATTTTATCTTTGACCCCTTCACTAGTACTCCGACAATTTTGATTTGAGGGATAGGGCTGCGGGGGAGCTCCGGAGCAGGGAGAGAATTGAAAAACCGATTATTCTATTTTCAGGCAAGAATCCAACAACGTCAAGCAATTATTAAAACTGGTAAACAAATTCTACTGTTAACCAAATTCATGATTTAGTGCAAAATATTACCGACTCTAATGGTTTATTTACCTTTGAAGGGTATAACCAAGTATCTGCGAATTTACTCGAGTTTTTAGTAATTAATGAACAGAAAAAAGCTGTTTTAATGGATGCTTTAGATGATGCTCATGCTCAAACTACTGATTTTGTACTCAACAATTATCAATTATTAGACGAATGTGTGGAAATTGATACAGCCATTGCCAATCTTGAATCGAAAGTCAGTGAGCAATTAACTAAAATGAGTGGTAGTTTTATGATGGGTACTAATGATGCGGAAATAGAAAGACTTTGTAAAAGATATGATAGAGATTGGCCTAAAGTGGAAGCACCTCAACATCGAGTTACTCTTCAACCTTTCTATATGGCAAAATATCCCATCACTCAAGCCCAATATCAAGCCATTATGGGTAAAAATCCCTCTCGATTTAAAGGAAAAAATAACCCTGTAGAATGTGTAAGTTGGCACGAAGCTCAAGAGTTTTGTCAGAAAATATCTCAAAGAACAGGTAAAAAATATCAACTGCCCAGTGAGGCTCAATGGGAATATGCTTGTCGAGCAGAAACTACGACAGCATATTACTTTGGCGATAATGAAAGTCAATTAGGAGAATACGCATGGTATGAGGATAACTCAGAGGGGAAAACTCGTCCAGTAGGGCAGAAAAAACCCAATCAATGGGGATTATACGATATGCACGGCAATGTTTGGGAGTGGTGTGAGGATAATGGACATGATAACTATGAGGGTGCACCAACGGATGGTAGTGCTTGGATTACGGGAAATAGTAATACAGCTGTAGTGCGGGGGGGTTCATGGGTCAACAGTCCTAATGACTGCCGCTCCGCTTTCCGCAACTTCATCCTTAGGCGCTCCGACTTCATCAATGTTGTCGGATTTCGGGTTGTGTGGGGGCTCGGGAGGGACTCTTAATCCTTTTCACTTTTTCCCTTTTACACTCTACACTAATTTCCGCCGTCAGGCGGAGCGATTTTTTGAAAATCTTGAAAGACAAAATAACATAAATAGCAATATAAGTTTAGTGCGATCGCCGCTCTTGTAGGCGATCGTTTATTACTGTTGTGGTGAAACTGCGATCGCGGAAGTAGAGATGCGATCGTGCGATCGCTTAAAAAGGTAAATGTTCAACTATTTAACCAATCCTCTGAGCCGCAGAGAAAACGCGGGAGCGAAGCGCTGCGAGCCGCGCAGTTCGTTATGGCGTTGTTGGAGGATGCCATCCCGCCTGCACCCAATTTCGCCGCACAGTCACCGCTAGATTATTATTTAATCTAAGAGCAATTACTGTTACACGACCACAAGCAGTTAAACCAATAATTTCTGTCCCATCTTCACTCCAAGCAAAATGCTCACTCCATGTTTGTTGACGTGGATTAAACAGAGAAACAGTTTTTTCACTCTCTATGTCTAAACCTTCTGTTTGCGTCCACTTATATTGATTACACAACTCACAAGCCAAGCACAAATTATCTTCCCGATCTTTTCCCTCTTTAGCAATTGGAATAATATGATCAATCTGAAGCCATCCCATCACATAATCTTGATGGCTTAAACAATACTCACAACGATTTTTTGCCCTTTGTCGAATCCTTTCACGGACAACTTCAGAAATATTACTCATGAAGATAAGGGCTTTCTCAATCCTCGTTTAACTACTTCCGCTAAAGCTTCTGATTTCTTAAGTTGTCCAATCTGATAAATTTGCATTAGAGCCAATAAT
>JAAUYA010233380.1_pt1 | contig 11138 bp, 7 predicted proteins | sample 7278161 | NCBI WGS metagenome assembly JAAUYA01 (sample SAMN14350120, study PRJNA611818) | marine sediment metagenome | isolation source: surface marine sediment (3m) | place: French Polynesia: Moorea | collected 2018-08
CTGTTCTCGTAAATTATGCCAAGTAAAGTCTTCATTGAGAAACCGCCTTCCTCCTAAAATGGTTTGGATTTCCCTGGTTTCTCGCTCAATATGGGGTAAGGCATTGAAGGGGGGAATGGCTGCACCCAAGCCAAAGATTAGAGGCTGCAAGTTCTCCTCTGGCTGCATAGACAGAGCAAAATTCAGCCCCAGAGATACCGCCAGGGGATACTTTTCGAGCAAGAACTGTTGGCCGTCATGGAGGGCTGCCATGGGTACATTCCGCAGGAGGCCATCATTGATAAAAATTACCGCCTTCGGGTTAGCTGCCTTCAGCTGGGTTTCTAAATCTCGAATTAACAGATTGTAGAGCTGCCGGGATAAATCCAGGTATCGATAGCTAGAAATGTCTTCTAGGGCAAACCGCCATTGGAGGAGAAGTTTCTCCAACTGTGACTGAGAAATATTGACGGGATAAATTTTGAGCTGGTGATTGGGCAACTGAAGGATGACGTAGGTTTTAGCTGGTAAAATAATGGTGTGAATGACCGCCGTATTAGTTTGGGATAGCAAAGTTTCTGGCTTTCGGGTAGCCGGGATAATTTCGAGACAGTCATCGCCAAAAAAGTTCTGTAGTTCTGATAACTGTAACGCTTCAAATACTTGGAGTGCCTCTTTTAGTTCCTGGGGAGAACCAGAGGCTAATAAAATCGCCAACAACTCCCGATAGACTGGTTCAATCCGAGCGCGAAAATCTAACTGAAATTTCTGAGAGGCAATGGCGATATCCCCGCGAATGCTTTGCAAGCTGTTCACTGCCTGAGTGTAGGCGACTTTGGCTTCCTGTAGTTGGCCTGTGGCTCTATAAATTCGTCCCGCCTGCCACTGCCAGCGATAGAGGCTATCTCGAGCCGATACCTGTTGGGCTGCGATTTGAGCTTGATAGGTAAACTTTAACGCCAACTCATATTTCTCCCTGCGTTCGTACAGCCTTCCCTTCGCTCCTAAGGCAAACGATTCGGTTCTAAAATCTCCCAGGCGGCGGGCGACGGCGATTGCCCACTCCAGGGGGTTTATGGCCTCCCTTCCGTCCATCTGGGCGGCTAAATTAATCAACTCATAAGCCTTGCGGCGGGAATCAGGCAATTGTCGGAACAACTCCAACAGCTCGGCACGATCGCCTTGTTGGGGAGAAAGCGACCTGAGATGGAGTCTCGCCCTGACTGCCGCCAGGCTTAGTTGGTGGCGGCTGGCTTCCACTGCTTGGGTGGCTGCCCTGATAGCTGAGTGGCGGTCTCTTTCAGCCAAGTTTTGCAGGCGATGGGCTTCTGCTCCATCCTCCTCCAATCTAGCCCACTCTGCCTGAGCCTGATACTGGGCTTGTCGTCGGGAAAAGGCATTGCTGAGATTGTTTAACGCGGCAGTAATCTCCTCAGCCTGATTCAACTGGCGAGACAGGTTCAGGCTGGTTCGATAAGATTCAATGGCTCGCTCGTAGTTGCCGGAGAGTAAGTAACTCGTCCCTAACACATCCCAGGCGATGGCCCGTATCTTCAGGGATTGAGTTTTCTGAGCTAACTCAATGGCCTCTTCCAGGAGCGGAAGGGCGCGGCGAAACTGCCCCAAAGCATTGTAAGCCTGTCCTAAATCGACTAAAGTAGCTGCCAGTTGGGGATCTTTATTGTTCTCTGCTTGCTCTCGATAAATTTGTGCCGCTACCTTCCAAGCTCTGATGGCCTTACTCAACTGACCGATTTCACGGTAAGAAGCGGCCAGATAACAATGCAGATCTGCCTGCTTGATTCCCTCTGGCGTGGCGAGGATATTTTCCAATAAGGAGATCGCCTGTTGAAATTGTCCCTTGGCGTAGTAATTTTGAGCTTGCTCGATTAAAGTAGATCTATCTGTGGCTTGAACTCTCATGGAAGTCAAAGACAACAGATGAAAACTACAAAATAGCCACAAGCTACTCCCCCAAAGTAGGAGCCAAACCCTTTTTTTGACTCGATAAACCATTTTTTTCCCGATTGACAGGAGCGATTAGATTATTAAGATAGTAATAAAAGTTGATAAAAATTGCTAGTGGTAAAGGGTGTAAATGAAACGGGAGTTTAGAATTCGTGTAAGTACTGAAAAATAAGGATTTTTCATTCTGCATTCTGCATTCTTAATTCTGCATTCTACCACTAGCTCTTGCCAAAAACAGATGCCCTTAAAGAATTGGAGGTAATTAATTGAGTTGAAAATTCCGCCCAAACTGTTTTTAATCCTTGCCCTGTCCCTATCAGCCGCCCTCATTCAGTCCTCGAACCTATGTGAGCTCAAAGCAACGACTCCACCCCCATCAGAATACGTCCCACCTGCGACAGATGCTCCCCCTCAGAGACTAATTTCTGGCGGTTCGAGAGGATGTATGGAACACCAGAGGGCTTCCCTGACTCTCCTGGTTCCTCCCTCTCACCTTCCCACCACAAGTTCTAGCCATCCCACCTTCCTCTTACATCTCGAAAATATCTCCACGCGCCCCCTCCTCTTTACCGTAGTTGAACCGGGGATTGTTGAGCCAGTTTTTGAGCAAAAATTAACCCTCAAACGAGCGGGTCTCGTTCCCATTAGGTTGCCCGAGAGTAGTAGGGGGTTGGAGGCAGGCAAAGAATACTATTGGACGGTTTCTATCCCATGTAACCAAAAACGTCCTTCTCAAAATGCCTATGCTCGCGCCGCCATCAAGCGCATTTCCCTACCGGCCCGAATAGCCCAGAAACTAATCTCCAACCCTGACAACCTGGAAAAAGCACGAATTTACGCCCAATCTGGAATTTGGTATGATGCCCTCGCTACCAGTTACCAAGCCTATAGCCAAGCTCCTCACCAATCCCCCATCAATGCCTATTTTTGGCAATTATTGGCGCAAATTGGCTTGAAGGACCTTCGTGAAAACTAGCCCCTTGCCATTAACTATGCTCAATCGACTCAAAAAATTGGCTTGGCAGTGGCGGGGAGTGTTGATGGCAGTTCCCAGTCTCACTCTATTGATTACCCTCGGGCGCATGTCAGGCTGGCTTCAACCCCTTTCTTGGTGGAGCTATGACTGGCTCTTTCTCCTTCGCCCTGGGGAACTAACTGATGAGCGCATTGTCATCGTCAGCCTTCAAGAAACAGACCTCCAAAAATACCAGCAATGGCCTCTAAGCGATCGCCTCTTATCCCAGCTCCTCAGGCAAATTAAAGCACAACAGCCCGCCGTCATCGGTCTGAACATCCACCGAGATCTGCAGGTCCCTCCCGGCTATGAGGAGTTAGTGACGGTTTTCCAAACTACACCTAACTTAATTGGCATTCAAAAAGTCAGTGGCGATCGCTTTTATCCGACCATTGCTCCCCCTCCCGCGTTAGCAGAATTAGGACAAGTTAGTGCTAGCGATTTAGTCTTGGATGAAGATGGAGTCCTCCGCCGTGGGATCTTATACCCCAGAACCCCCAATCATCTGGGCTTACCCAGTTTGGGACTGGCAGTAGCCCTTAAATATCTCAAACAAGAAGGGATTCGCCCCCAACCTTCTCCTGACGGGGGATGGTTGCAGTTAGGAGATACCGTCTTTTATCCTCTCAAAAAAGATGATGGCGGTTACGTCAATATGGGCACGGCCGAATATCAAATCCTACTCAATTTCCGAGGGCCGGCACGGACTTTTAACACGGTCTCCTTTACCCAAGTCTTGGAAAATCAGCTACCCCCAGATTTATTTACCAATAAAATCGTCTTGATTGGCTCTGGAGCCATCAGTCTTAAAGACTATTTCTATACCCCTTATAGTAAGGGTTCGAGTTCAAGCCCCATCCTGACTTATGGTGTAGAGATTCATGCCCATCTCGCCAGCCAGATTATCAGTACCGTCTTAGAGGGGAGAGAGTTGATTAAAGTTTGGCCAGAATCGCAAGAAACTCTCTGGAGTTTCCTTTGGATCTTGCTGCCTGCTGTTTGGGCGTGGGCATGGCGTTGCCATCAAAATGCGGTCCAATTACTAGGGATAATTAGCTTGGGAACTCTAGGGCTTTCAGCTATCTTAATTGCTAGCGTTTACACCAGCTTCCTACAAGGGTGGTGGATTCCTTCAATAGCTCCCCTACTTGGTTTGTGGGCTTCGACCATTACCATCTCCCTGACCATCTATATTTGCCAGCTTCAAGAAGCTAATGCCGGACTAGAAAGTAAAGTTGAGCAGAGAACGAGAGCATTAAACCAAAAAAAGGAACAATTAGAAAGCACCCTGCAACAACTCCAAGCTACCCAAGAGCAAATTATCGCTCAAGAAAGGCTGGCCTATTTAGGCTTTTTAAGTGCTGGCATTACTCATGAGATTAGAAATCCGGTCAACTTAATTAGAAGCTTTGCCGACCTCTCCCTGGAATTAGAAGGGGAGTTACGAGAGGAATTAGACAGTTACTCAGAGATTTTTACTGAGGAAGATTATCTCAATCTGGGGGAAAACTTGTCTCTAATCTTTGAGAATATCCAGACTATTAACCATCAGACTCAGCGAATTGAACTGATTATTAAAACTCTTCTCCCGAGCGGTAATTTTCAGCAACTCTCCCCGGCTCTGGCTGATATTAATCAGTTGCTATCGACCGCGAGTAACCTGGTATTTTACAGTAAAAAAGTGACCCAGACTCCTGTCAATCTGCGTCTAAAAACTGACTATGATGATTCTATCGGCGAAATAGAAGTTATTGCACCAGAGCTAACCCAAGCTCTAGTCAACCTGATCGATAATGCTTATGATGCAGTCTATCAGAAACACCAAAGGAGAGGTGAAGGTTACACTCCCGAGATTGTCATCACTTCTAAGAATCTCGATGAAGCTATCGAAATCAGCATCTTTGATAATGGAATGGGGATAGCCAAAGAATTGCAGGCCAAAATTTTTCAGCCCTTTGTTACTACTAAGCAGCCAGGAGAGGGGACGGGATTAGGATTATCTATTGCTCATGATCTTATTAAAGGAAAGCATGGGGGAAATTTGAGGTTAGAAACAGAAATAGGAAGTTATTCAAAGTTTATAATTGTTTTGCCAAAAAGGTAGTGATGCTGCCTGTCTCGGCTACGAATAACGTTAACGTTACTGAGCAGTAGGTATAAATTGGGGCTTCGGTTGAAGGATTTTAGCTGTTACCGTACCGATAGCGTATTGGTTATTCAGGAGAGCGATCGCTCTTTCTAGGGGACAGTAACTAAACTCAATATTATTCCCGTCAACAGTAGCCACTGGATATTGGTCGGGGTCATCGAAAATCCGAATATCTTCAGGTAAATCCACTGAGAGCGTTCCAGAGATGATTAGGGCAGCATTTGGTTTGGATGCTGCCAACTGTCGCAGTCTTGAAACGGCATTTTCATCATTGAACTTCAGAGTCTCAAAGGTGGTCTGTAACTGGCTGACAACATCTGTGGTTACTTGGCTGGAAAAGAGCTGCTGACCTGTTTGATAGACGCGCTGCCGTTCATCCATGACAATCAACTCATCATCTTCAACCCCAATAACCAAATACCGACCATCAGCAGAACTGCCATCTGGTAGCACTCCCTCAAGATCGACATATATATAATGTGTAGCTGCCTTTTTGTTATAGATCGCTACGGGAGAAAGGGGAAATAGTGTTTGATAAATAGCACCACCGAAGAGCAAGAGAAGCCCTAAGCCAGTCAGGACAATCCAGCCAGCAATTTTAGTTCGATGCTTGGTAATTTGGTGCCGCCTCCTCATGGGGCGTTGTTTCTTACTGCTTGGTTCTAACTCAACCAACAACATCCTGTTAAATATGCCCTTGCCTGGATGAGAAGAAGCGAAACAGGCCACCGTTACCCCTTCACTGATTACATCTTCGAGCCAGTAGCACAGTTGAGTAGTTAACCTCTGTGCTTCGGTGATAATCAGCAGCGTGTCTGACGTGCAGTTAGCCAGAATCTCATCGGGAGAAAAATCCGGGTCAGTCAGACCTAACCCCAGAGCGATCGCACCAAAGAAATTCTCCCCATTCCCTGAATAAGTAGCAATGGCACAAGAGCGAACCCCAACAAACTCTTCATGGAGTGCGGTGGCTAATGGAGCTGTGTCTTTTCCCAGAACTAGGACTGATTGACCATCAACAACAGCAGCACGGAGTTGTGTAAATTGTCTTACCCAGAACGACGTTTTTGACGCATTCTTTCCACATACTGCTTGGCTACGCCTTCGGGCTTCCACTTTGGGTTAACCGCTTCCCGCACTGCATTGAGCTTTTGCTGAAGGTCAGGGGGTAAATCTTCCTCAGTGAGTTCATCAGCGATCGCCAGTGCCATCAAATTAGGCATGGCCAACCTTCTCGTCTTGATTTCAGCCCCCACCCGAAAGGCATCATCCATGTCAAACCCATCATCAGGTTCTTCAGTTTCCACAGCTATCTCATCAGGGGAAGTGAGGGAATATTCATCTTCATTTCCCGTGGCAAGACTATTATTATCGCTTGATTGAACTAGGTTACTGTCATTATTTTTAACCAAAGAACTATTATTAAATCCCTCCATTTTGCCAGTTTTCTTAATATGAGAATCTAACTCGTCCATGAATTTTACTTGCTCGTCAGTTAGGTATCCCTTATTAGAAGAACCCTTCTCAAGTTGGATACCTAAATATTTTAGACGGTCATAGAACGCACTTTTGCCGATATCCCAACGTTCGAGTAAATCGCCTGTATAGTGTCCGGTGACATCCGTGTTATTAGGTGTGGTCATATTCTAATAATGTTAAAAAATTTTTTTTCCTCTATCCATAATATGAGAAATCAATTTTTTTAAGTTGTCCGGTGGATGAGCGGACAGCTCAAGGGGGTGTCCGGTGGATGAGCGGACACCTCTGGTCTGACCGGACAGCTCTGTTCGGTGAAATACAGTTAGAAATTAGCTAAATTTATTGGGTTAAGATTTTGATGGATGTGATGAGAGATAGCTGTTAGTTTAAATCCTATTTTTTAGCCAACAATTGGCTTCGGCTTCTGAGAACCCAAGTATTTTTGACTACTATTTTTCCGGTTTTAGTAAGTATCTAAATTTGTTATGATTCGTCACATTTTCATGATTTACCTCACCAGTTATTACAACACTACTAATTTAGGTCAGCTTCTCTGGCGAGCGCCAAGTCGTGTAATTAAAAAGCTTTGGCATAATTAATACTATTCATGAACTCAAAGAGTAAATAAAGCATGAGCGTTGAGGTAGTTAAGCGGTATCAGCAAGGAGAAAGAGACTTTCGGCGTGTGAATCTGAGAGGTCAATCTTTTAAGGGTCAAGATTTGTCAGGAGCAGACTTTAGCGAATGTGATATTCGAGGTACAAACTTTAAAGGAACAATCCTCAGAGGAGTCAAGTTTAGAGGGGCGCAAGCTGGACTACAAAAGCGTTGGGCAATCGCCATCATCCTTATTTCATGGCTAATATCAGCAATTAGCGGATTTTTATTTGGGTTTATTGGCTACTTAGTAACACTTATATTTGAGAATTCTTTAGAAAGCCAGTTTGCAGGCTGGGCAAGTTTGATTGGGCTGATTATCTTCTACATTGTTACCATTCGCCAAGGGTTAGGGGCTGGATTAGGAGTCATAGCTATAGCCATAGCTATAGTATTAGCATGTGCCGTGGCATACGCTGTAGCAAGAGCCTTCGCTGTAGCCTTCGCTGTAGCTTTAACTGGAGCCTTTGCTGGAGCCGTAGCCATAGCCGTAGTAATAGCCGTAGGTTTAGCTGTATCTTTAGCAGTAGTATTCGCAGGAGTCATAGCCGTAGTAATAGCCGTAGTTTTAGCTATAGCCGTAGCCATAGCCGTAGTAATAGCTGGGGTAGTAGCCCTAGGCGAAGCCTTCTCCGGGTTTCTCAATTCCGTAAACTTAGGCTTATTACCTTTCTTCTTAATTCTGGCTGGAGGAATAGCCGTAGCTATCGCCGGAACAGCAGTCAGTGCTTACCTTGGCAGGCGTGCTATAAGAGGAGATCCTAGAGATGCTTGGATTAGGACATTGGCCCTTGTCTTCGCTTCTATGGTCGGCACTAGCTTCTACGATGCTGATTTAATCGATGCTGACTTTACAGGGGCTACTTTGAAAAGCACTGATTTGAGAGCCAAAAACTTTACTCGTGCTTGTTGGCGAGATGCCATAACACTTGAGCGAGCCAGACTTGGAACAAGCTACCTTCAAGATAAAAAAGTTAGGCATTTGCTCATAACTGGAGAGGGACAAGGTCAAAACTTTGATCGCCTCGACCTAAGAGGTATTAATTTAAAGGGAGCTAACCTACAAGATGCTAGCTTCATCGGAACAGAGTTAAACCGCGCTAACTTACAAGATGTTAATTTATCCAGAGCTAAGTTAGTTCAAACTTTACTAGAAGGAGCAGATTTAACCAGAGCAACCTTAACGGGAGCATATATTGAAGATTGGGGAATCAGCAATACTACTAAACTAATTCAAATTGATTGCGATTATATTTATCTGAAACTACCTACTAATTTAGCTCCCGATCCTCAGCGTCGTCCCGCTGATCTTGAGAGAAATTTTGAACCAGGTGAATTTGCTAAGTTAGCTCAGAAAATTCCCAATACTGTCGATTTAGTTTTTAAAGATGGTATCGACTGGCAGAGTTTTCTGAAAACTTTTCAAGAGCTTCGAGTAGAAAGCGACACAGGAGAGCTACCAGTTATACAGACAATAGAAAATAAAGGCGAGGGTGCTTTTGTTATTCGCGTCAAAGTTCCTGATAAGGTTGATGAAGCAGAATACGAGCGTAAATTCTGGCTAAAATATAAACCAATGTTAGAAACAAAAGATAAAGAAATAAAGCTTTTGTCTCAACAAACAGAGTTCTATTCTCAACAAATAGAAATTATCCGTAAAGATAATACTAAGTTAATAGGAATTGTGGAAACAATGGCAGAGAAAGAAACTACTAAATATGACCTGCGTGGTGCCAAATTCGGAGGTGGCTTTGGTGGAGAAAAGCAGGAAGGTGGCACTTTTTATGATTACTCCTCAAACCCTTCAAACACAAACTTAGCCGAAGCAGCAGCAGAGATTCAGCAACTCCTGCAGCAACTGTCCCAGACCTACCCTACCTCAACGAACAAAGAGAAAATGGCCGTTGTAGCTGAAGCGGTTGACCAAATTGAGAGTAACCCAACCCTGAAAGCCAGGGTCATCAATGCTCTTAAAGCAGGAGGGACGGAAACACTCAAGGAAGCAATTGACCATCCACTAGTCAATATCCTGATGGCTACTATTGAAGGCTGGCAAGAAGCCGAATAATTAATTTCGAGGATTTTTCTGAACTCGCCAAGCAGTCTGATTGCCTATCCTGGGGTTAGGGCAAGCTCCTTGTATTTAGTGCGAGCGCGCTTTTGTTTGTCTTCCCTATTTCAAAAGGATGGAGTATCTTTATCATTCGCTCTCGGATTCGGGGTTGTCAACCCATTCTTGAAGTAAATCTTCCACAAGGTCACTAATGGTTGTTTTAGGACTTTTACCCTTGTTAAGTTTCCCTAATTTAAAACGTACTTCCAGAATTAAATCTTGATTAATTAAGAGATTGAGAGGACTAACATCAGGATTACTCCTTCTCCCCTTCGGTCGTCCCACTTTTTTCGGTGGTTCAGGAGAAGGAGGCTCTTGTGCTGTTGCCGCCTCAGGTGGTTGCTTCTGGACAGGTTGCTGAGTTTTTCTTTGTTGACGAGCTTGCAGTAAACTCGTCAAGTCTGAAGGATCTGATTTAGGCATGAAGAATCTCCTCCCCAAGAGCTTGATAACAATTCCAGGCAGCTTGAGCATAATCATCGGGATATTGCTCGACGGTGATACCTAGTAAAGGGGCGCGTTCAAAGGCAGTGTATTGGATAATAGAAGCGGAAAACACGGGAATTTCTGCTAGTTGTAGTAATTCTCTGGCTTTACGTTCCTTGAGACTAGGTGTGGTTTGTGATGAGCCTGGTCGTTTCCTCGGTGGAGGAACCATCGTTAAAAGAACTTTGTAGTTAGCTTGAAGCTGATCTAAGATTTCCGCAGTTCGCATCAGAGCATCCAGATCTAATGCTTTGGGGGTAGTGGGGAGAATTAAAAGGTCACAACCAGTAGCGATACTTTCAAGGTCGCCAGGAGTAGGTCGCGCTTGGGTGTCGATGACAACGTGTGTAGCAGAACGAATATGTTTAGTTGCACCTTCAAGGGAACAAACGGGAAAGGGCAGTTTGCCATGTTGCGCCCAAGTTAGGGCGGACTCGTTTTTGTCTGAGTCAATCAAGAGGGTGGGTGCATTTCGGTTAAGGAATGCAGCTAGATGTACTGCTGAAGTAGTTTTGCCCACACCACCCTTGAGCGCAGCCATTGAGATATCCATAGATAGCGGAAAAGGCGAAGGGTTCATTGATATTTTATCACTTTTTGTTAGGCAAAAATCTGAAAGCTTGAAAATCTGTATTTATAGATTTTTGGATTTATGAGTTTTTATAATTTTATAATTTTATAATTTTGTGCGTGCAAAAGTATGAAACACTAACTGCTACTAGAAAAAGGTTAGAGTATATTGTTAGTCATAGAACTCAGAGAAAGCAAGTAAATTCATGCTCCCTTTAACAACACTCTATCTCGATACACTCAAAAAAAGCTTGATGGATATCCTCAATACATCTATACCAGAGTCACTAATTAATCCTAAATCACTGGATGAACACCTTATTCCCGAATGGTTTGAGCATTTCTGTTTTGGGAAATCATTGACCTTGTGTACCATGATTCGACTAGATAACCTTCAAGCTCGACTTGAAGATTGTCTCACCAAGGGCATTCCTGGAGATGTGGTAGAATGTGGCACTTGGCGGGGGGGAATGAGTATTCTCATGCGAGGCGTACTGGCCGCTCATGGCATCAAAGACAGAACAGTTTGGGTGGCTGATTCTTTTCAAGGATTACCACCACCTAACCCTGGTTCGGTTGATGAAAATCTCTATAATCATGAGCAGGTTGTTAAAGCTCAAAGATTTGCTGTTCCTCTATCCGAAGTTAAATCTAACTTTTCTCGCTACGGTCTTTTAGATGAACAGGTACAATTTCTGCCGGGTTGGTTTAAAGAGACATTA
>JAAUYA010111812.1_pt1 | contig 11136 bp, 5 predicted proteins | sample 7278161 | NCBI WGS metagenome assembly JAAUYA01 (sample SAMN14350120, study PRJNA611818) | marine sediment metagenome | isolation source: surface marine sediment (3m) | place: French Polynesia: Moorea | collected 2018-08
CGTTGTCCGATAGCGCGACACCGTACAATAAAGGATATAGAAGAGATATCTGGTCACATGGTACAAACTGTACGGTGTCGTTCAGCGCGACACCGTACAGTGGTGGTCCACGTTTTTGGTCACATGACTTTTATTTCCTTCATAAACCAACAGTGTACGGGGTCGCGCACTTACTGTACGGTGTCGCGCTATCGGACAGCGTGTCTATAGTACCCCACCACAAATATGTCTCAACCTAGTCTATCAGAAACTTGTGTGCTTAATGGGTCACACTTATCCTTCTCTAATATATCCTGCAACTTTCTAAATAGTAGACCTGTCCTGGGTCTCACGATGAACTGAATCATGTGAATATCAGATATATTGACATCATTTCCTCAGACCCATTAGGAGCAGAAAATTCAGTTAAGGATACAAGATACAGTTAATTTTTGGACTTCTGAGCATCCTGTGGCGCAGCCTGTCTCATATTGTAAGAATTTCATCCCCCTGTGCTCAGAAAGATATCTTCCTGGGTTTCATTGGATATAATAGAAAGGCGTAGTACTAATCTGGAGGTGTCCTTTGCAGGGCCTGCAAATGGAAAGGTTAGATTTGTGACTACTTCTAATTACCATAAAATGAATCTGTAGCACTGCTAGTATTGGAAAAATACTGACATGTTATGAAATCCCTACAGGAAGTCTACTGTAACATGCCTCCTTAAGCACCACGCAATGTAATCTGAGACTAGAAGATAGTAGAGAAGTGTAGACCCTGCCTGTATGGTAAGCTACAATGTAGATAACGGGCATGGAATTGTTAAGACCTGCATATGCCATGTTTGTCCTTATTTGGACATGTCAAGGAAACTTAAGTGATGTCATGAGAGGTTCCTAACAGCTTTAGAAACATAAACTTAGTTCAGAACAGTAGGAAGCACATTTAATTGGTCATGATACTAAGTTTCCATTAGTGTTTACCAGTAATGTCCACTATATTTGTCTTGTGTAATGCGTATTTATTTCAAGGTGGTGGTGTGATGCTTGTAAGAGAAATATAAAAATGCAACTTGACGTTGGCGTGAGCCCACCTGCCAATATCATAACCTTTAGGCCGGGTTTAACCCACTTGACCTTTGACCTTGACCCACGTGACCTTTGACCCTGACCCATGACCCTTGACCTTGAACATTACCTGACATTTTTCCTAGTGACTTTTGTTCTAGTAACTTGTACAGGCGGACAGACAGACAGACAGAAGGCGATGGATAAAAGCCCACAGGTGGGCTCAAAAATTAAGGGCATGTGACACCGACTAGGTACATATTAATCATAAATAGAATAGTGGAACTGTTTTGATTTGTCTTGATGGAGGAGGGAGGTGGGAAAACAAATACATCCAATCCAGGTACTTGTAGTATTCTTGATATGGTACGTGACGGACCACTTGAAGCAACTGAGCTAAGCTGACGATCCGTAAAGGGTTGCAACTAAATTTTCCCAACAGAATTCCCTGATCGACTCATTCATACGAAAGACTGGAGGTGCAATTTTCCTATGAAGTTTCACAGGAAGTATCACAATTTCATATGAAGTTTCCTATGAAATAAGGACTTCATAGGAAACTTCCTATGATGTTTCCTATGAAGTTTCCTATGAAAATTGCACTTCCAGGCTTTCGTACTTTCATGACCACATTGCAAAAATCCGCGACTTTTCAAGAAATTGCAAAAAACTTTAAACTTTCAGAAGTTGATTTTCGACAACCACGGTATGACAGCTGGAATAAAACAAAAAGTTGCACATCCTGGAGTAGAAGGGGGAAAGAGAACCTAAGTCTCTTAGTTCAATATATCAATATCAATATCAATATCAATGCTTTATTGGTCAATATGCAAGTCACATAAATAGCCAGGACCACAAGGTCGATAAAGTGAGTTTGTGTGATCAACTGATCGATCTAAAGTGCACAATGCTGATAATAAACACTCAAAGCTCAAGTTCAGGCATCACAGGCATCCCATAAACCCGAGAGATACGTTTTATAGGTTTTCATAACAAATGAAACCACAACTGGAATAACTCGTTCTCTACTCTTATGTGAAGTGGCAAAATGCAAGTTCATTATAGAACGGAACATATCCCCGTCCGTTAGGGACTCAAATCCTGGACATAGTGTGGATACGGTCTCGATTAGTCTATCACGACTAACTTTATTAAGTGGACACTGTATCATACAATGTTTCCAGTCCAATAAGCATTTACAAGTTTGACACTGCTTTGTAATTTTAGCATATGGACTCGGACTTAATTTTGAGCAATTTATTCTCAATTTAGTATAAGTACCTCTAATTGAGGGTGATTCAATCAAAGATAAATACTCACTTCTCTTATAAGGTAATTCTGCAACACAAGTATTGAATGTTTGCAAATGCTCTGACTCATTCAGATATGAGCTATTCTCTTGGGCATATGAATCCTGCAATCTCTGAGTGAGCTTTGAGTTCACATAACCTTTATATAACTTGGAAATATCTTTAAATATATTGCCCAACCCAAGCTTAGCAAAGCAATATTCTACATTTTCCAACCATGGATGATTGAATTCCTGCATACAGGAGAAAGCAGCACTCAGAAGGGGGTGAGTCTCAGGGGAAATTCCAACATTTAGTCTATGATAATACATTAAGGCAAGTCTGATACCTTTTAGCGTAACTGGGAACTGGCCAAGTTCTCTAAAAACTGCTGAGGTACTAGCGAATTTTGAAACCCCAAGTGAAAATTTCAAAAACTTAGCCTGTACTTTGTCAATATTTTTCTGATTAGCCATAGGAATGCTGTAATCAGAGACCTCAATACCAAGATTTGCATTTTCAGAGGTAACTTTGATCAATTCTTCTTTGTCTCGCCAATGAAGAAATTTTATATAAAGGTTCTTAGACTTCCTATCAGCTGCGATAGAAGTTTTTTCAAATGGGATTTCTCTCCCTGTTATATCTAAGAATAATTCGCCAACCTGTTTATAAGCAAACCAGTTCATTGTGCCAGAAATAGTTATCTTTGAATATCTATTAACTTCTGGCAGAATCCATAATACACTGCCATATAACAATATGGGAGATAATTGCTTTTCAAAAAGAGTGTTTGCCAAAGATGTTGAAATATTCATACAATGGCTAATGGCATTTCTAATAGAATACATAGCTTTGGTAGCTTTATCTACTCTGTCAGCTACAGCTTTATGGAACTTCCCGTCACTTGAAACTATCACACCAAGGTATTTATAACTGCTTACCCATTCAATTTCAACGTCCCCTATACTGAGTGGCTGCTTATCTGACCGAGAAGTACCTTTACTGAATAATATGGCTTTAGTTTTACTTGTATTTATCGATAGGCCCCATTTTCTACAATATTGGCTCAACCTATCAAGGCATGTCTGAAGACCCTTGTGGGAGGTCGAAAACAATAAGAGATCATCGGCCCAAGACATTGAGTTAATTTTGGTATCACCATCCAGGTGAAGGCTATCAGTATCCCCATAGAAAATATTATGGAGATCATTTTGAAATAAATTAGATAGGGTGGGACTTAGAGAACATCCCTGTAATACCCCAGATTTAGACTCAAAAACCTCTGTGAGACCCTTATCTGTCTTGATACAGTAGTTTGTTCCTATGTACATGTTTTTAATCACAAAATACATGTCTCCTGTGATATTATTTTTCAATAATTTATACATGAGCAAATCTCTGTTTATAATATCAAAGAACTTGCGAAAATCTATAAAAGATGCATATATATGCTTATTATCCCTCCTAACATATTTATGTATCAAACTATGTAGGATGAACAAATTATCCTCGGTCCGCTTGCCCTTCATGAAACCATTCTGGTTAGGTGAACATTTCCCAGAAATAGTTAAATAGTCAGTGAGTCTCTTATTCAAGATAATAGTAAATAATTTATGCATGGAATTAGCCACAGCAACCCCTCTATAGTTACCTGGATTGTGAACATCACCAGACTTAAAAATAGTTGATATTATACTATTTTTCCACTTGTCTGGATAAGATTCCTCTCTAAGCAATCTATTATACAGATGCAATAGCACTGTATGAAATTTAGGACCTGCATGCTTAATCATCTCATTACGTATCATGTCGGGTCCAGATGCCTTATTGTTTTTAATCTTTTGCAGAGCTTTAGTCAACTCAGAGGGAGTAATATGCTGGTTAATTTCATCATTAGAGACAGCCTCCCTTTCTAAAACTGGAAGAGATGACTTGACATATTCAACAAATTGAGAATCCACATTATCATGTGTAATATTCAGTAATTTTTTGAAATGGTCTATCCATTGCTCGGGAGAAATTTTAGAAGTATGCACTTTTTGAGCTCCCAACTTTCGTATGCCAGCCCAAAAAGACTTTGGATCCTTTTTTTCCAACTTGGAAATTTTCAAAATTTTATCTTGCTTATTATACCTCTCTATGAGGTATATAAGGTCTTTAAGCCTTTTACGGCACCTCACCATAGTGAGTCTCCTATTGAAATCCCCTGTGCTAACTTTATATGAAATTTGGGCATTTCTGAAACGACTTTTTGCCAATTTTAGCCTGTCTCTAAATTTTGGGGGAATTGGATTCTTTTTAAAATGTTTACCATTACCCCCACCAGGAGTTCGTACCTCACAGCTCTCATCAGCTGCTTGTTTAATGATATCAGTTATTCTATGTACAGCTGAATTTATGTCAATAAAATTCAAGTCTGCATTTAATTGTTCACATTCTTTCACTATATTATCTCCCAACATGGCATTTTCAAATAGAGCTGCTGAATGTTCATTCCATGAATAAATACTGCGCTCCTCTAAAGAGGCTTCTCCAACATTCTGGGGTGTGCAACATACCTCATGAATTTTATGACTTTTAAAAGTAACACTTATTGGGGAATGGTCCGAGTACCAAGGGCAGTCGTCAACAACGAACGACTGAATATGCTTATATAAACTCAATGAGCACACACCATAATCAATAACCGAGCTACCCCGGACTCCGTGGAACGTAAACCTCCCACATGTGTCACCATTAGCTCGACCATTTAATATAACTAACCCTAGGGTCTCACAAAGTTTAATAAGTTTCAACCCAAAAGGATTATCTGACTCGTCTCGGCTGCGTCTGTCTGGAAAATCACAGACCCCACAAAACTCGCTACTCCCCAGGTGGGCCCCTGGAAGTGGTTCAACAGAATAATTTACATGGTCCCAATTTTCAACAATTGTGCCAGTGCGACTATTGAAGTCACCTATAAGAAGTATCTGACCCTTCTTCTGGTATATGGCCGTTTCTTCGGCTAATATTTTGTATGGATCTAATTTTCTTTCCTCATGAAAGACAGATTTTTCATGAGGAATATATGCACAACACATGTATAGATCACTCGGTAAATCAAAAAATTCACCGTCGAGCCAAACCCACAAGAGGTCCTCATATTTACTATTCTTTTTCTGAACATGCCTATTATGTAACTCATCTTTAACAAATACAAGGCAGCCCCCAAATACTCTCTTTTTGTTGCCCTTGGTTCGTAGGCTGCGGTATACCTCGTAACCTGGCATCGATATATCTTGCATACTGCTCTCAATCCAGCATTCTTGAATGCAATATATATCAAACTTATTAACTAAAAAAATAAGGTCATCAAGTTTTAACTTACTAGCTCCCCCTGCAATATTGTGACTACCGATTTTCAAATTATGCTTGTACATAAGTAAACCATTAAGCAGATATGACTGGTGTAAAGACAAAATCACTATAAAATATAGTACATGTAAGCACTCAGCGATGTATGCATAATTCAATAGCGCTAATTAGGCTTAAATCCCAAAAACATATCGATGAACAACAGTATTACCTGTGAGCACACAAAGATTACACACGACGCATTCTAATAAATACGTGAAAAAATATAGAAAACCCAGATGCGCCTCGTTTTTGCACAGCACCAGAGATTTCAGGCAATAATAAGATTGGAAGAAATCAATAGAGACTGGGCGCAAACGCGACCTAACTGCATAATGCATCATAAACAGGGTTTAAATTACTGTATGTAACACATACATGCATGTAATTATGTGATCATAAAAATATAGAAATATAGACCATGTGCAGGAAGCTATCATGAGCCTATGATACCATCTCTATGCAAGACTTATTTGCTATAGATGTAGACAATGCTATCTATAGATGTATACGATACAATGATACAATGATGTATATACGGTACTATCTATGCAAGAATTATTTGCTATGGATATATAAGTCAGTTATAACAAGAACTACATGTACTGACACAATAAATACAAATCATGTGTGTAGTTCCATCATGAATTTGCAAGATCATTTATAAGCAGTAAACAAATTGCTACATACTAGAATAGCAAAATTTCACAATACTGTAAATCAACCTGACTTCGCGTCCTGAGCGACAGCAGGGAATTATTTCTATATTCTCCTATTTAATCGACATGTGACCGCAAAATTCGTGAAATTCGCGGAATTTACGCGGTCGTCAAACATAGCTGACCTACAATTAGGAGATTTCATATAAACTCCTATTCAATCAATATATGACTGCAAAATTTTCGCGAAATTTAAGCGGTCGCGAAATATAGCTGACCTACAGTATGAATAATTTTTTACATACAAAATATACATCTATCCTGATAACAGACTCAGGCATCTACTATGCTTAAAGTGTCCAGATCAAATCCCAGTTGCCTGCCTGTAGGTAGGCACCATCAGAATTTTACCTTTAATATGAGCCATCAAAATAAGAGTTATCTCTATACTGGTCATATTCAAATACATGACCCCTCCCGACACCGCGACCACGGCCTCCATTAACATTCGGACCGGGACCCTGTCCTCTGACAGATCCTCTGACAGATCCTCTTCCTCTCTGGTTGGCCAGGGCTGGGACTGCCGAACCTCGCCCACGACCTCTCTGCCCCCGACCACCACCTTGAGAGGTACCTCTTTGGTAACCCATACCTCTTTGCCCAGATCCTGCATTTCTGTTGGGTGCAGGACTTCGGCTCCTATCTCGCTTTGGTAACTCCTTTTTGAGCCTCCCAAAATACTTTGATGCATTTGCTAGATGGAAGTCATCCCTAAACTCATTAGGAGACATCATCAACTTAAAGTGCTTCATAAATACTATCAAATTGTTCTCACAGAACTTCTCAATCAGTTCATTACACTCAGATACGGACTTTGCAAACTGTGAACCCTTCTTGATAATCATGGAGCTGTAGCATATTTTAGCGTTAGGCCGGCGCTGGCCAAGCAAAGTGAGAGCATTCGATACCCCTTCGACTACTTCGTCAACTGATTTTCCATCTCGTATATCGTTAATACCCACTGAGGAGAGAATAACCTCAGCTTTGTCGTTTATTGGCGAATCTTGTGTGTACTCACATAATTCAGCTGCAGTGGAACAGTTCACTCTACTTGTGTTACGTGGGAAAGTATCCATCTCAGCGTCATTAAGGAGACTGTCACCGTATAATCCTATTTTGTGATCGCTTGATACGTGTTGCCATTTCTTCCGTATACCAACAGCCCCGACAGATGGAACTGACACGCTTGAGGGCGTATACTCGTCACGCACCTTCATCAGGATCTCAGGATATTTCTTTCTCCACACACCACCGACAGGGTGTGTTATGATTCCACCCATTGTCTCATACAATTTGTCTCTGAACATTTGATATTGATCCATTACCTCGAACATGATGTTCTCCAAGACTTTAAACTGGGCTTGCTCCCATTCAGGTGTGTTTGGAATTTCAGAATCAGCGATGGATTTCACATCCTTTGCACTTGTTTGCTCCATCAACAGATTCTTGATTCTGATTTTCTCAGCTTTTGGAAGTGGACAAAATGGATGCTTCAATTTTTCACAATGAAAGGCTGTCTCAGCAAACAGATATTTATCACCATCCCATTCAAGTGGAGGGTCTAACTGGTTGAAGGCACTAAGAACTGGATTTTTGTCCTCTGTATACTTAATTTCAAACACTCTAGGACTTGTGGAATTCCCAGCACCAGAGCTTTGTGTCCCTGTGTCGTTATTTGAGCCAGGCACTTGATCTGAACTGGGTGAACTGCCCCCAGGCAGTCTATTTCCGACAGTTAATCTATCGACTTGTTCCTTCAACTGTTTGTTTAGCAATGCAAGCATAGATTTTGCTTCGCTCTCGAAGTTAATCTGCTGTTCTAGTGCTTGGACTTTCAACTCAAAAGAAGCACGTGCAGATGCCATCTCATTTCTTACACCTTGAAGATTTAACTCTAATTCATGACACCTACCTTGCTCAATATTCAAGTCCATAGCAACAGACTTAAGCCTACCCAGTTCCTTCTCAAGATATTCATTTTCCAATGATTTATGGCTAAGCTTTTCCTTTGTTTTACTAAGTTCCGTTTGCAAAGACTTAAACTGTTTGTCATATTCGCCTTTCAATGATTTGATTTCCCGGATTATCTCCTCTTTGCTATCAACCACGGCTTTTACATTCGACTCATGGTATTCACAACACTTGACAGAAAGAACGTTAATTGTATGCGTGGAACGCTCCATCTCTTTGAGTTTCTCTTTCTCAAGACGCAATAGATCTGAATCCCCATACAATGTTTCTGATGAGGTATCATGTTCTGATTCCTGCAAGGTGCCCGTTTCCATTTCGGGAGACTTAAAGTCATCACTTTTATTGACAGCCCCCTCCTTTGGAGGAGACTCTTTGTCATTATCCACCATAGTCTGTGAACACTGCACTTTGGCTTTCAATTGTGTTATACTATCATCGAGATATTGCTGATGCCCACCGTGCTCACCTTGTACAGTTTCTACTGTTAGCTCCGCAGATGAATCAGCCAATGTATCTGGTAATGTATCTAGCGCACCCTCAGAATCTACTGGAGTTACTGAAAGTGCTGGCTCTTTATCACTAGCTCCCTCCATATCTCTATCCTCTATTAATTTGACTCCATCATTAACATAGTCAGGAGAAAAAAATTTAGGGTTCGCCTTTTTGTTTCTCTTTAGTCTCTCCTCAGAGTCTCCTCTGAGTCCCTCAGGGTCTGTATTTAGCTTCTTATGGCTCATACCAGCAAATGATAATGAATCAAACAGGTTGACTCATCTGACACACAAGTCAAGGAAAGTAATAAACTTCACACCACATCATAAAAAGTACTCAATTTCAGTAGCTTAAATTCTACTCAACAGCACCTGGAGGCATGGCCCACGAATTCTACCATGCCCATACTGATTGTCTTCTTCAAAAAATCTTGAAAAGTTTATATGTTGACTCAAAACCAAGTAAGAAACCATGTAAGAAAGGATCTCTTAACAAAAGGATACAAGGTGCACTGGAACTGCACTGGAACTTGATGTTATAGAAGTTGTTGTGGTCTCACAGGTGAAATTTGTTCCAATCTGCATAAAAACTGAGCTTAAGTTCGTTTTGACAGCTGTTTGTTTACATTAGATTCCACCTGGTCCTATTCCTGGTCACTCTTGGACGACAGAACAGATTGCGTGAATTGTGCGCACCTGCTGCGCAAAGGAAAATGGCGGCACAGAAACTTTCTTCACAGGTGCTTCACTTTTTCCCAACAGTTTTACAAAATGTTTAAGCATTTAATGTCAACAAAATTTGGTTAAGAATGATCACAACACTTTAATCCTTCTTCCTACCGATAAACAGAGTCAATTTACACAAGCAAAACACTATTTTTAACTGGTAAGTGTCAGCGAATTTTTTCTCCGACCTACTATAATCGACGTCACTCAAGCATTATTATCTTAGTGAACAATGGAAATGAATATGGAAGTGATATGAAAGGTCATAGGAAGTTATTAGGATATTAGGAATAATCAGATAATGGAAAGTACACATTTCTAAGTTGGTTCATATATAACAGATATAAGGCCACACAACATACATGTAAATTGTATGTTGTACCCCAGCTCGTGCACAGACTTTGCTAAAGGGTACAGTTTGTGTCGCAAAAATATTCCACCACTTAAGGTGGAGCATAACGGTTTCTGGCTAGGCATCTTCCTAATAAAAATTCTCACCCTTTGACTGCTAGGAGAGTAGTTACCATTGCTGAGAACGAGCATCAAATGTGAAATTACTCATTTTTTGCCCCTTACTATACCGGACAACCTTAAGTCATGGATTATTTTTATGACACAAACTGTAGATGCAGCCAAATCGCAACATGTGATGTAAAGAGTCTAAATGTCAACCATTCCAGAACTGAATTTTTGATATCAGAAGTTCAGCCAGGGGCTCAACTAAAAAGCACTATTGAGGTAAAACAAGAGGCCACAAGAATAAAATCAAATGTTTATTTTTTGGATTTGGTTGACCTTGAATTGACCAACTTTGGGTGATGTTTCAAGGTCGTACCTTTTTGACAGATTTCGACCACCAAGGACCCTAACTGTCAAAAAGAGTTTGACCTTGGTAGGTCTCCCAAAATAGGTCAAATTCGGGTCATACCAAACTCAAGAAAAAAATATTTGAAAAATAAATTGGGGCCTCTTTTTATATTGTGCGGCCTAAGGGGCTTGATACACAGAAAAAAATTCAAGTGTTTTAAGGAGGCAGTCTACCCTTTCTTTAGATTAAACTGACAAAGAAATAATGATAATGGTGATTAATGTTCGGGGGAATATTAGCTTCAGACCGCATGGCTCTCTTTTATCGCTCGTTTCATTGCGCGAAAGTAGATAAAATTACAAGCGAGGTGCGTGCTGATATTGATAAGGGTACCTCCGTCGTTAAGTCAAACATATTTTTGCGACAGATAATAAACACTTTTCTGCATTTTAGGAAAAAACACATTTTAGTGTTTATCACCTGCGACATATATTATTAAATTAAATAGCACTTTTATGCATTTTTGATGGTGAAAAAATAATTAAAACACTGTTATATGGGTTTGAAAAAAAAATAAAATAACATAATGTGGGTTAAAAAAAAAGAGATAAGATTTCATTTAGAAACAAGACCTTTCTTTGGTTTCTAATCCTTGCCAAATAATTGACGACTATCCTGTTTATATTTATGGTA
>JAAUYA010308182.1_pt1 | contig 11125 bp, 10 predicted proteins | sample 7278161 | NCBI WGS metagenome assembly JAAUYA01 (sample SAMN14350120, study PRJNA611818) | marine sediment metagenome | isolation source: surface marine sediment (3m) | place: French Polynesia: Moorea | collected 2018-08
GTTTTATAACTATTTTCTATAAGCAATTCATTGGGATAGCGATCGCTTTATGTGGACTAAAAAAGTGCAGGAATTATTTGAGGCAGATTTGGGCTAGATTTAACTACCTAGGTTAGGGGGGCGAAAACCAGAAAATTGATTGTCTTGGCTATTTGTGTGTACACGGTAGCTTCAGTAGTGGGGATAAAAGTTCTGAGTAGAACCAAGGATTGGCGGTTGTGAACGCCCTGAATATTATACTTTAAAAAATACTTTGTTACCAATGTTTCAGACCCATTAATCCAAAATCGTAAACCGCCGCGCACGGAGCGAAGCTAGGAGCAGCGCAAAATCCAAAATGGGGCAATCATTAACCAAGCCTCTCCAGAAGAGCGATCGCCTGCTCGTACAAGGAAATTTCTACCTCGTGTACCTCTATGCCTCGCCCAATTCCTCGTAATAAAGTAATGGTTAATTCTCCTCCCAAATGTTCCCGAAACTCAGTCAGTCCCTGGAAAATACAAAGCGGATGCTCGATTTGCTCTAATTGCTCTGCCAGTTCCGGCACATATAATCTGAAGCCCAATCGCTGTAATGTATTCAGCACTCGCCACCACTCTGACTTTGCCAGTAACCCTGCCAGATAAGAATAGGTACAATCCAGGGCTATACCAATCGCCACAGCTTCTCCATGTCGCAGACTATAGTCAGTTAACTGCTCCAACTTGTGTGCCGCCCAGTGACCGAAATCTAGGGGCCGTGACGAACCCATTTCAAAAGGATCGCCGCTCGTAGCAATGTGTTCCAGATGTAACTGAGCGCAGCGGTAGATAAGCTGTTCCATGGCATCTAGGTCTCGATTAGCCAGTTCCTTAGCGCTCGCTGCAATAAAATCATAGAAATCAGCATCCTTAATTAGAGCTACTTTTACCGCCTCTGCTATACCCGCTCGCCAATCGCGCTCCTCAAGGGTAGTAAGGAAAGTAAAGTCATTCAAGACAGCATAGGGAGGCATAAAAGTGCCTAAAAAGTTTTTCTTGCCAAAGGCATTGATGCCGTTTTTGACTCCTACTCCCGAATCATTTTGGGCTAATACTGTCGTCGGTACTCGAATTAGTCGAATGCCTCGGTGTGCTGTGGCTGCGGCATATCCTGCCATATCCAATAAAGCACCACCTCCAATAGCCAAAACGTAGGAATGTCGGCACAATCGGTCTTGATTGATACGTTGCTGAATTTGTTCAACCCATTTGGGTTCGTTCTTGCTTTTTTCTCCTCCAGGAACGACGATGGGCTCACCCCTGAGATTAAATACATCTCGATACTGCTTGCTATAGGTGGTTAATTGTTCTAGCAAACCATCCCACTGCTTTAATAAGCCCCCATCCACTACCACTACCAATTGGTTTGGTTTTTTTTCTCCAGCTTCAGCCATGATTTTTCCTAATAAAGGATTGTCCAACTGAAACAAACCATGAGTAAAGTAGACTGGATAAGTAAAAGAAATACGAATAAGTTGCTGAAGTGGTTCCATTGTCAACTCAAGAATCATGAATTACGAATTATAATCTGGTCTTTTTTCAAGTTACGGCAAATAGTTGCGCCAAACCAAAAGAGATTGGTAGTAAACTCAAAACTATTAACCCATAAGGCCAACCAGCAAAACCAGCAGCTACCGTTGCATCTAAAACTATCAGAGACAATACACCAGCTTTAACTGCATTGCGAATTAGCTCTGGACTAGGTTCGAGCGCCCCTTTAATGAAAGGAGGCAATACCCTTGCTGCCAACAATACCACAAATGGTAAGGCAGCAAGCACTTGATAATCTAGTATAAATCCCAAAGTTAGCACAGCGCTAATTACCACTGCGACGAGTAATACTGCTACTATGCCCGTACTTCGCTTTCCCCCCTCTACTTCCCCCTGACTAATGGCTGTAATCGCCCCAATATAGACGACGGGAATTAAAGCTAAAAACCACCGTTGTTCTAATATCGCCGGGACTATACTAATTCCGAGCAATAAGTTGGCGCCGCGACAGAAACCCATATTCAGGGGACCCCAAAAAGAATGGTGCTTGCTAAAGGCATCATAAATCAGTGCTCCCAGGGCAATAATAGTAGCTAAAATAGCGCTCAACCATGAGACTTGAGCAGCCGCTGCTACTCCCATGACTAACAGTAAACTGCCCAGCCAGGCACCACTGTAACGGGAAACTCGCCCACTGGGAATGGGACGTTCGGGTCTTTCTTGAGCATCTATTTCAGCATCAAAAACATCATTGAAGACCACACCTCCACCATAAAGTCCAGTTGTGGATAACAACAACCACCCTAGAGGAATTAAACTGCTAGATTCTGTCTGAACTTGAGCTAGAGCTATGACAAATCCAGAAGCAGCATAGCCAGCCAAGATATCTGCCCAAGCAGTAATGATATTAGCCGGCCGCATTAATTGCAAATAAGCCCGTAAAGGTTGAGACTTGAAACTAGAACTGTTCACTTTGCTTATTATCTAGATTGGAATTAATTTAACTTTACCAAGAAAATTATTCGATAACTAAAGACTCGTTCTCAGCCTCCAATCCTAACGGCTGTCCCCGCAGCACGGAATTACCCTTAAACAACTGACGTTGCTCGATAGGTGACGGGTTGAGCCAGTCATCTTCTTGCATTTGACCACTCTGGCTATAAGCATTCAAGGCATTCTCATAACAGACAGCCCGCACCCAATCTTCTGGAATGCCTCGCTCTAGCATCAACTGAGCTGTCTTAGGTACAGCTAAAGGGTCGCTAATTCCCCAATCAGCAGCACTATCAACTATAATGCGATCGCAACCGTATTGCCGGACGATTTCTACCATTCGTTCGTTGCCCATCTTTGTCTGGGGGTAAATGGAGAAGGCAGCCCAAAAACCTCTTTCTAGAATCTCTTTAACAGTTTCCTCGTTAACATGATCCACAATCACTCGCGCTGGATTTAAACCATGTTCAAGACAGACATCCATACTGCGAGTTGTCCCTTCCTTCTTGTTACGGTGGGGCGTGTGGATCAATACCAACATCTCTAGTTCCTTAGCCAGCTCTAGCTGTTGGCGAAAATATTTATCTTCAGCTTCGGTCATTTCGTCATAGCCTACCTCACCAATAGCTACTACACCTTCTTTACAGGCATAGAGAGGCAAAAGTTCCATTACTTCTTCTGCCAATGCCTCATTATTAGCTTCTTTGGGATTGAGGGAAATTGTACAGTAATGGCGGATGCCAAACTGAGCTGCCCGAAAACGCTCCCAACCGATCAGACTACTGAAGTAATCCTTAAAAGTTCCCAAGCTCGTGCGAGGTTGTCCTAGCCAAAAAGATGGCTCAATCACGGCGACTACACCATACTGCCGCATCACCATGTAATCATAGGTAGTGCGGGATGTCATGTGAATATGTGGATCAATGAACATCATCTCATTATCAGTCATAGTTGCCTCCACTTCAATTAATCAGAAACAGTTATTCTTTGACAAGCTGCCCACTAATTTGGGCTGAAGCTTTCCCAACTCAGTTTACCCCTCTCAATTAAAGCATGCAAGTCTGGATAACGGGCAAGTAGAGCTTGAGCCTGAGGTGAAGGAGATTGAGCACAGGCTAAAGCTGCTGCTTGTTGTTGGACAGGATCGGGCTCATTGAGTACTTTGGCTAAATCGGCTAAGATGAGCTCATCAGCAAATGGTCCCACCAGTCGCCAAAGTTCAGGGGTGACAGAACGTTTAGCTGCCCAGCGTTCGTGAGCATAGTCTACCAACATACGAGCTAGTTCCGGGTTAGCTCGGCGCTCTAGCCCCCAAATCAAATGTAGTGGACTTTCCACAAATACTGCTTTAAGCACCATCTGGTTCCAAGCAGGTTCATCAAAATAATCGGTAGGATAAGGATTACACAGTGCTACAGCATTGAATACTGCTGTCATATTGCTACGAATTCCCTCAGCTGCCTGAGCTAGATGCTGCTCTGGATAGGGCAATAGTGGTAAACTTTGATAGAGAGCAACTAACTCTCCCACATCGGCTGTGGCGAAGAGCTGTTTTAGTACCCGCAGCTGTCTCTCATTCTTCTCTTGGAGGAGAGCCAATACTAGTAGCGTGCGAGCAGCTTGATCTACGCTCCATTGACTGGGATTCCAACCTGTTCTCTTAGCTTCAGCAGCTTGCAAGTCTTCTGGCGTTAGCTGAAGCTCTTGTTTGCCTGTATAACGAGGCACAGCACTGAAAGCGGTGAAGAATACTCGGGTGGTGGCATTTCCAGAAATTTCTTTGCGCTTCTTATCTAACCAGGTAAGACTCTCCTGAGCAAGATATCGTGAAAGCCAACAATTGACTAGCTCGGTAACGCCAGTCAAGTCAATCTGAATTGGAGAAGACATAAGTAACACCTCGTTAGTTGGCTGAGCTCTAATTATAAAGCTTAGCATTTTTGCTTGCCTCAAAATTTAGATGCGTTGTCCGGTTAAGAAATATCTTTATACTGTTAGCAGTGAATTCAATAACCAAAAACCGGCAAAAGATTCAGATTCAGGAGAAGATTGAATGGCTAAAAAGTGAACTCCCTTGGCTTGCTCCTTGGCATCCTCAAAACCTTGAGCTTCAGCTAAAGTTTCCTGAGCGATGATATCAGCCAAAATCCAACTCTCACTAACTCCTGTTTCCAAGCAAATCCTGGGCAAATCCCCTTTTTCCAAATGTAGATAACATAATTCTAACCCAGACATCCAAGCAGCTAGAGGAAGCGATCGCGGCGAGAAGATAATTAGACCCGGAATTTTGGTATTTGGGTCGATATCTACCATTGAGAGCGGAAAAGCTTCTCCAAAACCAATTTCCCATTCTTTCATCTCACTAAATGCTGAGGCTTCTAAGCTTACCAAAGCCCATTGATCTTTTCTGTCTCCTCTAACCGCATCAGGTAAAGCTACAGGATTAGTTAAAGGATATTGTACCGATGCTGAACGACTGGCTTTTTCATCATATCCAGGTTGCTGGGGATAAAAATTGGTTAATCTTTCTTTTAACCACAGATTGAGGGCATAAGTGCGACGAGAAGGAGCAGAAGAAATACCTGCATCATCACAAGCCTTGGTAATCATGTTATTCATTTGGCGGCGGAAAAAACGGATTTTTTGTGGCGTTTCTCCGGCTGCGGCGACAGCTTTTTCAATTGCTTCTTTTAGCCAAATAGAATTCACCGATGTATTGTCACAAAACTGAGCATATTTAAACAAAGAAGAGCTATCTGTATCAATATCTAATGGACTTTCACAAATTAACACTTCCCAGCGTTTTTTCTTATTTTCGTCTAAAATTGGACGTGAATAAAAATCTAATTCCCAAATCTTTGCCATAATTTTTTTAATCAATTATTGATCCTTGAAAATAACTTCTCGGACGCGATAAATAGGTCGATTTTGTGACTCGTGATAGGTACGCATTAATAATTCTGCCAACAGTCCGAAAGAAAATAACTGTACGCCTGTAACAATTAATAATACGGCTAGGATTAACAGAGGGCGATCGCCGATATCTAGACCTAAGACAATTTTCACAAAAGTGAGATATAATCCTAAAATTATGCCTATAGTCATAGCTCCAAGTCCAAAAAAGCCAAAAACATGCATCGGGCGAGTGAGAAACTTTTTCATAAACAAGACTGTGAGTAAATCCATTGATACCCGAAAGGTACGATCTAAACCATACTTACTTTTACCATAACGGCGGGGGTGATGGCGCACTGGTATTTCCGTAATTCTCCCCCCTTCTATATAGGCTAAAACAGGCAAAAAGCGATGTAGCTCGCCGTAAAGATTCATATCAGCTACTAATTCACCTCGGTATGCTTTCAGAGAACAACCATAATCATGTAATTTCACGCCAGTTATTTTCCCAATCAACCAGTTAGCAATTTTTGAAGGCAGTAGTCTAGTTAAAGCATCATCTTGTCTTTGTTGGCGCCAACCATTGACTAAATCATAACCCTCATTTAACTTCTCGAGTAACTCGGGAATATCCCCCGGATCGTTCTGTAAATCGCCGTCTAAGGTAACGATAATTTTACCTTGGGCATAATTAAATCCTGCCGCCATAGCTGGAGTTTGTCCGTAGTTACGGCGTAAAATAATCACTTTTAAGTCATCGCGAGTGCTAGCAAGTTGGGATAAAACATCAGTCGATCCATCTCTGGAACCATCGTCAATACAAATAATTTCGTAGTTTAGTTGGTTTTCTTGTAAGCAAGAAGCGATCGCTTTTACTAATTGAGGGATACTTTGGGCTTCGTTGTAAATTGGTACTACTACTGATAATTCTAGTTTAGAATCTGTAGGATTTATATACTGTAAGTTTTCAGCAGGGGATAAATTATCAGATACACTTTTCACTTCGGTTGTAAAATCAACTCATCTATAATCAGTATAGAACAATTGGTAGCCCAAGCTCTCAAACTCAATGCGATCGAGATTAAATAATCAGTTACTGAAGAGGAAGTCAGATTTAATCACATCAGCTAAGTAAATATATTCATCAATACTATTATAAAGTTGTGCTGAGATGCGCATAATTTTATCCTGCTCACTGGGAAAAGGAATGATCGGTATTTCGATTTGAAACTGCTCTAAAAGTTGAGCTTGTAATAATTGAGCTGATAAATTATGCCCAGTAAAAAGAGCATTTAAAGGAATAGAAGCCATTGAACCAATCATCTCATCAGGGCAAGGTAAATTTAACTGAAGTTGAGCGCAAATAATTTGTCTTGCTTGTAAGAGCAAATCTCTATTTTTGCTCCTTAATTCTTGCCATCCATCCGGCAACAAACTCTCAACCCAATCTATGGCTTTGGCTACAGATAAATACGCCGTCGGATCGTCTGTACCCGTCCAATCAAATTCTAAGCGAAAACGACTTCTATCAGTGCGAGGAGAATTAGCCCCATGACTAATAGAAAGAGGGCGTATTTGAGACTGTCGATCGGGTCTAATGTAGAGAAAAGCCGCACCTTTAGGTGAAAATAACCATTTATGACAGTTGCCCGTGTAAAAAGCCGCGCCGATTTCTTGAAGGTTAAGAGAAATAGAACCAGGTGCATGAGCTCCATCAACTAAAGTATCAATTCCTCTCAGATTTAATTCGTGGACGATAGTATTTACGGGAAAAATTAAAGCTGTAGGACTGGTAACATGATCGATTAATACTAATTTGGTCGCCTCAGAAATATTGCTGAAAACGGCATCTAGTACTTGGTTGACAGATTGAAGGGGAAAAGGGATTTGTGCTACTTTAACCTTAGCACCTGTGCGCTGAGCGACAAATTCTACGGCATTGCGACAAGCGTTGTATCCATGATTAGTGACTAAAATTTCATCACCAGAGTTAAAAGGTAAAGAGCGTAAAATAGTATTAACACCAGTGGTAGCATTGGGAATAAAAGCCAAATCATCAGGATTCGCACCGAGAAAATGAGCTAATTTTATTCTGGCACTATCCAATAACTCTTCTAATTCCAGCCGAAAAAATCTTACCGGTTGTTGTTCTATTTTCGCTCGAATCTGTTGCTGATATTCTAAAATAGGAATGGGACAAGCACCAAAAGAGCCATGATTAAGAAATTTAAGCTGAGGCTCTAATTGCCAGTATTTTTTCTTCATCTCAAGGGGATGATCCTTACCAATTGTTTGAGTCAGGTTCATATTATGGAAGCGACTAAACTATTTTTTTTCTTCCATAATGGCACAAAGATGCTTGGCTGAAGAAGAACTTTCCCAATATGACTAGTACAAGACGGCGTAAGTCCTTCTACCATTCGAAAGATGGGAAACTCTTACTGAATCAGCCTTTTGACTTTTGACTTCCGCGTAGCGGTACTAGCGCCGTATTGAAAGTTGCTCTCCAAGACTTTGACATTCGGATAATTCTCCAATTTGATGAAATTATCTAATTTATGATTAAATAAAAGAAATAGCGAACCTTGTTTTCTCTCCTACATAGATGATAGAGGTTTCCAAGCTCATAGGTGATAGAGGTTTCCAAGCTCATAGGGGTGATAGAGGTTTCCAAGCTCATAGGAGATTTAGATGAAAGTAAAAGCAGCAGTAGCATTCCAAGCAGGACAACCATTAAAAATTGAAACAGTAGATTTAGATCCACCTCTTCCAGGGGAAGTATTAGTGGAAATCAAAGCTACAGGAGTTTGTCATACTGACGCTTATACCCTCTCAGGAGCAGATCCTGAAGGGTTATTTCCCAGTATTTTAGGGCATGAAGGGGCGGGAGTTGTGGTCGAAGTTGGCAAAGGAGTTACAAGCCTTAAACCAGGCGATCGTGTTATTCCCCTATATATACCAGAATGTCGAGAATGTGAATATTGTCTGAGTAAGAAAACGAATCTCTGTCAAGCGATTCGTGCTACTCAAGGGAAAGGATTAATGCCCGATGGCACCAGCCGATTTTCCCTGAATGGCGAAAAACTTTATCACTACATGGGAACCTCGACTTTTGCTAACTATACTGTAGTACCAGAGATCGCTCTGGCTAAAATTCGCCCTGATGCCCCGTTTGATAAAGTTTGTTATATCGGCTGTGGAGTAACTACGGGTATTGGCGCGGTGATTAATACAGCCAAAGTTGAACCAGGGGCAAATGTAGTTGTTTTTGGTTTAGGCGGTATTGGTTTAAACGTAATCCAGGGAGCAAAAATGGTAGGAGCAGATATGATTGTGGGTGTTGATATTAACCCCCATAAAAAAGCCCTAGCTGAGAAATTTGGGATGACTCATTTTGTTAACCCGAAAGAAGTAGAAGGGGATTTAGTGCCCTATATAGTAGATTTAACTAAAGGTGGAGCAGATTACAGCTTTGAATGTGTCGGCAGTACTCAGTTGATGCGGCAAGCCCTAGAATGTTGTCATAAGGGTTGGGGCGTTTCTACGATTATTGGTGTAGCAGGAGCAGGACAAGAAATTAGTACCCGTCCATTTCAACTGGTTACCGGGCGTGTTTGGAAAGGTACCGCTTTTGGAGGAGCCAAAGGACGTACTGATGTCCCCAAGATTGTGGATTGGTACATGGATGGTAAAATTAACATTGACGATTTAATTACCCATACTATGCCTCTTGAGCAAATTAACCAAGCTTTTGATTTAATGCACGCTGGAGAGTCAATTCGTAGTGTGATTATTTTTTGAGAGTCTCTGCGCTCAACTTGATTAATTAACAGTAATTCTATTCTGAGGTATGCGCAGTCGAGTTAAAACTACGATTGCTTTCATGACAATTATGCAACAGGTCAATTACAATTTAACTCGTATCAGTCGTAACCATAGTTTTGGTGGATGGCAAGATGTTTATCGACATTACTCGTCGGTGCTCGACTGTGAGATGAATTTCGGAGTTTATCTTCCTCCGCAAGCAGAAAAACATTCCTGTCCTGTTTTATACTGGTTAAGTGGCTTAACCTGTACAGAACAAAATTTTATTACTAAAGCTGGGGCGCAACAATATGCAGCTAAATATGGCTTAATTCTCATTGCACCAGATACAAGTCCTAGAGGATGTAATCTTCCCAATGAAGAATCTGACTGGGATTTAGGCACAGGAGCGGGATTTTACGTTAACGCTACCCAATCTCCTTGGTCAAAACATTATCAAATGTATGATTATATAGTGTCTGAGCTGCCATTATTGATTGAGAATAACTTTCCTATGGAAAAAGAAGCTCAAAGTATTTTTGGTCATTCTATGGGTGGTCATGGTGCATTAGTGATTGCCTTACGAAATCCCGCAAAATTTGCTAGTGTATCTGCTTTTTCCCCTATTGTTGCTCCTGCTCAAGTTCCTTGGGGACAAAAGGCTTTTCAGGCTTATCTAGGTGATAATATTCAGCATTGGTATGATTACGATACTACCTGTTTGATTGAGAAAACAAGGGTAAATTTACCAATTTTGATCGATATTGGACAAGACGATCCTTTTTTATCAGAACAACTTAAACCTGATTTATTGATTCAAGCCTGTGAGAGTAGAAATTATCCTTTAACTTTAAGAAAACATCCTCACTACGATCATAGTTATTATTTTATTTCTTCCTTCATAGAAGAACATTTAGCCTATCATGCTCAAGCTTTAAGCTAATGTCGGCAAGAATTTCTGAGCCGCACAGGTAAAAATATCTCTCAGCTATATCATCGCCGAATGGTGGCCGTTTTGGGAGATATTGATACAATAGTCCCTTATTGTGGCTCGAAGCACTACGCCAAGGACTAAGAACTGCCGGATGTGTTGTTTGGATTAGTGACGGAGGCAGAGGTTTTTGGAGATTATATCATGAGTGCTTTGCGTTCCTGGGCGTACTGCTTGCAGCAGCGCTTGCGCTCCCGCTCTGATGCCAAGCTCAATGTCAAGCCCTTAGATAGGTTATCACTTGTCAAGTTCAGGCGATCGCTTGATAATAACACCTAACTTGTATAAGCGGTGAAGCGATCGCATTATTCACTCAATGGAAATCACTACCAAAGTTTTCAGTTATCGATCACCAATTTTGAGATCTACTGACTTTACTTTTGCGTACCAATGCCGTCGCACAAGTGCTTATTGCTCTCGCTGACATTAGGATTATGCTGCAAATAATTGCGTATCCAATCGCATCAAGTTTTCTAATTGAGAAGTCCTCTCACCAAATCACCGTACTTTTAGCTCAAGTCCCATAGGAGCGATCGTAGCATAACTGAATCCTATAGAAGTTATAATATCTATAGAAATTAGGAAAACAAAGATGGCAGGAAAAACCATATCAGCCTACACAGACTCTGAAACTGCGTCACGTGTAGGAACAATAGCCAAAGTAGAACAGAGAAGCCAAGCCCAGATTGGGGGTATGGCGTTGAAATTATTTGTTTCTTTACCAAAAGAGGTAAGGGAGGCATTATGGCAAATTGAAACGATGGGAAATGAACAAGACTGGGAATCCCTGATCAATGAGGTGACAAGGACTGTATTAAATGTTCCTAGTTCTAACGGATTTTGTTGAATTATGAATGTAACATAGTCTGACTTCTTGAGTTAGAATGGGGCTGAACACTTCGATAACCATTCAGAGAACCCGCCAGCAATA
>JAAUYA010352587.1_pt1 | contig 11117 bp, 6 predicted proteins | sample 7278161 | NCBI WGS metagenome assembly JAAUYA01 (sample SAMN14350120, study PRJNA611818) | marine sediment metagenome | isolation source: surface marine sediment (3m) | place: French Polynesia: Moorea | collected 2018-08
AAATTTTCCAGTTTTACAGTCACTTTTTGGTCTTGTTTTCATTCTACATTTTGGTGAAATTTTGTTTTACATTTTACAGGCTCACCTTTTCTACAATTTTACAGCCAGAACTTTGGTCATTTTCCATTCTACATTTTCTAAAATAGCCTCTCTACGGCTTTACGTTTTACATATAAACCCCCCTCTGTATAATATAAAAGTTTTCAATTTCAATTCAATAACTGAATAAGGCTCAAAATGAAATAGTTATTTTTTAGACTTTAGTAAAAATAAAAACATTACTATTATTAGTACCGGTACAAAGTTACTTGTTTTGCTCTGGCAATGTAAAATGCTTCTCCATTTATTTACCCCGCAATTGTGCCCTTCCAATGATAATAAATTCACAAATGTCCCCATTGGCCCCTTAATTATACTATGACAGGTTTTAGTAATTCCCATAAGTGATATTAATTTTAATTTCAGGTGTCCATGTTCTGACATTCGATCATCATGCAGCCTTGTTCCGGAAAAGAACACCAGAGGAAAGCTTACTCGAGGGTCACCCACAGATCGCAGCGAGATACAAACGCCAAGCACCTGGGCAAGCTCCTGTGGGCATCACTGCAACCCCGGATAACAGTGACCTCACCAGTGCTCCAGCTAATATACCAAATTCCAAAGCCACCAACAGCGCCAATGTCAATACGCAAATTCTCAATGGCCCCACAAGTGTGACCTCAATGAATGATGATAGCATGGGCACCACTTCTCAGGATATGGATATCCGGGATACTGAAACAACTTCACAAAACCCATCAGGATCGAATCCAAATATCTCTTACCCAAATACTCAAAATATAAGTACTAATTTAAATGGATCTGCGCCTGATAATGCTCAAACACAATCTGTCTCAAATATTATCACAACTAGTCATCATAACAACTCTATTATATATACTACTACAACAGAAGATGTGAATATTGTAACGACCACACTACAATCCCAGTCCGTCGTACCCGCTCAGCAAGGGACCACGGCGGGGCCACGCTTTGTGCCAAACCAAAACACTGCTCATCCAGGATATGTTATTACCACTGCAGGTAGTGTGCACTCATCTCCAAAATAAACTCAACCAACTTGCCCTACAGCCTATGTGCTAATGAATCAGAGTCAACGTCTTGTCGAATTTTTCATAAAGGTCTTTTGGCTAACTTGCAAAGGATCCAATTTTTAACTGGGTTTCTTAACTCAAAAAAACATTTTCCAAAACCAAAATGACACGGGGACCAGGATCATTGGCCCATGGGCTCCGAGAAAAATCAGCAAATTTTAATTCATTTTCGATTTTATTTTGGTTTTTTTTTGCAGATGCACAAAACCTTTATGTAAAGCTCTATAAAGTTTCTTTCTGTAATATATCAATGATACCAAAAATGGCATCATACTAGTATCAATAGAACTGGTCAATTTCATTGATATCATAAGTTCACTATTAAAGACTAATGTTTAAGGTTTGTATATTTACAAAATCTTCTGGTGTTTGCAGAGAACATTGCACTTGATGACGTCACAACTCATCCTCATGATGTCACAACTCTTGATGATGACGTCACTAGACCCCCCACACTGCTGAGTAGCACCATCAAGACATCTGTGATACCAGGAGAGATCTCCACAAAAACTGCCCATCCATCAACACAACAGGTTCCACTAGAAGAATTTTTTAGGGGCAGAAATGCCATGGTAGGGGTAGTAGAGTATACTTATAGGGCAGCAAGGGATAAAATGGGGGTAAATTTATCTTACATGTCTTAATGGCCCAGGAGACAAATAGTTTTCTTAATTGCCAAACTTAATGTAGCTTCTCTAACACGGTAAACATTAGAAATGCATGAGACAATTGGAAGCCTGAACAAATATTCCCTCTGCTTTTCTGAACACAAAATTTACTTGAACTCAACTTTAACTTTAGTATTTTATTGATCATGCTATGATGGTCTCCTAATGGAACATTGAATACATGTAAACGACACTACATCAACTACTTCAGACATGCACTTTTTCTCTACAATATACAGGCACTATAAGATAATCAAATCGCAATAATGGTTCTAATTACAGAACCCTCCAGGTTAATAATTAATACAGGTTATGTCACATTGAATACAGATATATTGATTACTTTCTGATCCGTATTAAGGATTAATATGGATTAATAGGCACCGAACATAGCCACCGAAACTTCAAATATTAATTTGTATTAATCCTTAATACGGATCAGAAAGTAATCAATATATCCGTATTTAATCTGACATAATTTGCATTAATTATTAATCCGGGGGGTCCTGTAATTAGTATAAGGTGCAAAACAGCCATAATAAATAATTATGGCTGCGTTACGCAAAAAAGGTCCCTAATGTCCTGAGTCGGTGTTGTACCAAAAGAAGGATGGGCCAGCGTGGACGCGGCCGCCCTTCTTTTGGTATGACACCGACTTTTCACAAAAGAAAAAAAATCGAATTTTCCGAAAAAAAGTCGGTGTCATACCAAAAGGAGGCTGGGCGCGGCCACGCGCACCCGTTCTTCTTTTGGTATGACAACGACCCAGTACATTAGGGACCTTTTCGCATAACACCACTGATTTAACGACACTAAAATACATCCAATGCTTTATACGATATGAAAGCCTATCATAGGTTTGAAACATTGATTTTTTACAGCATTTGGCATGATAAAAAGAAATTACTTACATTCTAAGGACGAGAGTTCCCTCTTTCCAAATAATTAGGCAACTTGATTTTAATGTGAGCAAACCTGCTAGCATAGTAATCCATAAGATCATTAGGCTCCTCAACGAGAGGGGGGACTTTTTAAGTTTGAATTTGACTTTAGGGCTATTCCATTTACTCTTGTTACCTTTTTGGAGATAATTATGAATCATATCCAGAAATTTTCCTTATTCACAGACAGACTGACGAACAGATGGACCGACAAACAGAAAACTATGCATATGAGCTAAGTATACACTGTGCACAAGTCCATTGAAAATGGGATATAAAGCCAGTGGGTTATTCATATATTGGTCCATGATGATGCCAGTACAGAAAGACTGGCCATTAATATCATTTTATGAGTACACCTTTGTTATTTCACATATCTTCCTTTTGATGTCACTGTCAACCAGCCTAGTATCCTTAAGATTGTATATGATTGTATTGAGGGGAATCTTAGAACCAGTCCATGGCTTTTTTGGCTTAACAATCTTCCCCTTTTTACGGATGGGATGCACTTCCAACCTTCCATCAATTTCCTCATAATATGTAACATCCAAAGAATATTTCCGGAATTCTTTGTGATATACCACCTTATCCACTTTGCAAAATTCGTATTCATCCACATCTTTTCCTAACACAACAAAATGGCCTTCGCTAAATTTCACATTTTGGGAATTTTGACTGCAAAATTCTTTCTGCACTGGTTCCGACTCAGAGGGTACTGGGTCTGATGTAGGTACTGGATTTGGTATGGATCTTTTAACCTTTTTTACTGAATGGTTTGTTGCATTGCTAGTTTGATTATCCGCACTGAAATCAGTAGACTCCAGACCCTCAGACAAACATCTTTTTCTTGGGGATTTTTTAGCTTTAGATGTGCTGTTTGATGGAATACTAGAAGCTTCAGGGGTTTCCTTGTTCGCACCAATACCCTCGTCATCATCTGATTGCTCATAACATTCATCTCCAGATTCAGCGTTTTCATCCATAGGGCTTGGGTTGGGGTTTTCCTTGTTTTTCTTCCTGTTTATTTTTTTCCTCTGTGATTTCAAGAATGATCTGATTTTCTTAGACAGAAATTTGATCACATCTGCCTCACATGACGAAAGGGCAGGGAAATATGAGGCTACTTGATGAGCTGCCAGCCGTACATCTTGTGCAGTGTACTTTGGAATCAATGGTTCCCCAACTTGACGCACTCTGTGCTGTAATGTAAAAAAAATACAAGTTTTATAGTACAAAGGATCATTCCATGAAATGATTTGATATTGCTTTCTATTTTCCCCACTTTACTCCACTTGACATGTACTGGGTGTGATAGTTACAAAGGAAAGCATCCTCAGTCCCCAGAGGCTATTTACAGAATTAATATTCGACTATATTTGGCTGAAATGTCATTAGGTTTGTATTTAGAATTTAAAATTTGTCAACGACGACCAATATTATTCAAGGCAATTTTCAGCATATTTCTGCCTGGGGAAAAGAAGGTCATAATTGACTTGTCCCAGGCATAACACATTACTCAGGGATGGCATATCAGTCTACAACATCGATTATCGGTAGGATTGGAAATTAAAAACACTCACTGAAACTTCTCTGAATGCTTCCGTACCGGTGGTCATGCACTCACTCTTCGAATAGATTTTACTCATAAAAGGGTCGTCCTCGTACTGAGTAGCTGTAGTACTCTTAGGTTTTCGACATGGACACAATGGCACACCTTCTTTACAGCATGGGCAGGGTCCAAAGGTAGGAGCAGGGGCAGGAAAACGTGCCAATGTTAGTGATATGTCTCTAGCACGAGCTGTTACTATCCGTGGCTTAGAGTACTCGGTACTAGCAGGCGGCACTGTCTGTTGATTTGAATTAAATTGTGTTGAAAAGTTTCCTCTTGATCCATCAAGGGTTATATTGAATTCTGATCCAGCATTGTTAGAGGTACTGGGAAATGAGGATTCACTGAATAGCATCCCCAAAAAGCTGGGTTGTTCTGTTATGTTTGGCAAAGTAGAATTCTGATTTACTCCAGACAGTCCATTCAATGTTACATTGAGTACATTTGGTTTATTGGATTTGCTGAAATTGAGGGAATTTTTAACATCATTCCCTGTGTTGACATTGTTAATAGTGAGTACTTGTGATGTTGGTGTGCTTATAATTCTGGGAGAAAAAGGCATGTTGCCTGCTGCACCTTGACGAGAACCTTCCATTATGATGCTCTTGCAGGAAATGCAGTATTCCACTTGTGGGCTTTCACCTAAGCAGAAATTGTCCTCTTGTCGTAATTGAAGACCTCAGTGGATTGCAATATGACTTTTTTTCATCTTTTTTTGTTCTTGTTTTTACCCAATTCCTCAAGACAACTTGAAGCCATTTACAATAGGTTAGTGTATTTGGCAATGATTAAAGATTGTCAACATTAATTACTATATAAACAACAGAAGCCACGACTCTGCTTACTTCTCTAATCATGCCTACTTATTATTAGCACCTTATCCTAATCCTCACTATTGATGTGTAATTGGCTAATTGGTTGTGAAATGTAATCCCTAATGCAACCTGTAAGAAGTTACTTCTTTGACCAACGGTTTCTTCACATCATTTTATGAATGAAAAACATATTCACAATTCATTTGGGCAGGGATCAGTGTGCAAGGCCATGGAATGTCACTGTATAACCTATGGGTGCAGAGGAAAAATTATATCTAAAAGAAGTGTTTTTCGGCATAATGAACGAGATAGGGAGTTGCAAGACACTTTATATGCAAAAAAATGTCCCTCTCAGTTTAATGAATCTGGATTCAAATTTTGGCCATCCAATGATGAACTCATTCCTTTGTTTCCAGGGAGTAGGAAAAGTATCCAGAAAGAAATTGCTAAAAAGGTGTCTACCTTTTGTGATAATAATGGCCATACAAAGGACTCCCTAAACTCAGCCATACGGGATTACAAAAATGACATGCTCGTCCAACCCAATGATTTCCCATCCTCTCTCTATGATGCAAAAAAAATTATTGATCCATACCTTCTCCCAACAGAAACATATGACTGTTGTATCAATGATTGCTGCCTCTTCAGGAAAATAAGTGATGAGAAAGATTATCGTGACTTAGTAAAGTGCCCTGTGTGTGGGGAGGAACGGTACTCTGAGGATAAAAAAACTGCAAAAAAGAGAATCACATACATCAGGTTGAAAGAACAATTGGCAAAACGATTTGGAGAGACCAACCTAGCAAAGTTAATTCATGCAGGGGATGCTCAGCTTAAATCTCCAGATGGTATACTGAGAGATTTCAAGGATGGTGGTGCCTGGAAGGAGTGGTTCTCAACTGATGGATGTTTTAAAGACATTGATCCAGCAGGGGCAGTGCCCTTGGGGTTTTCAGCTGATGGGCTGAACCCAAACAAAAATCCATTGATCCAAAAGTCTCTTTGGCCAATATTTCTAACATTTTTGGCAATGAAGGGTCAGTACAGACACATTCTAGGACTTGGCCTTATATTAGTCTCCATTATACCAGGATGGGAAAGGAGTGAACCAAAAAGTTTGTTTCCACTGTTGGAATTAATGATGGATGAACTGTTACAACTCACTGGATGTACTCTTTATAATGCTTATAAAGATGCCCCAGTCCAGATCAAGGTGTCTATTCTTCACAGTGTGTGTGACATTCCTGCGACATCCAAGATATATAGCTTAGCTGGTGCAACAGCACTGAGAGCCTGTCCTTACTGCATGGAAGAAGGGGTGCATAGCAAAACACTATGCAAAACATTACATGCAAGTAACAGAGCTTATCTTGATCCAGATCACCCCTTACGAGAGCCAGATAGCAGATTTCCATCCTCTGAATGGTGCTACAGTCTACCTCCTAAACCAGTAGACCCACAGAGTGAATCCCAGGCCAGAACAGATTATGAAGAGCTGCAAAAAAAATCCCACAAAAAGAGTCAACTCAAACAGTCTGGGTTTGCCGGGCACTACCCGTTTGAAAGGGACCCAGATCATGTCCGTGTCAAGCAGTCAACAGTTGACCCCATGCATACCCCAGCCGATGTGACAGAGCATGTGTTGTTCACTATTACTGGAAATACAGACAATTTTGAGAAGATAAAGCAACAGGAAGCTCAATATGGACGTATTGCTCCCCCAAAAGTGGTTACCGTGAATTCAAGAATTACTGACCCTAGTAAACCCAAGCCTAAAAAAATCCCTAGGAAGGAACAGTGCAAAACCACCCCTGCCCCTGTTACTAAGCTGCTTTACCCAAAGGCAAGCTGGGAACTTTCCCCCTCAGCTGTCAAAGATGCTGACAGAATTGCAATGTCTATTGCATATCCCCCACAAACTGATTTGAGTCAAGAACCCTATTTCTCAAAGCCAAGACTACTCAAGACCAAAATGGATCGAATGCTCAAGGTAATAAAATACACTTTTCCCTACTAGGGGGGGTCTTAGGGGTCGACCATTAATAATCTGGGGGGGTGTGGTGGACCCTGGGAGGGGTCACTCCCGTTGGAAAGTGTACGCCCTTGAAATCGGACGCTTGCTGAGAAAAAAATTGATCCCGTGAAAATATTCACCATCCCCCCCCCCCCAAGGATTGTTAATGGTCGACCCCTCATTGAATTTAATTGAATACTTCAGTTTTCAGGATACTACCATTAAACATTTTACGGATCAATACAGATTATTACAGATGGAGATGACTTTTTTATCCTTATCAAGGATTTATACATATGACAGTAGAATCCGTTATTAATCTGTAAAATATTAATTGGGGTGACTAAATGGATGATGGGTCAATCTTTATCATCTGGGAAGAGTGTGAAACCAAAGGTCTTTCAGGTTTTCCATCTATCTTTTCATTTAGTTCGCAACTGAGAATATCTTGCCGTTCTGCCTACGCGACCTCATCGGTGTAGATGCTCACAAAACAATCAGCCTGTTTTGCTGTAACCTATCGGACCTCACCAAAAAAGAACATCAATTGGATACCCTGAATACACTCGAGTCAGACGTAACTACCTTACTCGCCCTGATTGAGAGGGATCTACCCATTTCGCTTCAGAACATAACGACACATCTGTTGCGACACCTGGCACAGGATATAAAGAGTTTTGGTCCAGTTGCAGGCCGGTCCATGTTTACCACTGAGCGCACTATATGTTGGCTCTCCCGGCAGAATCTTAACAAACAACACCAAGAAAAAACAATCATTGAAACCTATATTGTGAGTTGATGTCTTTCGTATTTTTTATTTGCATTAGGTATCACTGGGTTGGGGGGTATTAACAGTCTTCAGTGGACACCTTGTCTTGCAAAGCACCATACCAATTTGTAATAAATTATGTAAAAAACATCCCACCGATCGACCCCAAAAATATAATCAAAACTGTCAGGGTGAACAAACGGACAAACAGACAATGGCAAATTCAATAGTTCCCCTATCTCACTTCGTGAGGGCAAGTGAAAGCATTATTGCAGGACATTTTACTTTAACCTTATTGTGGATCACAAATGATAATAATACCCTAATTCTTTAAAGAGTCACGATAAAGCTTTCATGACTTTGTTTTAAATGCATTTTCATAAATATTGCATGTCTGAAAATGATATGACATTGAGTAGAATGAGTATTTTAGGTCAACAATCATTGGGGAAAGTAAAAGTGATATTAATATCAAGGACCTGTGTGTCGTTAATTATCACATCATGACACATATTTTATTGCACTTTTCAGCTGTATGAGTGGATAACGAGCCTGAGGGTCATTGGGGTACTAGGCCCTTCAGATAAACCAAAGCCAGCCTTCCTTTCCCTGCTGAATGAAATTGGTTTGAGACAAGTATCTGAAGAAACTCCTAAGAGCACCAAAACAGGAACTACTACACTCAAACCAAAGGAAGTTGATATTGTTGTCGATATTTGTAATACTCGGCAATTGCTTCCATTTGAAATTGAGCCCTATCTGGTTGAAAACACTGGAATTACATGGAATAAGTTGAGTTTGCCTGGCTCTGGGAATCCTATCACGTGGCATTGTGAGAATACTGACTTTGGGAAGAAAAAGGAGGGACATAATGTTTGTTGGATCTCTGGTTCAGCTGAGTTTCAGGGCCATCAGTCATTACAGGACTTTGAGCTTTTCAACTTTGGAAAAATTCAAACATTAATATCACTGCCAATTGAAGGCAAGGAACTTTATTTTGCCAGAGTGGAAAGGTTCCAAACATTGGATTATGAGCTTGGAGATATTTGGATGTGTGAAAGGACTGATGGGAAAGAAATACACTTTCTCCCATTATCATTACTTTCCCCACCTGTCATTACTGCTAAGTGTGGAAATAAGAAGGTTGCAGTTTTGAATTCACATGTTAGATTCATGCCAATACATGCAAGACTGCTTCTAGATCATATCAAACCTCAGTAAGCTACAGGCTTGTCAAAGCTGACAGTTTGAGGGACACAAATGGGTTTTTTCAATGAAGTGTGCTGCTCAAGACAAAAATGTGAGTCTGTAAAGTAAAAAAAAATCTGAGTCGAAATAAAAATTAGAGTTTTCTCACGAAGAAAGGAAACTTTCAGAACCAAACGATTTAAGGAAAGCCGTCAAAATTCGGTGAAGCTGACAGTTTTACCCCCTCACTTCCCTCGTTTTTTTTTAATTCCAAAAAAATGTATGGGGCCATTTTTGACCTGGAGCTGCTGACACCCCTGAAAAGTTTCTTTCCTTGTGAGAAAACTCTATTGAGATGTTGTAAATTATGGCAAATATTTTATTCTTTTGATAGAGCATTTTGTCCCAAGCAATGAATAAAGACGAGAGGACAAGTATTGAGATTGTATCTAATTTACGTTGTCTGTCAAAAAGGTCAGGTCCTCATGAAATAAAGAGAAAATCAGCATACATTATAACCTCTTTCTGTGTCTTTAACATGATTAAAGTTGATGCAGTAGATGTGCAACAAGTGTGTGTTAAGAGTGAGGAATATTTGCTTAGGCTTCATTGTTTCTATCTTACCAATGTTTACCAAGTTTAGCTGGGGTAATTTAACATTTCAAATTTAAGACTGGACATAAAATTTACCCCCAATTTACACCCACCTATCCCACAATTATCCTCAGCTACCCCTGTCGTGGCATTTCTACCCCCAAAAAATTCTTCTAGTGTTCATTCATTATATTGTCACGTGCCAGCGGGGTGGGGTCTCCAACGAACCACCCGGGCTCCAGGCAGCAACAAGACAGGGGGCCAGGGATCCTTTGGTCCGTTCACAGGTGGACTACCCAACAAAAATTTTAAAAAGAAGAACGGACCATACACTGGACCCGTTTTACTAAGACAGGGTGAACCTGGCACGTCACAATATTAATTAGATTGATATTTAGCTTGGTAGATTTATGATGAGTTTGACGCAGGATGAACCATTTTGTGCAGTCGGTCTGTCGGTAATCAGAAAAGAAGAAAATTTGATCTCTCAATCTTTTTTTTTTTGTTCCTGAAATGCTGAAATGCTTTGATATTGAACCACCTTTACCCTCAGGCTGGGACCTCTACTAAATGCATGCACGTTGTCAGGTGTCTCACTGGGGTTTTGAACAAAATATCACCAGACTAAATGTGGATTCGTTAACTCTATAATTCCTTTCTTGACATATAATCACCAGATTGTTTTGAAAACAGTCTGTTTTCCCTTGAACAATTGTAACTTTAAGAGCCTTTGTGAATATCATTTTGCAATATGCAAGACTTGTGCGATTAATGGGCAATGGAGATTAATGGGGATTAATAATGTCCCATTAATCTTAATGGAAATTAATGGGGAGTAATGGGGATTAGTAAAAAGTCGGAGGATATTATTAATCCCTATTAATCCCCATTAATTTCCCTTAAGACTAATAGAACATTATTAATCCCCATTAATCACCATTAATCCCCATTAATCACCATTAATCCCCATTGCCCATTAATCGAACAAGTCCTGAATATGTTTTTATCTTTCTCCTGTCCAGGCTGTAATCTCAACACAATCAACCACCACAACTGCTGCTGTTCCTCCAGTCCCTGATACAAGTCCCACGAGTACTAGTACTGACACCCCGCCCCCTGGTGGGAGTACTGCACGGAGTGTTAGACCGGTCCTACCAGTCACTGTGCTGTCATCTACACTGAGACCTTCAACTACGACAGGTAAATATTACACCAAGTACTCACATTTATTTGAGGAGCCTATCCCTCGCCAGTAAACTCCTAAAGCCTGGCATACACCCACCTTGCAACAGTCCTGCAACAAAATGTTGCAACAGCCTCAAGTGTGATGTGTGATGGTTGTTGCAGAACTATCATACATCACCC
>JAAUYA010380616.1_pt1 | contig 11097 bp, 12 predicted proteins | sample 7278161 | NCBI WGS metagenome assembly JAAUYA01 (sample SAMN14350120, study PRJNA611818) | marine sediment metagenome | isolation source: surface marine sediment (3m) | place: French Polynesia: Moorea | collected 2018-08
AGTAGATGTTTACTGAGCAGACAAAATATGGTAAAATGCTTACAGCATAAAGATTATAGATTATTAAATAAAATACCTGAGCAGCACTATCAACCTGCGGAATGTGGGCTCTAATAAAGAGGTTCGCAAACATGTAAGATTTCTGAGAACCTCAAAAATCAGTCGTGTTTCTGAATCCTGATTACGATCGCTCGATGACTAGAACACCGATTCAGTATTCAGAATCCACTCCAATTCAGGGATTTCGGGATCTCTCAAACGGCGGATTTTCGTTGGCTGTTGATGGGAAAAAATAGTTTTTGGCATTACTGAATCGGTGTTCTAGGACTGTTCTAAACGTTTTTGCCATTCAGCATCAATTTTATCTGCTTGTTCTATTTGTTGATCTAACAAATCTTTTTCAGTTGAATAAGAAATATCTCCTTCTGTGATCACTTTTTCGGCAGCAAATTGACGAGCATAGTCAATTTTTTTCTCTAGTTCTGAATTTGTATATGTTAATAAACGTGCTCTTTCTAGACGGTTTTGATTGCGAGATTCGACTTTTGTATTGCGTCCTTGAATCCAAAAATAGCGGATTAAAGGAATAGCTAAATAACCAGTTGCATAACCTAATAATAACCAATAAATTGAGCTAACAAAAGCAATCAAACCTCCTATTTGTGCAGTTACCTCAGGAGTCAACAATGAACCTAAAACTAAAGCTAAGACAAAATTAAGAGCCCCTAACCCAATGGCTAGCATTTTTTGCCCACTGCCAGCAGCAGTAAATTTCCATAAGTTTTCTTTCAGATAGGGTTCGATTGCTTCTTGTGCTCTCTGTTTAGCTGTAACTTGTAATTCGGGAAAATAGTAAATAATATCTCCTTCTGGTGAGACTTCTGGATAACCGTTGAAGCGGGTTAAAACGGGTAGCATATAGTCTTCATTATCACTATTACTTTTACTGATATTGTCTAAATAAGGAGCAATTTGTTGAGCAATTACCGCACCACCATGATTACGAATTACACTGCCTATTTCTTGCCAACGTCTATCTTCTAGATTTTCATTTGGGTTTCCATCTCCAAACAAGAAAGAAAAAATGGCTTCAAAAAAATTCATCTGATTTTCTTGAGTATTATTTGTCCTTGCTTGATTTGTCCTTCTTTGGCGAGGAGAGTGATAGTAACCAGGAGTAAAAAACCAAAAGATATCTGGGCTAATCCAAAAATGAGGTAAAAAGATCATTCCTCCTCCTCCAGAATGTCTACTACCACCAGAGTTTCCTTCTCCATCACGGCTAGAACTAATCACAATAACGATAACTGCAATGGCAATTAACATTAAGACAATCGAGAGGATGAGAATAATACCAAAAGAGATCCGAATTAGATAAAACAAAACCCCCCAAATTTTTTCCCACCATTCTTGAAGGCGTAACTTCCAATATTTATTGCGTAAAATTGAGCGGAAACTTTCGGGAAATAGATAGATGATTTCGCCAGTATCTGCCACTTGAAGATGTCCATCTGCTTCCGATGCTAGGGTCAACAATCCTTTTTGTGCTAAATTAATCTCTAATCCAGCTTGCGATGCGACATCGCCAACTGTAACACGATAGCCAAGTTTCTCTACAGATTTCATTATGGCTGGGTCAAGAGTCATAGCTTTACCTTAATAAAATGCTTCTCCTATTTATCAGTATGACAAAAATTGAATCGTTTTTTGGTGGTTGATGGTTGATGGTTGATTATGATGGAGGCAATACTGTTCGGAAAAGGGATGTTTCTACCTGCCCCTGCCCCCCTGCTGTCTTGACCAAGAATGAAACGGCCCTACCCTCTGCCTCCGGAGCATCCCTTGTCGGAAAGCTAACGTGTACAAAGTAAGTCTGGTTGACTTATATTCATGGCGTTTCTGCCCCCTAAATCCCCCAATCCTGGGGGACTTTTTCGGAGTTTTCCCCCCAGAATTGGGGGGCTAGGGGGGCGAAAACCAGAAATTTTATTGTCTTGGTTATTTGTGTCTACACGGTAGTGCCGGAAAGGGGGGACATATCTCAACCGACAACTATGATTCCTTATCATATAACAAAAAATCCCCCCTTCGTTGCCCCTGCTTGCCTCGACCAACAAATTCTGTTAACCGAACAGTATTGATGACGGAGGAACTTTTGATGCTTATTCTCATTCAGATAATAAAGATTAAAAATATGATATTTAAAAAATTATGTTAGGCAAAATTAAGCAAACGTTAGCATACTTATCACGCTTTTCCATCATAAGTTTCTTGATTACAGTTATCTACAGCTTTACTCAAGTTAATGCTGCTGAATCGGTAATTCTCAAATATGGTTTTTTGCGAGAGTCAATTTCTGTAACAGAATTAAGTACTTTTGCCAAAACTGGGGAAATGTCTTCTTCTTTGGATGCTCATTTAGATCTGGCAAATCAAAATCCAGAAACGGTGAGAAATGTTTTGACTCAAGAGATTTCAGTAAATCCAATTTTATTATCCCAAATCCTCAATAGTCCCTGGGGAGAAATACTACTGGATAGGGTAACTGAATTTATTAGAACTCCTAGTGGCAGAGCAAGTAGAGAATCTTTACGAGGGGCTCTAGTGACATCTGCTTTACCTGATAAAAACATTAGATTAATCGAGGTTTTGGAAAACTATCCCACAGCACAGGTTCATGTAGAAGGCGATCGCCTGGTAGAAATTTATAGCCGTATTCAGAAAGCGCTCGAGCAAATTCCTTTCATCTGAGTGTAGAATTGTTCTTGGTAATGGTAAAATTAAAATTTAATTAGAAAAATAAATTTTAGGAAGGTAAATAAATACATGGAAGCTACTATGCTCTTGGCTAAATTACCAGAAGCTTATGCAGCGTTTAAGCCTTTGGTAGACGTTCTGCCAATTATTCCCTTATTCTTCTTGTTACTGGCTTTTGTTTGGCAAGCAGCAGTGGGGTTTAGATAAACCAAAAAACATAAAATGAAAAAGAGCGTCCAACGGCGGATGCTCTTTTGTTATTTGTTATTTGTCATTTGTCATTTGACTTTTATTATAGTTTACTTGGTGCCACTTTGAGCGACAGTTTTGTAATTTAAGCATAATCGAACCAAACTTAGAGAGTTTTATGGGTATGGGGATGCTGTTTAACATTGTCGTCTTTGGTGACAACATTAATTTGATTTAATACTCTTTTTCTCTCTAAGGAAAAGTTAAAATCTTCTTTAATTGTACCAAGAGGAATATACTCTTTAGCTTGAGGGCGAGTTTGATAAGTACGAGTAGCAGCAATAGTTCTATCCGCAAATTGATCGCAAAACTGACTTTCTGGGGGAAATTCTGCTGGTATTTGAAGAGTATCATCAACAAAAATTTCGCCTATAGACTTGGCGCAAGCTAACTGATAAGAAGTAGGAATACCTTTGACTAAAGCTTCTAATGCAGCAGAGGGGATGGGTTCCACTACTTGCACCTGCTGTATTTCTCCCTCTTCTCTCAAGAAACAGGTAGCTAAACCAAATACACAATAGTCATTTGCTGATATTCCAGGAACATTCAATGGGGTTGCAGTTTTCATCAGAAATTTCTCGTTCTCCTTAGGGTAAATGCGAAGTCTAATGTTTATTGTATCAGTTGACGCTGACAATATGATGATGCCAAAAATTACCTGAGTTATTGGAATTTTTTCATTTGATTAATTAAATGGTCAAAATAAGCAGAAATAGTTTCTTTTTCTTGAGGGAAAATTTGCTCTAAGCTAAAAACTTTTAAGTATTCTAAGCCGAGTACCATTGCTGGTAGTGGTACCTTTAATTCTTCATAGAGCAACTGCATATTTTTCAGTCCTTCTTGGCTAGTAAATTCCGACATACTAGCCGCTATACCATAGGTAATACAGCGTAAAAAATGCCAGTAATCTCGCCAACAAGCCTCAGCTCTTTCGGGAGGATAAAGTTCTCCTCCGGGTTGTGTAATACTGGGAAATTTTTCTAATACTTTTTTCCTTGCTTGTTCAACAATCTCTTTGGCTTTTTCTCTTAATATTTTTGCTTTTTCTAAGTCCTCAGTAGTTTGAGGAGATAGAGTTTTGATTTGCTCTAAATCACTATCTGTTAAATAGCAAACTCCGTCATCCGCTTGTTGAAAAATAGCAATTACTTGCTCAGGATATACTTCTTTCCAACTAGCAAAACTGACAATTCTTGCTTTAGGAATTAGTTGTTTGGCTCTTTCAGTTAGCATATTGGTGAATTGTTTTTCGTCATTAGTTATTGGTCATTAATATTCTGGTAAGAAACCTAGATAGGAGACAATATTTTACTCGCTTTTTGAAACAGCCCTGCCTTTAGGGGGAACACTTATGATAAGAGAATCAAGAATTTCAGAATTCTGCATTCTGCATTCTGCATTCGCCATCTTGACTATCTGTGTCAAGAAAAGTAAGATTTATATTGTTGCTATTGGCCTAATTACTAGCTTAACTGCTTATGGATCTTCAACAAATAGAAGCTTACCTTCAGAGCCCTGACTCTTACGAGAGAATGAAGGCGATCGCCGAATTAAAAAATTATGACTCAGAATTAGCCGTACCTCTACTCAAAAGTAAAATTCAAGACCGAGAATTTTTAGTCCGCTCTTTTGTGGCAATGGGTTTAGGCAAAAAACAAACAGCAGAATCTTTTGCTGCTTTGCTACAATTGACGAAATTTGATGCCGATCCTAACGTCAGAGCAGAAGCAGCTAATTCTTTGTCTTTGTTTGGGCAAGTGGCAGCATCTCATTTAGTTCAAGTGTTTGAACAAGACGATCATTGGTTAGTGCGCCGTAGTATTCTTGCTGCTTTGGTAGAAATGGATTGTGCGGAAGAATTATATGAGATTTGTGTCAGTGGGATTAGGGGAGAAGATCCCACCGTCCAAGAAGCTTGCACCGAGGCTCTTGGTTTATTGGCTGGGAGTAATAAACAAAATGAAGCTTTAGAGCAACTTCTGTCTTTACTAGATCATCAATGGTGGCGCATTCGTTTACAAGTAGCGAAAGCTTTAGGTAAATTTGATGTACCCCTAGCTAAGGAGGCTTTACTAACATTAAAGCAAGATGAAGCTCATCAAGTAGTAGGAGCGGTTTTGGAGGAATTACTTTAATCTTTGTTAAGAAAAGTTAAGCGGTTTGTTGCGAAATGTGTAAAGTTTGTAACTAAGTGAGCTTAAATAGCCGAGAACATGATAACTTCTACTTGTTGTAGTTAGAAGGCAAGGAGAAAATCTTGAATATATCATCTGTTGGTGGCAACAATCCAGTTCGTGAAGAAATGAGTGATTATGTAGCACATTTACAACTCCACATGACTTTGCAAGCTCGTAATCTAGTACCCACCTTAACTCAAGCTAAAAATAGTCGAGAAGATTTGTTACATCAAACCCAAGCTACAGTAGAAAAGTTTGCTTCTCGTCAATTAGGTTAATCATTTTTGGGAAATTATCATTGAGGATAGATCAAGTATTATTTAAGAAGGAGAAGGGCTTACGCTATATTATTCAGTAAGTCCTATTGTTTTATATATCATTACTCAAAAAAATCTGAAGATGATTGAGCAGGTTGAGACTCAATATTATACTTGGAAAAAGTATAATTGTGCCTACAATAGTTATAATTTAGACACTGGCAATAGTAACTTAGCATTACTATTAATTCATCCAATTGGGGTAGGATTATCAGGTATCTTTTGGCATCGTTTTATCGATTGTTGGCTAAAAAATGGGCAAAAAACTCCTATCTACAACCCTGATTTACTAGGATGTGGTAATAGCGATCTTCCTCATCTTGCTTATTACCCTGATGACTGGGCAGAACAGTTAAAATATTTTATAGAAACAGTAGTTAAAAAGCCAGTAATTTTGGTAGTACAAGGAGCATTATTTCCAGTTGCTATTCGTTTAGTGGCCAAAAATCTTCAGTCAAATTTAATCCAAGGGTTAGTTTTATCAGGTCCTCCAGGTTGGAGTATAATCACTAAGGCTGCAAATATTCGTATCTCAGAATTAGTTTGGAATCTCTTTTTTGACTCTTTTATCGGCGCTATTTTTTATCGTTACGCACGTCGCCTTCAGTTTCTACAATCTTTTTCCGTTCGTCAATTATTTGCTGAAGCAGAGGCAGTAGATAATCAATGGTTAGATAGTTTAGAAAAAGGTGCAGAAGACCCTAAAACTCGTTATGCAGTATTTTCTTTTCTAGCTGGCTTTTGGAGACAAAATTACCAAAAATTGATTCAAAATATTGAGCAACCTACTTTAGTACTAGTGGGGGAAAAGGCATCTAATATTAGCAAAGAAGGTTTGCAAGAAACCCCAGACCAAAGGTTAGAATTTTACTTAAAGAATTTACCAAATGGTCAAGGTAAAAAAATTCCAGGTCGTAATGTCCTTCCCTATGAGTCAACTAATGAATTTGCAACGGCAGTAGGTGATTTTATCAATCAATTAAATATTTAAACTTGATAATTTGTTGATGGTTGATAGTTGATGGTTAATTTATAATTTAAAATTTATCAAATATGTTCATGGTAAATTCTAACTTACCCCATAAAAAAATAGGTGTTGCTGTCATTAGCAATCAGGAAGGAAAAATTTTGATAGATCGACGATTACCATCAGGTTTAATGGCAGGTTTATGGGAGTTTCCAGGAGGAAAAATTGAGTCTGGGGAAACAGTCAATGAATGTATCACCAGAGAAATTAAGGAAGAGTTAGGAATTGCGATAGAGGTTGGTGAACATTTATTAACTATTAATCATACCTATTCAGCATTTAAAGTAACCTTAATTGTTCATGCCTGTCGTCTGTTGAGGGGAGAACCTCAACCCCTTGAATGTCAAGAAATTAGGTGGGTTACTGTTTCGGAATTAAATAATTTTACTTTTCCTGAAGCTAACCATCAAATAATTAAAGCTTTGTATAACTATAAATGACAAGTAACAAAGTAGTATTTCAGTAGCAATATCAATCATTACTTATGAGGTTATTATCGCTATGATTGACAAAAAGATAAATGAGCTTAATTGGAAATATGAAACAGCAGTAAATGAGCTTGAAGCTATTATCAATCAAATTGAAGTAGGTGATTTACCATTAGAAGAATTATTTAATCAATTTGAAACAGCAGTTGAACATTTACACTCTTGTGGAAGCTTTCTGCGTCAGGGTAAAGAAAAGATGGATTTGTTGATTGAAACTTTAAACCAAGAAATAGATGATAGTATATGAGTGTAATCATTTCCAATCATCCTCTCCAGCGTCTCCTGAGATATGGACAAGATTATCGGGCCTTAATTTGGCAAGCGATCGCCTGTTCTATCCTCAATAAAATCTTCGATCTTGCCCCTCCTGCTTTAATTGGGGCAGCAGTTGATGTCGTAGTCAAACGCCAAGACTCTCTCATTGCTCATTTGGGCGTAAGGAGTGTTTTCGCACAACTGTTGATTTTAACTTTGATTTCGATTGTGATCTGGAGTTTAGAATCGGCTTTTCAGTACGCTTATGAGCGGCTGTGGCGCAATTTAGCCCAAAACATACAACACGATTTGCGTCTGGATGCCTACAGCCATATTCAAGATTTAGAATTAGCCTACTTTGAGGAACGCTCCACCGGCAGGCTGCTCGCCATTATTAATGATGATATTAACCAACTGGAACGCTTCTTGGATGTAGGAGCCAATGAAATTTTACAAGTCTTAACCACAGTAGTAATTATCAGTGCTGCATTCTTTATCCTCACGCCCAGTACAGCCTGGATGGCGATTTTGCCCATTCCCTTCATTCTCTGGGGTTCGATCGCCTTTCAAAAACGCCTCGCCCCTCGTTATGTGGATGTGAGAGAAAAGGTAAGCTTACTTAACTCTCGCTTAGCCAACAATTTAAGCGGCATTACTACGATCAAAAGCTTTACGACTGAAGCTTATGAAATTGAGCGCATTCGGGAAGTAAGCGAAGCCTATCGCCAGAGCAACCGCAAGGCGATCGCCTTAAGTGCTGCTTTTGTGCCGTTAATTCGCTTAGTGATTTTAGCTGGATTTACGGCTATTTTGCTCTATGGTGGCATGGAAGTGGAGGCGGGAAAATTAGCGGTTGGTACTTATAGTGTACTAGTCTTTTTAACTCAACGGTTATTATGGCCTTTAACTCGTCTAGGACAAACTTTAGACTTGTATCAACGGGCAATGGCTTCTACTACTAGGGTAATGGATCTTTTAGATACTCCCATTACCATTCGCTCAGGAAAGATTTCTCTTCCGATTGATTCAGTGGGAGGTGAGATTGAGTTCCAAAATATTACTTTTGCCTATCATCAAAGACAACCTGTAATCGCCAATTTAACTCTGACTATTCCTGCGGGGCAAACTATCGCCATTGTAGGTTCGACTGGTTCAGGAAAAAGCACTCTGGTTAAGCTCCTATTTCGCTTTTATGAAGTACAACAGGGAAGGATTATTCTCGATGGAGTCGATGTGCGAGATATTATTCTCTACGATTTACGGCGGGCTATGGGCTTAGTAAGTCAGGATGTTTTTCTCTTTCATGGTACGGTGCGGGAAAATATCGCCTATGGTAGTCCCAATGCCAGTTTCGAGAAAATTGTTATGGCGGCAAAAATAGCCGAAGCTCATGAGTTTATCAGCCAACTTCCTCAGGGCTATGACACCATTGTGGGAGAGAGAGGACAAAAATTATCGGGTGGACAGCGTCAGAGGTTATCTATTGCCAGAGCTATTCTGAAAAACCCACCTATTTTGATTTTAGATGAAGCCACATCGGCAGTAGATAATGAAACTGAAGCGGCGATCGCCGTTTCTTTAGGCAAAATTACCCAAAATCGCACTACTATCATGATTGCCCACCGACTTTCTACTATTCGACACGCCGATCGCATTTATGTTTTAGAGTACGGGAAAATTATCGAACAGGGAACTCATGAACAGTTGTTAGATCGGCAAGGAATTTATGCTAATTTATGGCGCGTACAAACGGGGGAAATAGTTGATGGTTGATGGTTGATGGTAGCGATCGCTTATGAATATTTCTATCTCCCCTATTGCTGCTTGAGTATTACCAAAGTAATGTCATCAAACACTTTTTGTTCGCCAATAAATTCTCTGACATTGTCAATGACTGCATCCTTGATTTCGTTAGCAGTTCCCTGCCAATTTTGACTAATAACCTGACAAAGCCGATCCATACCATATCGTTTTTTCTCAATATTGAAAGCTTCGGGAATACCATCGGTGTAAAGAACTACTCCATCACCAGAATTTAACTCAAAAATAGTGTAGTCAATAAAATCAGTGATGTCGTCATCCATGCCGATGGGTAAACCTAAATCGATTGTGTCAATACGTTCGATCTGACCTCGAGATCTTACCAAAAGAATTTCTTCATGTTGTCCACTGATGCTAACTTTCCCTTCTGAGTAGTTAAGAATAGCTAAAGTCAAGTTTTTTTCAGAGTTCATCCGTTGCACATTGAGATATATAGTTCGGTTGAGGGTGTCTAAAAATTTCACAGGATCGCCTTCGTTCGCCTCTTGAAGGGTACGGACGGCAGTTTGGGTCATTAACATTAAAATGCCACTTTCTAAGCCATGCCCGGTAACATCACCAATGCCAATCGTAACTACACCATCTGTATGAAGTACATCGTAGTAATCTCCCCCTACTTCGTCTGCTGGTTCCATAAATCCAACAATATCTAAACCCTCAATGTTTTCCAGTTCTTCTGGCTTGGGCAGTACCATCTGCTGGAGTTGTCGAGCCAGATTTAATTCAGCTGCCAGGCGCAGATTTTCAGCTTTGAGTTTTTCGTTGAGAACTTTTAGTTGTACTTCTGCTTCCTGTCGTTTCCGCAAGTTGAGATAAGCACGGGAATGGTAACGGATACGGGCAATCAACTCCAGGCGATCGGGTAGTTTAACTAAATAGTCATTGGCACCCAGTTCAAAAGCTCTAGTTTTGGTAACTGGTTCTTCTTGACTGGAAAGGACAATCAGTGGTGTGTCGCGAGTAGGAGCATCCTGGGAGCGTAAAAAGCGCACCAGCAGCAAGCCATCCATTTCAGGCATTACCAAATCTTGTAAAATTACCGTAGGTTTGCACTGACGAGCAGCTTGGAGGCTGTTGAGGGGATTTTGACAGTAGTGCAATATAATATCTCCCTCAGGTTCCAGCATCCGTCGCACAGCTTCGCTGATAATACTCTGGTCGTCAATTAGTAAAACAGTTAGTAATTCTTCCACGACAATTAAATTAAAAACTTTATCTGGAGTTGGATTGAGACAATTAACCTCCAATCCAAAATCCAAAATCGAACTCACGTAGCTTTACTTATAGCACAGGTTGATTGCCACAAAAAATTCTGTGACCTCCGATATAATCTGAAGGGTGAGCTCAGTTTTGGAGAGCAAGTTATACAAGCCGGTTATGGGAGATATGGGCTGATCTAGTTCCTTAATATCCGTAGGTTGGGTAGAACGAAGTGAAACCCAACACAAAATTAAAGTCAAAAGTCAAAAGTCACGCATTCAAAAGTAATTTTGATAATTATTGAAAAAGTTGGGTTTCGTCGCCTCAACCCAACCTACGCACTTTATTTTGGGTAATCAATTAGACATGATATTAGTTCTTTCTTCCCAACCAAAAACACCCTCCTAAATTTAGGAGAGTGCTTTTGATTGATTATTTAGTTGTTAATCTTAGCCATTAATTGCAGGAGCACTTACAGGCTCAGCAGAAGCTAAATCTAGGGGGAAGTTGTGAGCGTTGCGCTCGTGCATTACTTCAATCCCGATGTTGGCTCTGTTGAGTACATCTGCCCAAGTGCCAATCACATGACCTTGTGAATCCAAGATGGAATTGTTGAAGTTAAAACCGTTGAGGTTGAAAGCCATGGTGCTTACGCCCATCGTGGTGAACCAGATGCCAATTACTGGCCATGCACCTAAGAAGAAGTGCAAGCTACGGCTGTTGTTGAAAGACGCATATTGGAAGATTAAACGTCCGAAGTATCCGTGTGCGGCTACGATGTTGTAGGTTTCTTCTTCTTGACCGAA
>JAAUYA010121023.1_pt1 | contig 11070 bp, 13 predicted proteins | sample 7278161 | NCBI WGS metagenome assembly JAAUYA01 (sample SAMN14350120, study PRJNA611818) | marine sediment metagenome | isolation source: surface marine sediment (3m) | place: French Polynesia: Moorea | collected 2018-08
AAGAAATATCTCAAAGCTTTATTCTGTCATAAAATTATGCAACTATGTTTGACATGGCAAGTAAGCTGAAGTCAAATGATAGAAGCACTTTGTCAATTTTTGGAGATGTCTAAAGATGGCAATTTAGACAGTACTCCGTGGGCAGCCCCAGGCGATGCTTTCTTAGCATTGGATCGCAACGGTGACGGTGTAATTAATGACTTGTCGGAAATTTCCTTCGTCTACGATCTTCGGGGTGCTCAAACAGATATGGAAGGTTTACGTGCCTATGATTCTAATGCTGACGGATTAATTAATCCCTCGGATGAAAGATTCGCAGATTTCATCGTCTGGAATGACCAAAATTCAGATGGCATAAGTCAGGAATCAGAAATGCAGTCGTTGGCTGAAGCTGCGATCTCTTCAATCAATCTTGAACTGCAACCTTCTGAAAATGAAGTAGCTGCGCCAGATGTCTTGCTCTACAACACGGCGACTTTTACTCGCGAAGATGGTTCGCGAGGAGAGGTGGCCGATGTTGGCTTTATTTTCCATGAGTTAGACAGCGAATATGATCTAGTGCCGACCTCGGTTTCACCAGAAGACCAAGCGATCGCCAGCTTAATTCAAACCATGAATAGTTTTGGCTCAGAACCGAGTGAAAGTATGTCGTTGAGCTCAATAGACTTGGTAAGCACTCACTCCCCTGATGCCTTACCCATAAGTGCTGAAATGTCTACTAATACCATTTTTCTTTAAGATTAATAGACGCGCGGATTTAAGGCAGGGGGCAGAGGGCAGAGGGCAGAAGATAGTTATCATAGACTTTTGCCTAAAAGTCTTCTGGTGAGGGAAAATATGGTCTTTAATTGTGGGATTGCGCTGCGTAGAGGGAAAATAGAAGCACCGAGTTTGCCAAGTGATACCCATGCTCTGGAACCGCATTCGACAGACCATCTATGCTGCCCTAACGTTGCTCGGCTTCGTCTGGACAAACTACTATCTGGCGCAGTTCACCATTGCCACCAAAGGGGAGTTAACTCCGGCTAACTTTCTGAACTTTGATATCCTCACCTTTATCGAACAGATCTACGCTAATCCCGCCTCCAGCTTTATTGGGGTAGATGTAACCATGGCGGCCCTGTGCGCAATTCTGCTCATTGTGACAGAAGGGCAGCGGCTGAAAATGAGGCTGTGGGGTCTCTACATTGCCGCCATCTTCCTGGTGTCCTTTGGTTTTGGATTTCCGCTTTTTCTCTTCATGCGGGAGCGCAAGCTGGCTGAATCGCTGTCGATTGACTAATTATTTGTCGTTGTTGTCAGATTAATGTCGTCGAGTCAAATTATATGTCGTTGGGACAAATTTCCCATCCTTTCAACCCATCCCTTTATGGAATGGCAGTTGAAACTCCGTTAGCTAGAAGCCTTATTTATAGGAATTTGTGCCAGTAATTCGTTCATTAAAGGGGTATTTAACTCGCTCATCAGTTGCCAAAGATGACGGCGAGTGGTTTCAGAAGCCACAAGACGACACTGGATGGTGATAATACTCATCTTTCAATTAAACAATTAAGTTTAATACTAACATAAGTGTATTATAGCTGGTTTTGATATAATTGTTTGGTATGGAAGAGATTTTTTTTACTACTAAGCAAGCGGCACAAGTGACGGGTTGTACCCTGCGTCAATTGCAATATTGGCGGGAGAAGGGGGTTGTGGTGCCAACTATCGGGGCGACGGGTACGGGGCGCAGTATTTACTACTCCCAAGCGGAACTGGTGGAGTTAACCACGATGGAGTATTGGCTATCGGTGGGGTTAAATTTTGAGGTGTCTGCCGAGGCGTTGAGGGTATTGAAGGAAAATGAACCACAATTTGCCCAACCGCAGGTGAAAAGCCGATGGATGTTGTGTTGGGATGAGCAAGAGAAGAAGTTAAGGTTAGTAGAGTTTGACCGAGAAAGGGCGATCGCATTTCTTGATAAAGGTCAACCCGTGATTCCGGTTTGGTTGGATATGATTCACAAACAATTAGCTAAAAAATTAGAGGAGAATTAATTATGTCTGATTTAGATTTGTCAAAACGTCAAGAGTTATTAGAAGAAGCCATAGAATGTGTCCGCTATGCGGAAATAGACTTGGGAGAACATGGTGAAGAGAAACCAGAGACAAAGGCTCTCAAACAACAGGCAATAAAGCTATTAGATGATCTTAGAAATGAAAGGGTGAGTTTTGCTCTTAAACCAGATATTTATCGTCTTAGTAAGAAGGATTTAAAGGATGAGCAGAAGAAACTGTCATCTGAAATCAAAACAAAAATGCGTAATCATCACTTTTATAAGATTGATATTCCTATCATTCTTAAGTCTGCACCTGACTGGGCATTTACTGATTTAATCTGTGATGTCAAATTTTGCCTTGATGAAGAAGAAAGTGGAGAAGTTCGTTTATTACCAATAATTCATGATTTATTTCCGTCGGATGAATGGCAAGAAATTTTTAAGTTACAAGATTCTCTTACGGTAGGAATAGATTAAAATTTAGCTTTTCGGGCAGAAGTAGAAGAACTAGAGGGGAAATGGAAAAATTTAAGTAGTAATGCTCAGGCGAAGGTTGCGGCCAAACTGGGTGGAACTTTTCAATTGACATTTGGACCATTTTCTTATCGTATCCGTAAAGCAAAAATTAAAAGTGATGGTATAGGCGGTATTCAAGGTTCATGGGAATTAAATGAAACAGAATATGTAAATGAACAAGATGTAAAATTAGGAATTATCTTGACAGTTCCTAAATTAAGAAAAAATCCTATCAATGTCATTGCAGCTTTGGAAGCAAGACATAGCTTCAATATTTGGAGTGGAAATATACTTCAGTTTGAGAGATATTTTCTAGGAGCAATTCAAACTTTACTGAAGGGTGGTGTTCCGATTAAAACAACACATATTTGGGAAGATATTTCTTCATTAATTTGATATATGAGAAATTAATCAATGACAAAAATTATTGACTGCACTCTAACAGTACGAAATAATGGTGAAATAGTTCTTTTCTGGAATGGGGAAGAATTTGAGCACCAGAGATTTGATAAAACCCAATTAAAACATATAATACAAGGGTTAAATTTTCTCAAAAGAAAGGAATACAATAAACGTGAAGACTTCATTTATTTTGGCAGCTTATTATATAATACATTAATTAAACCTGTTGAAAGTAGATTTAAGGTATCTTGGCGAGAGGATATTGTTAAATCACAACAGGAACCCTCTAAAAGTTATCTGCGTCTGAAGATAGTTTTTGAGGAATTTGATAATCCAACTAATGTAGTTTCCCAGATTATTAATTTACCTTGGGAATTTTTATGCTATGAAGACGATAACAATCGATTTTTAGGAACAGACAGTCGGATAGGGATTGCCTATCATTATCAAAATTGGTTAAATAATCTTATTGATGATTCGCCTATTAAAGAAGAAAGATTACAAGTCTTATTTATTCATGCTCATCCTAAGAATTTACCGGTAGGTTTTGAAGAACGAGTTTCTAAGAAAATAGTTAATTTAACCGAAAAAGTTGAATTAACTAACTTGGCAAATCCAACCACAGAAGAGTTAAGAGAAGCAATTAAAAAGCAACCTCATGTTCTACATTTTTTAGGACATGGAAAGCCTGGGGAATTAGCTTTGCGTAATCCTGAAACAGGAGAAGCTTTATGGTTTCCAGATCAATCTTTGTCTGATTTAATTTATACCAGTGGGATTAAATTAGTTGTACTGCAAGCTTGTGAAAGTGCTGCATCATCAGTAGAATTTTCATTTTCTGGTACTGCTTCTCAAGTGGTTAAAAGTCACATTCCGGCCGTTGTTGCTTTTCGTTATCCTATTGAACAACCTTTCGCTTGGCATTTTATCGAAACTCTTTATACTAGTATATCAGAAGGAAAACCTTTAGATTTTGCAGTACAAGCTGGACGTGAAGCTTTAGCTAACAATTCTCATTCAAGTCGTGATTTTGGCGCACCAGTGCTTTGGATGCGATTTAAGAATGGAATATTAATAGAACCACCAATTAAGAATAACAGTATCAATTTTGGAAAAACAACAGTCAATTCTATTTCTCAAGCTCAAAAATCAAAATCTCATAGTGCTAATCCCTACTATATAGAACGTCCTCTTATAGAACCAAGATGTTATGAAGGAATTGAACAGACAGCAGCTTTACTACGCATCAAAGCTCCTAAACAAATGGGAAAAAGGATGTTAATGGAAAGAATACTTTCTTATGGGAGAAAGAAAAATTATAAAACAGTGATTTTAAGTTTTGATTTGATTCCTACTCATTTTTTTGATGATCTAGATATATTTTTAAAATGGTTTTGTGTTAATGTGGGAAAATCATTAGATTTAATCAATAGAATTGAAGATTATTGGGATGATATATTCGGTGGTATAAGTAATAGTACAGATTATTTTCAACAATATCTATTAGTAGAGTTTGGTAATCCAGTTATTTTAGGTTTAGATAAAGTCGATCTAGTTTTTGAACATCCTATGATTTCTAATGATTTTTGTCGTTTATTAAGAGGATGGAATGATTTAGCTAAAAGAAGTGATGATATTGGCAAAATTTGGAATAAACTGCGTTTAATTATACTTCATTCTACAGAAGTTTATAGTAGTTTAAAGATTCATTCTTCTCCTTTAGCCGGAGTAGGAACGGTTGTTGAATTACCTGATTTTACTTTAGATCAGATACAAAATTTGGTGCAAAATTATGGTTTCACTTGGACAAATACCGAAATTGCTCAATTTACATCTATAGTCGGTGGACATCCTTATCTTATTACTCAAGGTCTTGAATATATTAAATATCAGAATACATTAGAAGAATTTCTCAAAGTAGCTTCAACTGAGTCTGGGCCTTTTAATAACCATCTACGAGAGCTACTATCAAATCTTAGAAATTCGCCAGAATTGGCGGATGCTTACTATAGAGTAATTACCCAAAATAAACCTATTTTTTTAGAATCTAAATATCTTTTTAAGCTTCACAGTATGGGATTAATAAAAATTCAAGGTGACAAATGTCTTTCAAGATATAAATTGTATAGTCAATATTTTTCAAGTCAGTTAAAAGATGTGCTGTAAATCGTTAATAATATTTATTGCTTCAAAAATATGAACAAACAATACACATTTTCAGGAACTTTAAAAATAGATGATAAAACTTATGTTGAACGTCCAGCAGATAAATTACTTTATGAAAAATTAAAACAGAGAAAGTATTGTTATGTTTTTAATGCAAGGCAGACAGGAAAATCAAGTTTAAGAGTTCGGGTAATGGACAAGTTGCAATCAGAAGATTGGCATTGTGCATTAATTGACCTATCTTTGACTCAAACTAAAGGTTCTTCTTTAGAACAATGGTATGCAGGGATAATTCGCTCTCTAATTAATGAGTTTAAATTAGATTTAAACGTGAAAACCTGGTGGAAAGAAAATAATTTCTTATCTTCAATTGCTCGATTCAGAGAATTTATCGAATCTGAATTACTAAAAAAAATATTAGGCAATATAGTTATCTTTATTGATGAAATTGATAGTATTTTAAGCTTAGACTTTCCCACTGATGATTTTTTTGCTTTTATTCGTGGTTGTTACAATCTCAGGTCTGACAATTCAGATTATAATCGTTTAACTTTTTGCATTTTAGGTGTAGCAACACCATCAGATTTGATTAAGGATGAAAAACGCACACCATTCAATATTGGTGAAGCTATCGAGTTGACTGGACTTGATTTTAATAATGCAAAAGAAAAACTTACTGTAGGATTAGCTCAAAAGGTAGATGATCCAGAAAAAGTTTTAAAGAATATTTTGCTATGGACAGGAGGGCAACCTTTTCTGACACAGAAGTTATGCTACTTGGTTGTCACTGAATCAGAAAGTCGGACTCCCAATATTAGAGAATTAGTTAAAAATAAAATACTTACTAATTGGGAATTTCAAGATAATCCTGAACATTTAAGAACAATTAAACGTCGTGTCTTACAAGATAAAAATAAAGCTAAACCTCTTCATCAGATGGTGGGGGATTGAACCGAAACTTCTCCCATCTGGCGATCGCCCCACCAATTCCTGCCTCTTTCCCCAAACCTGAAGGACTCAAATCATTTTCCCTGCGAAACCGCCCCAGAAAATGACTGATACTCTCTCCCTCATATCAAATCCGGTTGAAGAACCACAGTTTTAGGTGAGGCAAGCAGGGGAGCAGGGAGCAGGGAGCAGGGAGCAGGGAGAGAGGATTGTTGCAATGGAAAATTTAAGTGTGGGCAATTATCCGGATTTGATATTAGCAGCTTCTTTGAGTCTTTTTCCGTAGGTTTGTCTATCGCAAGGTTCAAGCAAACTTTGGATGACCTCCATCTTCAGCCTTGCCTCTTCAGACAGTTCCGTCACAATTTCAGGAACATTTGGTTGATGGTTGTCCATATAAACAATTATGTTTCAATAATTACATATTGTTATTATAACTGAAACGACAGATAATTTGACAATCGACACCTCTGGTTTACTAAAGAAAAATGACAATAATTCCAGTTGGTTCAGAATTTGAGGTCAATAGCTTAGTCTAATTCTCTAATAAAGAGCGTACTTCTCGATCGCTTACCTGTCCAAAGTCTTCATACCAAAGACTAATAGAATTTAGTTGTTCAGCTTTCTTCAAACATACTAACTGATCTACTTCTGTCTGTAACTGTCGTGCAATATCCAATGATGCTACAGGTACAGCTACAATAATCCTACTAGGATGTTGTGGTTTTAAAACTGCGATCGCCGCTCTTAAGGTAGCACCGGTGGCAATGCCATCATCTACCAAGATGATAATGCGATTGGCGATCTGCGGTAAAGGGCGATCGCCCCTGTAAGTACGCTCCCGTCTGGATAACTCCACTAATTCTTCTCTAGCAACTTCTTCAATGGCACTATCAGGTATTTCTAGCCAATCAATAATATCTTGATTTAATACTCTTATCCCTCCGGTAGCAATCGCCCCCATAGCTAATTCTTTTCGCCCTGGTGCACCTAGTTTACGCACTAGACAAATATCGAGGGGAATATGGAGCGATTGAGCAATTTCAGCAGCAACTGGCACGCCACCGCGCGGAAGTCCTAAAACTAAACCTTGAGGATGATCGGTAAACTGTTTCAATTTTAAAGCTAGTAAACGTCCCGCTTGTGTGCGATTTTCTAACAACATTTTCTTTGGCGATCGCTGCTCTTACTTTATTTAGATTATATACTTTCGAGGCTCTTAAACAAAGTTTGGGGGGTTTGGCAAGTAACCATTGGTTATCTTTTGCCTACAAATTTCTTGGAATCAGCTCTAATTAGAATATTTAAATTAGCAGTAAAATTAACTTAAATTGATATAAAACTACACAAAAATCTTAATTTTTTCCTAATACAATCTTTAACTTTTCTTTACCTTTTATCGTTATATTTAAAGAGAATAATTATTGAGATTATTTTTGTATTTATTAATGGTTAAATCCAAAATAAAAATCAGTAAATATGAGCAAACAATTTAACTTTAGTTCGGATGACATTATGTCTCGAGCCGAAAGATTAATTAATGCGGCTTCTAATCGCTATCAAATTGTGGGACAAGTTGCATTAAGGGCAAAACAGTGTCGTCATAATAACTTTGAAGACTTAGATAATTCTAATCTCAAACCAGTTATTCAAGCTGTAGTAGAAATGTCTGATGAATTAACTGAACCAGAAATTATCAGCGATAATTAACATCTCAAAACTGCGCCCTAACAATTCTCAAGATACTCGATAAACGAAGGATGGCAGTTTATTCCGACAAGAAGGCGCTAAAGCCCAACTACGAACCTAATTTTATTGGGGCGATCTACCTCAGATGATATTACCAAAGCGATCGCACTCTCTTCGAGATCGCAGTTCAAATCAGACAATAAACAGCTCTTCCTGTAGGGTGGGCATTGCTGGTATAGATATTTGTTGTCTAAGATCAATAATAATCGCAATGCCCACCAATCCATTAAGCTGAAGTAGTAATCTTTTTTGGCTAACACGAAACATCTATTTGGTTTAATATATAATCTAGGGTAATCAATCATCAATGTGAGTTTTCATTTAAGCGATTTTAAACTTATGGATTTTGATCTACAGAAAACCCTAGAAAATCTAAATATATCAGCAGATTGGGTAGGATTGCGCCAAGTTAAAGAAACTACTGTTACCCGTTACATGAGAGATGGAAAGCCTCAAGCCAATGGCAGGAATTGCACTCAAGGGGTGATGGCAGAGGTGATGGTTAACGGGCAGTTAGGTTACTGTGCTACTAATCGCCTCGAGCAAGCTAGTATCCAAGCAGCAGCAGAAGTAGCCTATCAACAAGCTCTTGCCAGTTCCAAGTGGGCAGTACACAGATTTACGCAAGCAGTTCGCCCCCAAGCGCTGGGCAAGTATCACTCTCACGGTGGTCAATCTCTCAATAGCTTTAGTGCTGCTGATTTGAATCATTTACTTGCACAAGTCTGCCAATCTTTAAAAGTCTCGGATAAAATCGTCAAAACTACGGCTTTAGCTCAAATTACAGAAAGCGAAAACTATTTTATCAGCAGCAATGGCTCGCAGGTTGAACAGAAATATTATTTAGTGACTACAGACTATGCAGCCACAGCCCAAGATGGCAATATAGTCCAGAAGCGAACCGATAACGGGATGTTTGCCCGCAGCTATCAAGCAGGAATGGAAGTATTTGACGTGGAGACAACCCTACTCAGAGCCAATCAGATTGGGGAACAGGCAGTTGAGCTTTTAACTGCAGAGGAATGTCCTGAGATAACAACTACGTTAGTATTAGCTCCAGATCAGATGATGCTCCAAATTCATGAAAGCGTCGGTCATCCTTTAGAGTTAGATCGGATTTTAGGGGATGAACGTAACTATGCTGGCAGCAGCTTTGTCAAACTCTCAGACTTTGGGCAACTAGTTTATGGTTCGCCCTTGATGAATGTAACTTTTGATCCCACGGTCAAAGGAGAATTAGCCAGTTATGCTTTTGATGATGGGGGGACCGCAGCCAACAAGGAATATCTGATCGAATCAGGAATTCTCTTGCGCGGGTTGGGTAGTCTGGAAAGTCAAGCGAGAGCCAAAGTTGCTGGGGTGGCTAATTTGCGTGCTAATTCTTGGAATCGAGCCCCCATTGATAGGATGGCTAACCTGAACCTAGAACCTGGAAACAGTAGCTTTGCAGAAATTATTAATTCCATTGAACAGGGAATATACATGCAGTCTAACCGTTCTTGGTCCATCGATGACTATCGTCAAAAATTCCAGTTTGGTTGTGAATATGCTCAGGCGATCGAGAACGGTAAGATCACCAAAACATTACGCAATCCCAATTATCGAGGAGTTACCAACCATTTCTGGAGCAATTTGATTCACGTGGGTAATGACTCCACCCGAGAAATTTATGGCACTCCCTATTGTGGGAAAGGAGAACCTAACCAAACCATGAGAGTTGGCCATGCTTCTCCCGTGTGTGCCTTTAATAATATTGAAGTTTTTGGAGGAGCTAAGTGATAACTACCGTAGATGAATGGGAAGGTGCTTTCAGTGAGCTGAGCGATCGCCTTATGGAAAATTTATACCCGCAAGAGTTCCTCTCTCTAGAGTTGGTGGGAGAAAAAAGTCATTTTATGCGCTTCAATCACGCTAAAGTTCGGCAATCAGGAAAGGTAATAGATAGTAGTTTAAAGCTGAAACTGATTGACAATCAACGTACTGCTTATACTTCTTTTCCTTTGACAGGCAATGTAGCAGTCGACTTAGCTGTGGCCATAGAAAACCTTGACTATCTGCGTCAAGAAGTGGTGCAACTTCCCGAAGATCCCTACTTGGTTATTCCCAAGAATCAAGGCTCTTCCCGAGAAGTTTATCCTGGGAATTTACTAGCCCCAGAATCGGCTGTATCAGAGATTTTGCCAGCGGTACAAGGTTTAGATTTTACGGGTTTTTATGCCTCTGGAGAAGTTGTTCGCGCTCACTATAACTCTGCCGGACAAAAACACTGGTTTGCGACAGAGTCTTTCTTGCTCGATTATTCCTTGATTAGCCCTGCTCAGAAGGCTGTCAAGTCTATCCTAGCCGATCGCTTTTGGCATTCATCCCACTATCAACAACAGATTGAGCAAGCTAGAAACCAACTTAAATTGTTAGATGCTCCTGTACACGAGGTCAAACCCGGACGCTATCGCACATACTTAGCCCCAGCAGCAGTTGCAGACTTACTAGGAATGTTTTCTTGGGGAGGAATTAGTGAAGCTTCCCTGCGTCAGGGAGGAAGTGCTTTAGCTAAAATGCGGCAGGAAAAAAAACTCTCACCCCTATTTAACTTGCGGGAGAACTTCAAGGGGGGGAACGTTCCTCGCTTTAATGATCTAGGAGAGATGGCTCCTGAAGAACTTCCTCTAATTGTAGCCGGAAAATTAGTTAATACTCTGATCAATAGCCGTACCGCAGCCGAATATGAGTTAGTTGCTAATGGGGCTAGTGCAGGGGAAAGTTTGCGCTCTCCCGAAGTTACTCCCGGCCATCTTAAGGAGGGAAATATTCTTCAAGAGTTAGATCAGGGGTTGTATCTTTCCAATCTGCACTATCTCAACTGGAGCGATCTTCCTGGAGGTCGTATCACGGGAATGACTCGCTACGCTTGTTTTTGGGTAGAAAATGGGAAAATAGTGGCTCCGATTAAAGACTTACGCTTTGATGATAGTCTTTACGCTTTTTTAGGAGAGAATCTTCTCGCCCTGACGGAGTTTCAAGAGTTTATTCCTAAGACGGGAACTTATGAAGGGCGATCGCTAGGAGGTTCCTTGATGCCAGGCTTGCTGGTAGAGGATTTTACCTTTACTTTATAGGGCTAGTGGTGGAATGCAGAATGCAGAATGCAGAATGCAGAATGCAGAATGCAGAATGCAGAATGCACCAGTGGAAAAGCCTTATTTTTTAATACTTGTGAGAATTTTAAACTCCCGTTTCATTTAAGCACTCTA
>JAAUYA010128113.1_pt1 | contig 11068 bp, 4 predicted proteins | sample 7278161 | NCBI WGS metagenome assembly JAAUYA01 (sample SAMN14350120, study PRJNA611818) | marine sediment metagenome | isolation source: surface marine sediment (3m) | place: French Polynesia: Moorea | collected 2018-08
CTGTGCCAATTGTGACTGACTACACTCTCAGAAAAAAATCACGTCAGCAAATGGTTATGGTATTATTGCTGTGACAGGTAGGGCTCATTGCCAACGTCAAGTTGCATTTTTACAATCATGTCCAAATGTCTTGAATGTTTAAAATTATGATGAATTCACATCTGTAAATAAAGATTTGTTGTTTTTTGCAAAAGTCGCTCTCATGTTGGTACATAAAGTCTGAAAAATTATTTTGCCAAATTTGACTTGAATCGTATTGCTTAGAATGTCTCCTTTTTCGTGAGCACAAAATCCTCTATCATGACACGGGTTTAAAGGGGCAGCAGCAGTAGACTAACAATTATTGGCTGTTTAGGTTTTAAATGAAGCAGTAGGTGCCCTTATGTGGCATGGCATCTCACTCCGCAGAGAAGATCTCCAGAAATTTAAAAACCTCCGAATTGTGGTGCGCATCGGCTCTGGTGTCGACAACGTAGATTTGAAGGCTGCAGGAGAATTAGGTACCAAGACAAGACTACAGTGTCACACTTGCGTGGCCTAGTTTAATGCTTTTTGTGGCAACCTCAGACATTGGTAGCTCTTTAATATCCAATGCATCTTGTATTTTCCGAACTTAGGACGCACAGCAATTCAGGCACTGGCTACAGCCCTGTAAGTTTGAAAATATGATGTTCAAGTTTTCGCTCAATGGAACATTTACAAGCCATTTTCTGAGGTTACTATTTCTGGCTTTTCACAAGCTTTTTACGTTGATAACTGACACCATCTGACTAAACTTTTCTATTTCTTTTAATTTTCAGCATAATGTTACAATTTTACAAAGGTATTGCAAGTGAACTATCCAACAACTTTTTAAAATGTTCTTTCCAAACTTAACCATTTTCCATTTCCCTTTGTCCAAGCACTATTCTAGACAGTGCTACTGTTAGTTCATGGATTTTAGAAAATTTAGGTCATTTATAGAATTCGCTTGCATAACCTCAGTGGTTATGGTGTATTTTCCACAGAGTGTATTCATCAAGTATTTTCATCAGGGCAACCAAAGTCAGGACCCCATTCGAAGCCTTAGAACTGTAATAAACAGGGAAATTTTCAGGAAAATATATGAACACATTCTGCCAATATTTTGTGGGTAGTTTTTTTTTTCCACCCGGTGTCCAGACCCTCTGTACATTTACGTTCTTGAGGTATATAATCTGAAATGTTGAAGTGCCAGTTCTCCCCATCTGTTAACCCAATATCCTACTGCTGCTGCTTGAAAGGGGCCTTATAAAAATGACTCCTCTAAAATCACATTCATCCACCTATTGATGAATTGCAAGCTAGCCATTACTAGATTGAAAATTATTTTTACGGGTTGTGCACTGACTGTATATACTAGGTGCTGAACGAAGCCGTGGGCGCCATGCTATATCACCACATAACCCTGTCCCGAGAGGACCTAAAGAAGTTCAAGGCTCTGCGCGTGATTGTGCGCCTTGGTACGGGCATCGATAATGTCGACGTCAAGGCAGCCGGAGAACTAGGTACAACAATTATTTCTTTTGACTATGTAGGGACTTTCTGCCTTCTTATCCCACTTGGAACATAACCGACCCATTATTTATCATTTTATAGCAAATAATTCAGTGTTGAGCACATATCTCTATGCACAAATCAATTTGTGGTATTTCCCCAATTTCTTGCCATCTTTTCCCACTTCTGTGTGTACACCACCTGGCTTTGTTTTCTGAATTTTGTTTGATCTTTCCTATCCTTTCACCCTTTCTAGTTTGCTTCCTAATAACCAAATCTGCATAAGATCCGCATTTTCACCTGCAGGATTCATTGTAATTTAAAACAAGCGTTGCGAAAAATTAAAATGGAAGGAAATAACCAGAAAGCATACCTAGTAGTTAAGAGTTCTTTCTGTTTGGTTAGAATGCCACTTGCCACCCCAAATACTACTTTATATGATTAGTCTCAACTAGCTTTTGTAGTCAAAGGCCTTGTTCTCTCAGTTTACTTGTGAACCCGTGAAATGATTAGTCTAGACTGGTGAGGCAAAGTTAGTGTTAATGTTGTATGTATGATACTTGTGTTTTGCTACAGTTTTGCAATTGACATAAATTACTGACTCTTCCCTAATCGGGCCATTTTCAAATAAGTAACACATGTATTGTAAAGGCAATATTTTTCCCTGGCATTGTTTTATTGTTTTGTATTTCTCCCATGTGCAGGAATAGCAGTGTGTAATGTGCCAGGTTATGGAGTAGAAGAGGTAGCTGACAGCACACTGTGTCTCATTCTCAACCTGTACCGTCGCACATACTGGCTTGCCAACATGGTCAAAGAAGGCAAGAAGATCTCTGGACCAGAAGCACTGAGGGAAGCTGCCCAGGGTTCAGCTAGAATCCGTGGTGACACCCTTGGGCTTGTTGGTCTAGGTCGAGTCGGAACAGCTGTTGCACTGAGAGCCAAAGTGTTCGGCTTCAATGTTGTTTTCTACGACCCCTACTTGCCAGATGGCATTGAAAAATCTCTAGGTAAGCTTTACCCATATCAAATCACTATGGCCTGTTTGGACGATAACTTGTTTGTAAACCGTGCTAGGACCTAGAGTCCAACACTATGTCCTTTTAGGACAGTCTTCTGTGTGCTCTTGGATGTGAACAAAAACTTTCAAAGAGAGCCTTACCATGTATTAAGGGTTATAGAAATTCAACACCTAAAATTAAGGACAGTGTCGGAACATAGGACATAGGACTGTTGTTGCTGTTACTGGAATTAGAATTCCAGCCAATAGATCTATATAGAATTTTTAAAATTTCAGTAGTGTTTAATGAACTTTGATAGATAAATCATTGGTACATCTTCACTATGATGAAGAACAATTGACTGTAGATGTATTTTTTGCGAACAGCATAACGTTAAAAACACTATGCCACTGTCTTGTATGATTTAGGTATTACTCGAGTGTACACTTTACAAGACCTGCTGTTCCAGAGTGACTGTGTCTCACTACATTGTAGCCTGAATGAACACAACCATCACCTTATAAATGACTACACCATTAAACAAATGAGACCAGGTAATGGCTGTTGCAAGCAAATTTCAGATAGTGAATAATACTCAGATTACAATAGCCCCATCAGTAGATAAGGGGTGAATTGTAATCTGGACTAATATAGGTATACGTTAGATAGTTGCCAAGTACTAAGAATGATATTGATTGTGACCGCTAGGTGTCTCCAAGTACATCCAATTTTAAAGTGCTACTTGGTGTCTGACAGCAATGAAAATCACTTTTTTGGCTAGGCTAGCAGTAGCCAAAAATAGTTAGGATAGATTTAAGTACTAAGAGGGAGAGGTAGTTATGCGGGTGGGCATTCTTAGTACCTGGCAACTATCTAACGTATACCTACATTAGTCCAGATTACAATTCACCCCTTATCTACTGATGGGGCTATTGTAATCTGAGTACCGGTACTAAAAGGCGGTAACGTTAGATAGTACCATCTATACTAACAATGATATTTCAAAGCATTGCTGTCAGATTTCAAGGATGTACTTGGAAACACCTAGCGGTCACAATCATTATCATTGTTAGTATAGATGGCACAATCTAACGTTACCGCCTTTTAGTAGGACTTATGGAAGGGGTCGTGAACTTTTTATTTAGCCCCTTCAGGCTCAGATAGGGTTTTCTCAGTCCTGGCTGTGGTGGTTACTGGGATATTCTACTTGATCTACTCTTTGGTAGAGTGTAGGACTGCAAATGTTGATATTATGTGTAAAATAATTTAATTAGGAAGTTGGTAATTAGATTTTTTCTCTGAAGAGCGATAGTTTGATATTAAATCTATCTTATTTGTCACCAGGTCGCAGGGAGCGGGGATATGAACTGATTAGATATTGATAATCTGGTATATAACCATGTTTGTAATGTTGTTTAGGAGCATTCCTGGTGAACACGGCCCGTGGAGGCCTCGTTGATGAACACGCTCTCGGTGCAGCACTTAAAGACGGCAGAATTCGTGCAGCAGCTCTTGACGTTCACGAGAGTGAGCCATTCAACCTTACATCCAGTATGTCAATAAAGTGTTTGAAGTATATTTTATTTCCAAAATATGCAAAATTTGGTCTGAGCAGGGGAATGGAATTCTCATAGTCATAGTTCTTATTTGACAGCGTATCACCGTGGGACCTAGATCTAAACTTTGTCCAATGATACATGGCTTCCATGCACACATTGCTGTGTAAAAATGATTTAAAGCGGGATGGTAAATGCTGCCCTCTAACAATGATAATGAAAGATTGTATCCGCCAGAGGGCCTGATCGACCTTCTCGAAAATTTTATCCAGCTATCAAGTAGCACTTTAAAATAGGCTGATCAGGCCCTCTAGCGGATACAATCTTTCATTATCATTCTTAGTACTGGCAAGCATTTACCATTCGCTATATAAATCCAGATTACAAGTCACCCCTTATCTACTGATGGGGCTATTGTAATCAGAGTATTCTTCAACATGACTAATTCTGTGGATGCCTTTCTTTTGAGTTGTAATCATTGTCTTTGGATGTGAATCGATAATCCCAATCTGTTAGAGAAACCTGAAAATTTTTGGTCCCAATCATATGGTGACAAGTTCTGTCTATGTGTGGTATTTTGACTTCAGGGGTTTAGGCTAGCATCTGACTTGGAACAGTAATTTGGTGCACAACAATTTGTCACTATTTTGTTTATTTCAGGCCCATTGAAGGACGTTCCAAATCTGATCTGCACGCCACACTCTGCTTTCTACAGTGACCAGAGCATCACAGAACTCCGGGAAATGGCTGCCGGGGAAGTACGCCGCGCCGTGGTGGGCCGCATTCCAGACAGTCTGCGCAACTGTGTCAACAAAGAATGCTTTCCTTCCAGTACGTAGCACATACTCTAAATACAATCTGCCTACATCCACACGTCTTACGTAACGTCTGGGACTCTAGTTACCAACAGCGGATTGGCTCTATATATAATCTGCTGCCAGTCCAAACTGCTGTCTCCATGTTATAGTGAATTACACGACAAGCACAGTGTGTTTTATTAAATAAATAACAGTACGTCAGCTAGAAAAAAACTGCATGCCTAACTGAGCACAAGAACTGGTAGAAAACTGCTGATAAAATGTCAGAAAATTGTAGAAAGTTTAAAAAAAGTTTAAGGTCTTCCGGTGGATTAACACAAACCCCGATCCAAGCATGGGAATAAATGTGTATCACCTGGATAAATTGTTTTGGTTAGAAAAAGTTAGGACTTGCGGCAGTTAATTCAATGGATATTATAAATCAGGGCTCAAAATTTGAATCATCACATAGATTTTAACTCTTTAGCCAGTCAAATGTAGGTGAAATCATTGTTAATCATTAGGGCATATAGTTTGGGATGTTGGTTGGTACTATATTGTGATATTTTTGTATAGCATGTAAAGGTTCCTATTGATCTTCATTGTATTTGAATGGCAAAGAGTTAGAAAACAGACAATTTTCACAGAGTACATTTGAAACTTTGTATCCTAGCAGCATAAGTAATTGCACATTAAAATGACTAGTTTTAAAGCATTCCAGTTTTGAGCTCTGTATAAATTTGAGTGTTGTGAATAGTTGTCATAGTTTTGGTATCTAAATAGAACCATGATGTATTGCAGCCTACCCGGACAGTGTCAACGGAGGTGGTGGTTATCCCGGATACCCCGGAGGTCATGGATTACCAGGGGGGGTCCACTCCACCACTGCTGAACTAGGGGGTCCCCACCCTGTGGTGCACGGGCCTCCTGGGGCCCCCCACGGAGCTGTACCACACAGTACACATGCCGAGGCCAACAACCACTTGCCTAAAGCAGATCAGAGCTCAGAAGTCCATTAGTCAGGTGCCTCCTGTTAAATCAGGTGCCTCCTCAATCAGCGCTCACTGGATTATTAGGACTATTTATCATCTCCCTTGAACACGTCACGAGGCGCCGATACTTAGACTGGGTGACAGATTGGTGCCAGTGTATCTCGTAGGATTTGCTTAATCTGGTGACTTTGGAATATGTTTTTTTCCTGGTGCAGCATTTGAAATAGGAAGAACCTTAAAAGTAGAATTATGGACCAAACACTGGGATTATATAAAAGCTCAAGGTGTACTCATAAATGAAGTCTGGAATATAGTATTGCATTTAAATCAGGTTTGGAGTTGGATCTAAATTGGCATTGAATTCAAGGAGATGGATAGGGAGGCAAATCTGCCCATTGTTTGAATATCGTGTTTTGCCCAAAGGACTTTTGTTGAAGTACATGTAAAGTTCTTGTGGGAAACAAAAGTTTGGGCATTCGTGGAAATACATTTGCTAGGACTAGTCATGTTCCTGTGTTTTATAAACCAAAATAAATGGCAATTATGAATCAATAAGTAAATCAATGGAGTATTGTTCAGTATGTGAATATTCGTATCCCTCAGAAAATATCCACCAAAAACGTGTTATGGACGTGTGTAACTAGTGCTTGAGCAAAATAATTGATAACGTATATTGTACAGTTAAGTTCTGGCCAGCTGAGACTGATATTATTCCTTTCTGATATAATAGAAGTGTGCAGAATTATATGTGATTACACTTGTTATGAATGTATATATTTGGCAAGAAAGATTCGGTTCTCGTGTATTTTGTAATAATAAATGATTGTGGTCGTTTCCCATAGACGTGACAGTACAAAGTATAGATATATTTTTATGCAATAGAATTGGGAAATAAGAGTGTGTTGTCCAAACTGTGTTCATGCAATGTACCTTCACTATGTGAGGTTTGTTGCAAATGTGTGTTGATATGCTAAAATTTCCATGTAACAATTTTTAAATTTGACATTCTTGCACAAAATTAACGCGGGGACAACATGTAGCCACAAACTGACAAAGTAGAGTGTTTGACTTTTATTTTGTGGAACCTGGCTACACTTCCTAGATTGTTTTTTCGTTCAAGAGATGGTGGAAAATCTGTTAAATAATTTAAATCATGTTTACAATGACTTTGATATTCTGGAAGTTTAAAAGTTAATCATAAAATGCAGCACTCTTAACTCATCACGATCAAATTGTAAATACTTAAATATTGAGCAAATGTTCATGTTTAGTTTTCTCAATTTCAATTGTAAAACCCCAAGACAAAATGATTACTAAGCAGGAATAAACACAGTTGTTTTTTCATATCGTGAATAAATTTCCTGTTAAATTGAGTATGAAGCTAGAAGTGTATCAAGGAGTGCATATTGTATTTGATTCAGTCGTCTGGACCAAATAAAGACTGACATATTGTGTGCTATGGCAGTCAAATCGTAATTAAAATCTTGTAAAAATAAGAATCCTAGTCCCATGCAGAGTTGGACACCTACGTTGCCTTTCTTTCTGTTCCAAATAAGACACATTTCTCTTTGTTTTTATTTGACGCATGCTATAAAAATCTGCACAAAATTTCTCCCAACTGAGCCTGTGACTAGGATTCTAAAAATGTAGATTTAGTAAATATTGTGTACAAATATCATGATGTGCTTGAATTATTTCATCATCGTGAAGAGCATTATGTTGAATGTAAATTCTCTACTCTCAATTCCACAAAAGAAAGTACTGTGTATCAAGGACAGATTGACCAAATCTGAAGTAACATTGCCAAGATCCATTGCTTGATACATAATGGTATTTGGTTCTGGAACATATGTTGTTTTTTCAATGCCTTTTACATGAGGGTGTTTCTAATCTAGTCTGGGTCCATAGTACTTTCTTTTACTAGTACTTGTTGATTTCTGTCAACTTTTAATTTCATTTTTTTTTCATGTACACTTGTGTTCATCATGGTCTAGTCCACCCAAAATTACAGTGGTTTTTAATATTGTAATTGGGTTATAAGATAAATAGAGTATGTATCTAAGACTTTTGCATATTTTGATTACCTGTCAGACTAGAATTTGTTCCATAGGAAAGGTTAAATTTTTATTAAAACCAGATCATTTGGGAGGGTCCAAGGTCTAGATATGAGGGTTACAGAATAGAGGGGCAGTAGAATAGCCCTTAAGAACTTAAAGCACAATTTAATTATTTTTGGTGGACTAGACCTGGTTCCATCATTCTCTAGGTACTAGTAGATATCCAGCTTTTTTCAGGATAGAGTCTTGTTAATTGTACGGTGAAAACTCTACCTGGTAAAAGTGGAAAAAAAAACCATTGCTTCATTTGAGATTGCATGCTTCATCTTGAACATTGTAATAGGAATCAGATTGGATTTGATAGAAGTTTGTCCTTGTTTAGGCAAGTTTGTCATTTTGAACTGAAAAACATTTCTATTTCTTAGGAGAATATTATTTTAATGTTACATTTACTAGTTTCAGAGCCTTGTTTCTAATTTTTGTTAAAAAAAATTAAGCATCAAGCGCTTTAATAACAGATTTTGATCTTGGTTGATCAATGGATCTGATACTATTCTATGGCGAATTGGAAATGTTTCACAGTTTGTATGAGTTTCATATAGATATAGGAAATTAGGGAGCTTTAATATTGTTCATGCTTTGTATTATTACACTGTGTTGAGCCATCAGTAAAAGTAAAAATCGTACAAGTATATTTGCGGTGTAAAATTCATGTGCAAATATCTATTGGAAATACATTGTTCAGTTGATTTGCTGTATGAAAAATTCTGTTGTACACAATGTTGGTTGGTTACAGTTAGAAGTTTTGTAAATTGGTACGGTTGTTCATTAGTTACACAAGACGGCTTATTCTGCTATCATCTGACGTTTATTGAAATCTGTTCATTCTGGAATCCTTGTTTTGTTGATAGAATAGTGATAGATCTTGAGAGAAAGTGATATTGAAATAACATGGAAGGCGTAAAGTTACTCTGTGTGTTGGAAATGCCCATGGACAGATGTGCCATTTCTTGTCTATGAGTGACAGGGGATCTATGTCCCAATGCTATTACCATGGAGTATCCATTTCAATGCATCGGATGCCTGTTAGAATCTATATAAAAAGGTCTTAGCAAGCATTGGGGGTTCAGGGTTCGCGAAAACCTTTTGCGTCTCGTTGGTCATTTTGCCTGACGAAGCTGGGGTTCTTCAGACATGTTGGGTTTTCGTCAGTCATTTTACACTGAAAATAGCCGGCAAATATGATTACTTTGCTGGACATTTTGTCTGACAATCCAGGAGCTCCTCGTCAGACATTTCCAAAACTCGTCAGACGTGACCAACAGATTTCGCGAAGCCTAGGGGTTCGGAAAGGATATTCCATGTAAATAGTGGTCCAGACCAGAGGTCCACTGCTTAAGACAGAAACTATAATTGATCAACAATGATCTGGTTATCGATATTAAAGGTCCACAATGATTATTGTTGGGATGTTTCTTTGATATCCTCCCTTCACTTAATTCCATTTTGCTCAATATGGCAGGGAGATATACGGGTTAAACATGTACTTTCTTGCCTGGTTGTGCAATCTTCATAATGGATTTAGATGTTATTTTGTCATAATTATTGCAGAATGCCTATGCAGCAATGTTTGAGGTTATTGCATAAAGTATACAAGTTAGTCAACCTAAATCCTAAATCCATCGTAAAGATTGCGGTTCAATTTTGTGAATGCATCCGGTTAAAAAAATCTGAATCCAGAATAAACAAATTGCATGGTGCGTCATTCACACTGCTCAGCCTGCAGTCATTATTGACCATAGTGACCTTTGACCTAGTTTGTTTAGGAAATCACCTTGACCCTTAGCTTGACCATCTACTAGTACAAACATAGAGGTAGTGAACTGTAATTAAGTTGTACTGTGGTAGTACTTTGTACATGTACTTATTATGGGTCTCATTCACCATTATTGATGATGCTCTTCCAACTCATATTTCCAATAAAACATTTTTAAATACAAATTGTTAATTATCTTTGTCTTTAATACCAATTTATTCTTTAGTCAAACTGCCAAAAAATGGGATAAAGGTAGAAGTCGAGTGTCTAAAAAGTTTTTGCACATTATTGTCCACATTGATGTGTACCTTTACAGGGTTCCTATGTCACGGCCGTGGCCCGCTAGATGGCTCCTGCCTTATCCTTCTTAGTCCTTTACACATAGAGACTTGTACTAAAATTCTGATTAAAATGCGCCCCTTATCAAGTGATGTGGCTATTTAGGCCCCTCACGGAGTGGGGCCTTTTATGGTTTCACCATGTTCTTTTTCTTCTTTTTCTTTTTCTCGTTCTCGTTCAGTCCCAAAAAAGTCAGCACTTGGTAGGTGACTATATCAACTGCTATGTGTCAGACATTTGACCTTGACATTGACCTTTGACCTCGAACTTTGACCCTGACCTGTGCCCCCGACCTTTGACCTTGGCCTGTGACCTCTACATTGACCTTTAAGATGTATCCAAGGTAAAAAGGCCACTTATTCGACTGATATGTGCCAAACATTGACCTTTACCTTTGACCCCGACCTTTGACCCTGACCTTTGACCTCAACATTTAAGCTTTCACACAGAGAGGGGCCGTTCACTTTTGTGTGCAAAAGTTCCTGTCAGGATTGGCAGGATTGGTATATTTTAATCTTAGTATTATTAGACTTGGATCCCATGGGCAGTTCAAATTTTGTCCAAATTTATAGGTAGATTACCAATTTATTCGATAATCTACACAACTGCAGTAAAAGTTTGGACATACTCCACTTCTACCTTTTCCCCGGCTGCCGGACTACCTGGCACATCACATGATAACAAGGCACAAAACTCTTTTGCAATGCATATGAGGTGTGAGGAATGCAGGAGATATCTTTAAAAGTGCGCACGATGCAGGAAATCCTCCACCTGCCTGGGACCTACAGAGAGGTTTCCTGTCTATGAAGTGGCAGTTGACCTATGGTCCAACACCATTGCCATAACTACCAGGCCAGGATTTTAAATTCTTAAAGAGGTTTTAAACAGGCTTCGGATGTATGGAAATTGTTATTCCATGGCAATAGTGTTGGACCATAGGTCCACTGCTTAGAAACTAAAATTGGCGAGTGCCAAAGCACAGCCAATTTGGGATC